>Ga0247840_10006417_pt1 | contig 16942 bp, 15 predicted proteins | sample LaCruzMarch2015__FD_192404 | JGI IMG/M metagenome (GOLD analysis project Ga0247840, IMG submission 192404) | Freshwater microbial communities from meromictic Lake La Cruz, Castile-La Mancha, Spain - LaCruzMarch2015_17m | ecosystem: Environmental > Aquatic > Freshwater > Lake | place: Spain... | reverse complement strand
CTAAACTGAAATTATAATTACTCTGCGTATAATTTTGATTCAAACGCATCAGTTCACCATATTCCATATTATAGAGTGGGTCACCTGTGCTTTCAGCCTTCATCGCCATCGCTAAATTACCGCTATACACATTATTTAACGTAGCGTTACTCGTCTTACTATATGAACTAAAAGGATTATTTGCGCAAGCACTTAGACCAAGCAGTACCATTGCGCCCAGAAGACTATTCGACACTTTCATTGTTTATCTCACCTTGTTACTAAATTAAATTCGCCAAACTGTGATTGTAGCATATTTAACAATTACTCAGCCCAGCCAACGCTAGCGTTCAACGAGATAGTTCCTGAATTCAAGTGCGAAACGCAAAAACCAATGATTTTCGCTGCTTTGCTGGAATTAGCGAACGGCTAATTCCATAGTATACTTCATGTGCTGTTTTTCCATTGTGGATTTTTCTCGGTAAATGGTTAATTTTGTTAAGTGCATCTTGTAGCTCTTTTTCAGATACAGAGACAAAGTCAGTCCCCTTTGGGAAGAATCTTCTGATCATGCCATTGGCATTTTCATTACTCCCTCGCTGATAGCTGGAGTATGGGTCGGCAAAATAGTACATGACATTTAAAGTAGCGGCTATGGCTAATACCAATTGTAATTTAAATCACGGTGTTAGTAGCCAATCTCTACTGCACATAGATTTAACTAAATCTGGTTGTTTCGCAAATTCATTCCATGCAAAACAGACTTTATCTACGATGTCATTATAATCTTTGAAATTACAATTTGATAAATAATGAGACTTCATCCAGCCCCAGATTTGTTCAGTCGCATTTAACTCTGGAGAGTACGGCGGTAATGGGACTAATGTGATGTTCTTTGGAACCACTAATTCCTTTGCCGTATGCCAACCAGCATTATCCATGACTAAGGCAATATGTCGATTATCTTTGATTTTGCAAGATAATTCATTTAAAAATAACTGCATTGCTGCAGTGTTTGTATATGGTAATACTAATCCAAAGGCTTCACCAGTTTTTGCACATACTGCACCATAAATATAAGTGGAAATAAATTGTTGTTGTCGAACTTTACGTGGTCTAGTACCAGTCTTATACCAATTATAATATAAATCACGGTGTTGACATAAGCGATAAATCCAATAAATATAGTACTCACAGAGATTTTTTAACACCGTAAATTATGCTGCAATTGGTATTAGCCCAAATCCTAGTGGTACTACCTTGCTGTCCTATTCTAGACTCATCTTGTTGCCAGATATCAACAATTGACATATCTATATCAGGCGGTAACGCTTTCCTTAGATATTTTGGAAAATTTTTTATATAGCTCCTGTATCTCTTTATCCGATTTTGGATGCTTCGAACGTGATGATATCCAGCTAAACTTTAATCTATGTAGGCAATTATAGATCGTTTTTAAACAACATTTAAGCCCAAACTCTTCAATTAATATCGATTGAAGTTGTTTACCAGTAATATGCCCACCAACGTCACTACTGCTTAACATAGTTATGAATTTTACAATCCAATCTGTAATGTCTTTTGATAGCTTACTAGGCTTAGCTCTAGTCGTTTTAGTATATAAGCCATTTATTCCTAAATTACGAAAATTACGTAGCCATGTTTGAATGGTTTTCCAGTGAACTTTTAATGCATCTGATACTTGTTTTAGAGTTTTGCCTTCTTTTATATTGGCCATGGCTAAAAGGCGAATTCTGTTTTTAGGATTCTTTTCTTTCTTTGCCATTGCAGTAAAATCATACGCTGTAAAACCTGATGGTAATAATATTGAGTTTGACAAAATAGATGCTCCTTATATTTATAATAAGATATTATACAACACCGTGATTTATATTGCAATTGGTATTACTCAATAGTTGTCAGTAAAGCAGAATAGCCACGCCATTATAGAGTACGGACAAAACAAAGTAGTTGATATCCGTACCTCCGCGTTATCAATTGGTCCGGTCTAATGTAGGGTAATTTGAACTAGAGGCAGAGAGGTTAAAAAGCTTGACACAGGCATTTTGGATGAGTCCAAGCACAGCATTATTCACCAGCTGAATATTTTCAGAGCGAGGTTTCTTTAAGTTGGGGTTGGTTTTTTTAAAGAACTTGTTAATGAGGTTATAGAGTTTGTTGGTGGCATTGGTATTTATGGTTGTTTCATCAAAAATGCGATGGTAACAAATGCCGCAGCATTATGCAACAAAGGTGTACAATACGCAGGTTTTTGCAGGGTTTATTAGATTTAATTCAATCTTAATCAGCGTGTTATGTAATAATATTGAGTTAAGTGTGAGGTACGAAGATAAAGTATTCAGTATATTTTCACTGCACGGTACTTCACTTATGTGCATATAATGTTTTGTATTGGATGATGTTTTTCCGTGTTTTAATACATAATCAAATAAACCTCTCTCAAATATGAGGTGCAAAAATTTTACAAATTCGCATTTAAACTAATGTTGATTAAGAATAGTTTTGATTCAAAATTCTTTAATATGTTTAAGAGGAAATATGAAAAAATTTACTTTATCATGGTTTGACCAAGCAATTAATCTTAAGCAGGAAATTATTGCGGGTATAACAAACTTTATGGCAATCGCTTATATTATAATTTTGAACCCAATTATAATGAATAATGGTGGTAACGCTTTTCCAGTTAGCGCGACGATAACCGCAACTGTTATTACTATTGTAGTTATGACTATGTTTGTAGGGTTTTTTGTGAAGTTACCATTTGCTATGGCCCCCGGAATGGGGTTTAATGCTATTTTAACTTATTCATTAGTTATTCAACAAAAACTACCAATTCCAATTGCTTTGGGTGTTATTTTTTGGTCAAGCATATTATTTTTAATCTTGGCATTATCTGGGTTGCAGAAAAGTATAGCTAAATCAATTCCACATTGTTTACAGAAATCATTATTAATGGGTCTGGGGTGTTTTTTAATTTTCATTGGCTTAAAAAATGCAAATATTATCGTTGCCGATACAAATACTTTGGTAAGTCTTGGTCATGTTAATCTTAATTATGTAGCTACTATGTTTGCGCTGTTTGTGACTGCTGCTTTATTCATTAAGAAGAAACTATATGCTTTATTAGCCCCTGTAATAATTCTTTCTATTTTAGCCTATTGCGCTGGTATCACACATTTACCTGTAAATTTATTTGAAGCACCAAATTTTTCATTATTTATGAGTATAGATATTTTAGGAAGCATAAAGTATTCGCTACTGCCAGTGATTTTTTCGATTTTCTTAGTCAGTTATTTTGATGCGACTACCTCAACATTGGCTCTTGTGTCACAGATCGAGTTTGACAGTGAGGATCTGAAGCAAAAAGCATTATCGAGGGCATTATTAAGCGAGTCAATTGGCAGTATATTTAGTAGTTTTGCTGGTACCGCTAATGGGATTATTTAGATTGAAAGCTCTTCTGGTATTCAAGTTGGTGCTAGAACAGGTATAGCATCGATTATAACAAGTCTTTTATTTATTCCGTTCTTATTTATTGCACCACTAATAAGCCTTGTTCCATTGTTTGCTACTACTCCTACCTTAATATTAGTTGGAGTATTGATGATAGATCATGGTCGTCATTTTCAAATAAAAAATCTAGAAGAATCGATTGCGGTAGTTCTTACGGTAATTATGATGCCATTAACTTTTTCGATAACAGCTGGAGCTGTTTTTGGTATATTGAGTTTTGTTATAATGAAAATTTTACTAGGCAAATATCGTGAGTTATCACCAGTTTTGTTATTTATTGCTCTAGTTTGTTGTGCGTGGTTTTCTATTTATTAAGCTACTCTTAATTGTTTAATTAGTATTTTAATCAAAAACCTGTATGAAGGATTGCGCCTATCATGACTATTGGTCTCAAGCCAGAACTAAAAGTTTTCGTACCTTACACTTAACTCAATATTATTACACAACACACTGATCAATATTGAATTAAACTTAAATAAATATTGCAAAAATCTGCACAAAATAGTTAAGAAATATTATTTATGAAGCATTTAAGTATTCTTTCTCTCGGGTTTATCTTGTGTGCTTGTAGCACAAGTAAACTCCCAACCCTCGATATTCCAGCACAGTTTAATTCGGCAACTCAGCTCAATCAAAATATTGCCAACCTCCCCTATTTAGCTTGGTGGCAACAACTCCATGATCCACAACTCAACCACTTAATCGAGAGTGGATTGACCCAAAATAATGATATTCGGATTGCCTATGCTAATTTGGAACAAGCCCGTGGTCAATTGCGCCAAGTTCAGCTTAGTTGGATTCCATTTATTAATCTTTATGCAGGCTTTACGCAAAACCCAGCCTTTGGCAACATTGGAACTTTTTACGGAATGTGGCCGCAATATACGCTAAATTTAATGCAGTTACCAACTTTACAAAAACAAGCCGAATACAATCTGGCGCTCAATCAAGCCAAAATATCCGCCTTGCGTTTAACGCTAATTGGGCAAATTAGTTCAAGTTACCTCACTTATTTAGCGCAACAGCAGCAATTAATTTTACTGACTAAGCTACAAAGTGATCTGGTGTTATTAGCCCAAATTCAACGCCAAGCTTTAGCTGGTGGAATTAGTAGCGCGCAATCGGTTGACTTACTCATGACACAAGAACAGCAAATTGTGGCTCAACAACAGATAGTTAAAAATAATCTAGTGGCAAGCCAAAATGCGCTGCGTTATTTACTCAATGCTAACCCAGGTAAAATTAATGCAGGCAGCAATTTTGCACAACTAAATGAAAGCATGATAAAACCTGGTAATTTACCTGCCACGGTACTTGCCAATCGCCCAGATTTATTAATTGCCGAAATGCAGGTCAAAATTGCCAATGAAGGCATTAATGTTGCAATTAGTAATTTATTTCCCGCCATCCAGTTGGATCGCTTTATGGCAATGCAAAGCACCGATGGAACACTTGCCAATCCCACTACCCCCTTGGCAATGAATGAAGCCTATTTGAACTGGCAAATTACACCAAGTGTCTTTGGGCAAATCGAAGCCAATAACGGCAGCTATAAAGCCGCCAGCTATAATTACATTAAAACCGTGCGCCAAATTCTCCGCGATGTTGACAATGATTTTGCAGCCAACAATTATCTTGCTCTAAAACTAAGTGCCGAACGTAACGCTTATCAGCATGCACAACATGAATTTGATTTACAACAGGGACTCTACGACAGTGGAATTATCCCCTATGTACAGTTAATTAACTCTCGCCTTTTGCTGGATAATTTAGCCCTGAGCATCAATCAAAGTAAATTACAATATTTACTCAGCCAAGTGCTACTTTATCAAGATTTAGCTGGTGGCTATAGCTATAAATCTAGCACAGATGCCAAAAATGTGGCTAATGCAAATAAAGTCAATTGAAAGCAATCGCAATGAATACACCAAAATTCACCCCCGACAAGTTAATCCGCGCCGCACGGCTAAGTTTAGCTATGTTAATTAGCTTTGTTTATACCGCATATATCGGCGTGTCTGATGGAATTTGGGTCATGATGACTTGTGCGATTGTCTTATTTGATAACCCAACACTGGGTGGAACCATCAACAAAAGCCATTTGCGCTTCTGGGGGACATTTATTGCTGCTGCACTCGCTATGGTGTTTATCGTAGGCTTTGCGAATAATGTAATCATAAATTTAATCGCCATCGTACTCGGGGTATTTCTCGCCACCTATTGGTTTATGGATACTAAACGTGGCTATGCAGGCGGACTAATTACTTGGACATTGCCAATTATCTTGATTAACAATAACAATATTAAGGGCGCTTTTCTACGTTTATTAAATATCTCGATTGGAATTTTAATTTCTTACATTTTGTTGCGCTTTTTCTATCCCGAATATGCGCGCAATAAAATGCTTATTTCCATGAAAAATACCCTGATTGAATTACAGACAATGTTAAAAGCAATTAATGATCCAAATTTAAATGAGCTGCAAATCCAAAGCGTCTATTTAAAAAATGAAGTTACAATCCTAAGCCAGATAAATAGCTTTATGCGCTGGCAAGATGAAGCGAAAACCGAAACTAAAGGTAATCCAGAATACGTTGATTCTGCAGTTAAGGCTTATTTACATGTGCGCCGACTCTATCGTTTGCTAAGTGTCATAATTTTCCATTTTGACTGCAATAAGATTCGCCATAATCAGAACATTCAGCACAAATTTAGCATTATTTTGCAGCAAATGGAGCTAATTATTCAAGCCTTAAATAAAAATTATTCCACATATTATATGCCTGAAAACTTAATTATTCCTGAGCATTATTCACTTACACTGGATAAAGATGAGTACATCCACCATCAAGCACTCTCAACTTTGACCATTAGCGAAATTATTCATGAAGAAATCAATGGAGTTATTGGCAATTTAGTAATCTTTTTCCAAAGTCGCAAAGCCAATAACTATTATTAATTCCGATTAGGCACAATATACACATAAGCGCTAGAACCAACACTTAAAGGATAGTCTTTATGATCATAATCGGTAATCCGAATTTGCACGGGTAGCCGTTGTGGTAACATTACCCAGTTATTTTCATTTTCCGTTACGGTCTGAATCTGGGTTTTAACTGCGGTAACTTGACGATTGGCCGCCCAAGTATTTCCCACAACTACCCCATGATAAACTTTATTAAACAAAAACATCCGTGGAAAAATCAACACCTTAGCACCAGCACGCACATCACGTAAATCAATCTCATTAAAATTAGCCTGAATATACATGGCTGAGGTATCAATAAAAGAAAACAATGGCTGATGTTGCGTAATTGGCGTACCGTTAGTCAAATACATATTGTCCACCACACCATCCGCATAGGCACGCACGACAGTCAAATTTAAATTAATTTGCGCATTATTCATCGCGGCTTGTAACGCCAAAACTTTCTGTTGTTGCTGCTTAATTTGTTCATCATCAACGTTTAATTGGAATTGCAAGGCTTTTACGCTATTTGCCAAAGATTTGCGCTCATAGTCAAATTTCTGAATATCTAAGGTAGCTACGGCTTTACTTACGCCTTGCTTACTTTTCAAACCATATTCATAATTAACTTTATTATAATTTTCTTCGGCTGCCGCAAGTAAGGCTGCATTTTTCTTGGTTTGCTGCTTAATCACTTCAATTGCAGACTTCGCTTCCTGATAATTAGCCTTAGCCTGCTCATAGCTTTGAATATAGGGTTCCTGATAAACCGTAAATAAAGCTTGACCCTTTTTGACATCCTGTCCATTAGTTACCGCAATATCGGTAATAAATCCAGAAACATCTGCCGCAACAGGCATAATGTTCGCAACCACAAAGGCATTATTGGTAAATGGAAAGAGGTATGAGAAAAAATAAATAATTCCAGCTAAGAGAATAATTGAAAAAACTAAAAAGGGGAAATTATTTAATTTCTTAATAAAATTTGTTTTCATTGGTATAAATTTTCTGAATTCTGAAGATTGTTTGCTTAAATAAACTCACAATTAAACTATAGTTATCACTCAAATAGAACAAATAGTTCAGAGTGTTAGCAATTTGAACTAGATTATTTGAAACAACGTTAACTATAATTGAATAAAATCTGTATGGAAAAATAGATTAAAAAACCTCACTCAAAAACTGAGCAAGGTTGTTATCAAGAATAAAATTAGTGTTGTAACAGCGATTCGCTAAACGCCAATGGCAACATCGTATAAACTCCATTTACGACATGAATTTTACCCGTTTGTCCAGCCATAATTACGCGCATTGGTTTACCACCTTTATCCTCAGCTTCCAAAAGTAATTGCCGACACTTGCCACATGGCGTAATCGGAAAATCACTGGTAGTATCTGGATTCATATTTTTAAAAGTAACCGCAATGGTTTCAATCGTAAATTCACGATACACCGAATGTAGATGTAGCAACAAATTTTGTTCCGCACAGGTAATAATTGAAGTATTTTCTTTATTACTACTGCTAACAATGCTGCCATCGGCTAAACGCGCGGCTGTACCCACATTAAAATGAGAAAACTGTGGTGACGCATGTGTAACCGCAATTAAAGCCGCGTCTAATACCGCACGATCACTCGCATTAAGTTCATCCTTGGATGCATATTCTTCATAAGTAAATTGAATAGTTTTTTGCATAAATTTCTCCAAATAAAATAAAAAACTGAATTAAATATCCACATTCTTTGCACGAAGGGCATTACTTTCAATGAAGTTACGTCGCGGCTCAACTTCATCACCCATCAAGGTACTAAAGATATGATCCGCTGCAATGGCATCTTCAACCGTTACGCGCATCAAACGACGCACCGCAGGATCCATCGTAGTTTCCCACAACTGCGAAGCATTCATCTCTCCCAAACCTTTGTAGCGCTGCACATTCATGCCTTTTTTAACTTCATTCATCATCCACTCGAGGCCCTCGCTGAAAGTTGCAACTTGTTTGCTCGTTTCACCACGACAAGCTAAGAGGTTCACACCACTAATTGCTTCGACTAATTCGCCGGCTTTTGAAATTCGCGAATAATCACCACTTTCAAGGAAGTAACTGTCTAAATTAGTGATAATGTAATTACCGTGCTCAATACGAACTATTTTCAAACGATAACTTTGTTTAACATCATCAAAGAGCACTTCAAATTTAACCTTAAATGCCGCTAGCGCCGCACTTAAAATCTCAACTGCTTCATTAGCTGAATCTTGCGTGGCTAAGTTTAAACGTTTGACACGCAAGAGCGCTTCCAAAATTTGACGATCCATAAAACGACTATGTGAATCAATTACTTGCTTAGCCTTTAGAAAAACTTTTGCCAAATCAATCAACGCATTTTTCTCAATTAGCGTAACACCATCGGCACTAAAGCGCGCATTAGTTAAGGCTAATTCTAACAAATACTGATCCATTTCTTCTTGATCTTTAACATAACGCTCGTTTTTACCTTGCTTAATTTTAAACAACGGTGGCTGAGCAATATAAATATGTCCGCGTTCAACTAGTTCTGGCATTTGACGATAGAAGAAGGTCAATAATAGCGTCCGAATATGCGCACCATCGACGTCGGCATCGGTCATGATAATGATGCGATGATAACGCAATTTATCGACATTATATTCATCTTTACCAATTCCCGTTCCCAGCGCAGTAATTAATGTCACCACTTCTTGCGAAGACAACATCTTATCGAAACGCGCTTTTTCAACATTTAAAATTTTACCTTTCAGTGGTAAAATGGCTTGATTTTTACGATCTCGTCCTTGCTTAGCGGAACCGCCAGCCGAGTCCCCTTCGACTAAGTACAATTCACTATTAGCAGGATCTTTTTCTTGGCAATCCGCCAATTTACCAGGCAAACCTAGACCATCCAAAACACCTTTACGACGGGTAAATTCACGCGCTTTACGGGCTGCTTCACGCGCTCGTGCGGCTTCAACAATCTTAGCGCAAATAATTTTGGCATCAATTGGATTTTCTAATAAATAGCTTTTTAGACCCTCATTCACCAATTCTTGAACTACCGGTGAAATTTCTGAAGAAACTAATTTATCTTTAGTTTGCGATGAAAATTTAGGATCGGGTAATTTAACCGACAAGACACACACTAAACCTTCACGCATATCATCACCAGTGGTGGTAACTTTAGCTTTTTTGGCTAATTCATGTTCTTCGATATATTGATTTAATGTTCGCGTCATTACCGCACGCAAGGCAGATAAATGCGAACCACCATCACGCTGTGGAATGTTATTAGTAAAACATTGAATTGTTTCTGAATATGAGTCGTTCCACTGCATCGCAACTTCAACACCCATGCCATTTTTTTCACTGTTGCAATGGAAAATCTTTTGATGTAACACGGTTTTACTACGGTTCATGTATGCTACGAAACCTGCCACGCCACCAGAAAACGCAAAATTCTCTTCTTTGCCATTGACTAAATCCGACAAGACAATATTTACGCCATTATTTAAAAAGGATAATTCACGAATCCGTTTAGCTAAAATATCATAATGGAACTCGATTAAACCAAAGGTTTCGACGCTTGCCATAAATTGAACTTTAGTTCCTTTTTTACCTTTTGGTGCTGGACCCATTTCTTTAAGTGGCGCAACTGCATCACCATGGCGAAATTCCATCCAATATTCTTTACCGTCGCGCCAAATAGTTAAACGCAACCAGTCCGACAAGGCATTAACCACCGATACACCAACACCATGCAAACCACCAGAAATTTTGTAAGAATTACTATCAAATTTACCACCAGCATGCAAAACGGTCATAATAACTTCGGCCGCAGAACGCCCCTCTTCCTCATGAATATCAATAGGAATACCGCGTCCATTATCTTCAACAGAAATTGAGTTATCTTCATGAATTGTGACCCGAATCGCATTACAATGACCAGCTAAGGCCTCATCAATCCCATTATCCAGAACCTCAAACACCATGTGGTGCAAACCAGTACCATCCTGAGTATCACCGATATACATGCCCGGGCGCTTACGTACCGCATCCAGACCCTTTAATACCTTAATACTTGTACTATCATAATTTTGGAGATTTGTATCTGTCATATATAATCCTATTCTTCAATCACTTGGCTTATTTATTACCCAATAATCTGTTATTGCATTAACAAAATATTACGCCCGTAGCGGCATAATTACATATTTAAAATCAACTTCACCTGGTACAGTTACCAGTACACTGCGTTGATTGTCAAAGAATGCCCATTGTAAATTCTCATCGCTGCTATTATTCAACACATCCAGAATATAGCTAATATTAAAATTCAGGCGTAATTCAGCATCTTGACCATATTGAATCACCAGCTCATCACGTGAATCTTCCTGCTCTTCATTACGACAACTAATTGTCAATAAATTTGGTTTCAACTCCAGCATGAGCGTTTTTAATTTATCAATACCAATTACCGCAACCCGTTGTACCGCACGTAAAAATTCTTCACGACTAATTAAACATAATTTATCATTGGTGAGCGGAATTACACGTTCATAATCAGGATATTTGCCATCAATAACTTTGCTAATAAATTGCTTATTCAAAGTTTCAAAACAGACTTGATTTGGGTACAATTTAATCGTCACCAATTCATCACTATCTTCTAATAAACGATGAATTTCAAGCATTGTTTTACGCGGAATAATTACACTCGTATCAGCGACAACTGAATCCAAAGCTAAATTTACATAGCTGAGGCGATGGGCATCGGTCGCCACAAAACGCAATTGATTATTCTTAATTTCAAGTAGCATTCCATTTAAAAACACCCGCGTATCATTCGCTGCCATTGAATATTGGACTTTACCAACTAACTCGCGTAATTTACTTTGACTGAGCTGGAATTCACCCACACAAGCATCATTCAAAGTCAATAACGGATAGTGTTCTGCTGGCAATGATTGTAAGGTAAATTTAGTCCGCCCAGCTTTAACAATAACTTTGCTATCACTCACATCCAAACTAACCTCGCCATCTGGTAAAGCTTTTAAGACATCTTGCAATTTTTTGGCTGGCAAAGTAATCGCAAAATCATCACCCTCAATCCCACCATTAATCTGTAAGGTTGCCTGAATTTCCATATCATTCGCAATTACCGTGACAACATCCGCAGTTTTCTTCAAATAGACATTGGATAAAATCGGCATAGTCTGTTTTTTCTCGACAAACCCCGTAGTTTGAGTTAACGGCTTTAACAGCGTGTCCCGTTGAAATTTAATTAACATAGTTGACCCCAATAACTAATTTTGTAACATTTGAATTAAAAGTTTATAATCGCGTTCCATCTTCTCATCTTTAGTACGCATCTCGGTAATCGTCCGTTGTGCATGGAGTACCGTTGTATGATCACGTCCACCAAAAGCCGCACCAATTGCGGGCAAACTATAATCGGTTAACTCTTTGCAAATCGTCATCGCAATCTGGCGTGGACGCGCAATTAACTGCGTGCGTTTGCTCGATAATAATTCAGAGATTTTTAATTTATAGAAATCACAAACGGTTTTCTGGATATCTTCAACCGAGACCGTGCGTGACTCACCAGCAATAATATCCATTAAGGCTTCTTTAGCTAATGCGACACTTAAACCTTTGGACGAAAATTTAGCTTGATAAACAACCTTATTTAAAGCACCTTCCAGCTCTCGTACATTTGATTTGATATTTTGGGCAATAAAAAATGCCACATCATCATCTAAAGTAATTTTATTTCTTAAGGCTTTATTTTTCAAAATCGCCACCCGCATTTCTAGTTCTGGCGGCTGAATTTCTACCGTTAAACCTGAAGCAAAACGCGAAATTAAGCGGTCATTCAATTTACCGATATTCTTCGGGTAGGTATCGCAGGTCATAATCACCTGTTTACCTTTTTCAAGTAAATTATTAAAGGTGTAAAAAAACTCTTCTTGGGTTTTAGTTTTATCGCCAGCAATAAATTGAATATCATCCATCAAAAGTAAATCTAAATTATTATAGTATTTTTTCAAAGCATCAAAGCCATTACTCATTGAAGCGCGCACCACATCTTGAATGTAGTCATTGGCATGTAAATAACGAATTTTCGCATTCGGGTTTTTCTTATGTACCTCATTACCAATGGCCTGCATCAAATGAGTTTTACCCAGACCAACTCCACCATAAATAAACAATGGGTTATGATTGCGATTACCTGGTTCTTGTGTAATGTGCATCCCGATAGCATAAGCAATTTGATTGGAATTACCCCGCACTAAACTATCAAAAGTAAAATCTTTATTTAATTTGGTTGACTGATGAAGTTGGGCTAAAACTTCCTTATCTTGTTTAGCTTTACTAATCGGCTTATTGGCACGCACAATTGGAGCAGATTGACTCAATGGAGTCACCGAATCACCAGCAGACGGCGCTGCAGCAGGTGTGCTATCGCGTTGTAAATTCAAGGTTGATGCGACATTCGAAACCACTAAATCTACTGCAACCCCACCAGTTAACTCATTGAGTACACTGCTAACCTTGGCCCAATATTTTTTATTGACAAAGTCATGAATCAAGCGATTACTTGCGACAATTTCCAATTTACCAGCATTAATTTGTGGTTGTAAGGTTTTAAGCCAGGTGTTAAATTCGGTCTCGCTAACAATACCTTGTTCTTTTACCAACATAAGGCACTGTTGCCAGACTATTTCGAGTTCGGTCATAGTAGTTTGTTTTATTCCTAAGCTGAAATTTTTTGAGAGTATTACTGCGTTATTTTACCAGAAAACACCTCGGCAGATAGGATTATTCCAAGGTATAAAAAAACCCACAAGAAACAAAATCTTGCGGGTTGCTAACTTTAATTAAAGCTAATTATTTGGCACTAGCTTTTTTAGTCGCTTTTACCGTAGCGCTAGCTGCATTATTAATGCTGCTATTAGCAAATTCATTAACTTGAGATGCAACTTTATTCAAGGCATCTAAGGCTTGGTTAGAGTTTTTAATCCACGTTTTTAACGAGCCACTCGCAGCTTCTGCACCAGTTGGATTATATTTAGCCATGCCGTCAACTGAATCTAAAGCCGCTTGTTGAAGGTTTTGTACATTACCCTCAGTAACTTGACTAAGTTTAGCTTGAACTTCGCTCACCACATCAAAAACATCGCGCGCTGAGGCAACATTTTTTTCAACCGCTTGAGACGCCATTGTATTAACTCGTGCCATTAATTCCTTAGGATCAGTGATGCCAGCTAACTCTTTAATTGCTTGAGTTGTTTCTGCTAACATTTGACGTGAAGTTTCTAATTGAATATGAGTTAATTTTTCAATACTATGAATTGATGTAGTCACTAAATCCATTGCCACATCGATGGCTTTTTGAGTTTCAACTTTAATTTGATCATTCGCTTTAAACATTTTTATTCTCCTAAATAAAATATTAAATCAGATAGTAGCCCCAAATTATGCTATAATTATTTATAGGTGGTTTTACTACCCTGCAATTTCTTACAGACATAATTATGGTGCATTGCACCATAATTTGTCAAGTATATTTTTATTTCATTTCAATTTCAACTTTTCGGTTAGGTCCTTATGAAGAAACCAACAGAACTTAGACTTATTAAAAAATATCAAAATCGCCGCCTCTATGACACGGCAACTAGTACGTATATTATTTTAGAAGATATCAAGCAAATGGTTATGGATGGTGACATAATTCAAGTCCTAGATGTAAAATCTGAAGTCGATGTCACTCGCAGTGTTTTGTTGCAAATAATTCTTGATGAAGAAGTTAATGCAACCCCAATTTTTTCAAATGACTTCTTATTCCAAATCATTCGCTTTTATGGCAAGGCATTTCAGCCAGCCGTTAGCCCATTTTTGGAGCAAGGAATGGATCTTCTGCGCCAAACCCAAAAACGCTTTTACTCACAACTTAAGGCTACCCACCCAAAGGAGTCTATTCCGTCGAGTCTTGAATTATGGAAAGAATTTTGGAGCGAGCGTGGACCAAATGTCCAACAAAATATCTTTGAATACTTGACGGCTAGCACGACTAACTTCTTACAGGTGCAAGAGCAAGTTAAAGATCAATTTCAAACTCATGCTGAGAGCTTAATGAGCATGATTAAATTTCCATTTAGCACAACAAAAGGATCTAAATAATTTATGGCTACAATTGGTTTTATTTCTTTGGGATGCCCCAAAGCCTTGGTTGACTCTGAAATTATTTTAACGCATTTAAAAGCCGCAGGCTACAACGTTGTAAGCAGTTATAACGAAGCGGATTTAGTCGTTGTCAACACCTGTGGTTTTATTGATAGTGCCGTTGAAGAATCCTTAGCCGCAATTGGTGAAGCGCTTAACGAAAATGGCAAAGTGGTCGTAACTGGCTGCCTGGGTGCTAAAGAAGGGGTAATTGAAACTGCATACCCGAATGTACTTGGTGTAACTGGTCCACATGCCACCCAAGAAGTTTTAAATCTAATTCATCAATATGTACCACGACCGCATGATCCATTTACAGATTTAGTTCCACCACAAGGAGTTAAATTAACCCCTAAACATTATGCCTACCTCAAAATTTCCGAAGGTTGTAACAACACCTGTTCATTCTGTATTATCCCGAGTATGCGCGGCAAACTGGATTCTTATCCAATTGGCGAGGTTTTATCTCAAGCAGAAAAACTGGTTCAATCTGGCGTTAAAGAACTTTTGGTCGTGTCCCAAGATACCGCCGCCTATGGCAGTGATCAAAAATACCTCACTGGATTTCATAATGGTCGCCCAGTTAAAACCAAATTTCTCGATTTATGCCAAGAACTAGCTAAACTTGACGTATGGGTACGCCTACACTATGTTTATCCATATCCACATATTGATGATGTAATTCCACTAATGGCAGCTAGTAAAATTCTACCCTATTTGGACATTCCATTCCAACATGCTAGTCCACGCATCTTAAAAGCCATGAAACGTCCTGGTAATGTTGCAGGACTCCTCGAGCGTATTGCTAATTGGCGTAAATTATGTCCAGATCTCGCCATCCGAAGTACTTTTATCGTAGGTTTTCCAGGTGAAACCGAAGCAGACTTTCAAATGCTCTTAGATTTCTTGAGTGTGGCTCAATTAGAAAAAGTCGGTTGCTTTAAATATTCAGATGTTGATGGCGCTGATGCACATCAATTAAGCGAACATGTTCCTGAAGCTCTAAAAGAAGAACGTTACCACCGCTTCATGCAGCATCAACAAGCAATTAGTTTAGCTAAATTGAATGCCAAAATTGGCACTAATCTGACGATGATCGTGGATGAAGTTAATCGCAAATTTGTGATTGGGCGGAGCAAATATGATGCCCCTGAAATTGATGGATTAATTTATATTAAAAACATGGGACAATATGATCAAATTCAAGTAGGCGATATTCTTGAAGTTGAAATTATCGCCAGCAAAGATTATGATCTTTATGCTAAACCCATATTACAAGCTTAATCTAATCCCCCATTTGAACGTAACTGTTAAACTGAAGTACTGAGATTAGCGTTATTTTAAAATATTAAAACTAATAAAAATATGAAAATCCAAATTTAACAGTGCGTCATGAATGACTACTATTTTAAATAAGAAAAGCTAGGACATGATTCCTAGCTTTTCTTATTTGCTATACTAACGATTAAGGTTATTTCTCTCACGCCATTTACCAAATAAATCAAAAATAGTTTGATGATTGGTTATAATATCAATACATGAGCCGACATAACTTAATAAGTTTCCAAAAGTTCCAGCACTCAGTACTACGGCTAAAACTTTAAACAGCCAATGCCGCCCAAAAGCCGTGCCAAGAACCGCGATATTTGAAAAGTGTCCTGATTGTATACCATAAATAGCAACAATCGCTCCACCAAAAACACCAAACAAGATGGCTAGATCACGATTATTTAAATGACGAATGCGTTTATGTAATTTAGGTTGGGGGTATTTAGTGTAAATTGAGCTCATGGAACCTACTTTATAAAGTGATACTAATAAAACAGTTACGCTAGAATTGTTACCCATAGGCTTAAACTTATATGGTATCTTACAACTCGGAACAACTGATTCAGTATTATTTAGGTAGGAGTCATTAGCAAATGCGGTTATATGGCAAACTCCATCGCCGAACCAGTATTATACCTGAGACTCCACAACTATTTCAATTATTTTTGCAGATCGCGTAACTCACGTTTCAAAATTTTACCCGTCGCATTGCGTGGCAATTTATCCATAAAGTAAACCTTGCGCGGCTGTTTAAATGGCGCCAACAACGGTTTAAGAAACTCTTTAAATTCACGCTCCGTTGCACTTTCACCATCTTTCAGCTCGATATACGCAATCGGTGTTTCATTTTCTTCGATGTCTTTTAAGCCAACCACCGCACAAGCATTAACCTTCT
>Ga0247840_10006405_pt1 | contig 16962 bp, 11 predicted proteins | sample LaCruzMarch2015__FD_192404 | JGI IMG/M metagenome (GOLD analysis project Ga0247840, IMG submission 192404) | Freshwater microbial communities from meromictic Lake La Cruz, Castile-La Mancha, Spain - LaCruzMarch2015_17m | ecosystem: Environmental > Aquatic > Freshwater > Lake | place: Spain... | reverse complement strand
GTCATTGCAGACAATTCCGAGGATATCAACATTGGCGGGAATAGCTTCAGCGTCCAATGGTTTGTTATGGCTAAATTTCAGGAAATCTATTTGATGCCTGCTGTACCCGAATTTTTCCCAGTATGCGGCAAATAGATTTGCTTCATGGGTGTTTGTTTCTTCAAGATTGGGCTTGCATCCACTGAAAAGGGATTGGCGCGACCAGGCTGTGATCGAAGGGATATAGGCCATGCTTGTTTTTGTCTGTATTGTAAGCCCGGATTCCCGCAATTTGCTTTCAATAAATTGCCATTGCCAATAATTCATTCCATCGAGCACAAACAATGCTTTTCGTTTGTCAGGCTGGGCTTTAATGTATTCCAGCATGCGGCTTATAACAACCGGCGCCCGAACGCCACTGAGAGAAAACATGCTGGAATATACGTTGTCAATAAATCGCTGAAATCGCTGATTTAGAGCATTAGTGACCTTTTTGGATCTTTCCTTCAAGCGCTGGTCTGAAGTAGCAAGTTCTTTAATTTTAGCTTTGGCCAATATTTTAACAATATCGAACCACTGTTTGTATAAATCTTCGATAACCTTTTGTTGCTGTTCCAGATAAGAAAGGAGCGCATCAAGGTCGGCATCGTCGCTCTCTTTTTCGTCTATATATGCGCCGATTGTTAATGGCTTTGGTAGCGTTTCAAACCTTTCGGCGGTTACTTTAATCTTATTGATATGATCAAAAACAAAGAGCAAGCCCATGCTTTTGTTGAGGACGGAATCTTCAAAGTCAACATCACAAGAGCCATTGGCAATGTATGCGGACCACTGACCGGACAAATATTGGAGAAGAATTTCCTTGTTAAAGCCGGCCGTAAATAATGCAGGAAAATAAGGTTTGGCGAGCCTTGTCAAGAAGGAGGACAATGGCGGATTGACCGCATTTTTTTCCAAAAAAACAGTGATTAACGCATGCAGTATCCTTTCTTTCTGTTTTGCGCTTGTCAATGTGTCGAAATCTACGTTATAAAGATTTTCCAATAAGAATTTGAGCGTCTTCTCATGGCTAAGTTCTTCGTAAGGTTTAATATTGCTAAGCAGGCAAAGGGCATTAAAGCCAAGGCCCTGGATAGCTTTTGTATCGAGATAAGGAAACAGATCTTTGAGGCCAATCGTCTTGAAATGGACTGCAATACAGATATCAGGTGGTGGACAATAGGCGCCAACGGTTACTATGATAAACGGCTGTTTGCTATCCCTTACTTTCAGTTCAAATTGAATACGAACATCTATCGCTGCTGCAGCTCTAATAATGGTGTAACCGTCATCCTGCAATTGTTGTTGCAGCTCAATATATTCGAACAAGTTATCCTGGTCGGCAACAATGACATGCTTCTTATAACTCGATACAATCAGTTTTTTGTAATGATCAATCCAGTTAGACATTTGTTATTCTCACTACGACAAGCGGTTTCAAGTTTGGTACAGCCTGTGTGGAAACCTTAAAGTTAATATCCCAAAGTTCTTTTTCCTTAAATAGACGGTTTAAGCGCGAATTACGGATGTTCTCAATCCCGATTTTCTGCATTTGCTTTTCCCGGAAACCAAAAGCTTTTTCTTTGTTCTCTCTTATTCTGCTGATGTTTGCGCTTATTTTGGTTTCAATTTCAGAATACTTTGTTAACAGGACGCCTTCAACTTTTGCGGTAATATAAGCGAGTTTATTTTTTGATTCCTCTATAGATAGCGCCCCTGTGCAATCAAATGGCTCCTCTTCCTGCACTAACTTTGACCATATATCCTGTGCGAATGCCGGAAAAGAATCCCCCTCGTCCGATATAAAAACCGGCTGTATTATATGATGCGATTCGAATTGGCTTTTTACATCCAAATGCCAGATAGACCAAAAGCCGCTGGCTGATTTGCCATTTTTCAGCTTTACAATTGGAATGATTTGAGAATCAGTAAATGGAACAGCATCCGATAGCATTTTTTGAACAATTTCATGCTGTAGAGATAATGGCTCCGGTATGGGGTTGTTGACGCTTTCTTTCATGTTAAAAGTGTAGATGTTTTCCTTGTAGCCAGGAAACTTGAATTTTAATCCATACAATGTTGATTGGCAGGGAAGATTCTTTGTTTGCAGATATGTCTTGGTAAGACTTTCCAGCCATTTTGGAATAGGGCTGTGCTTGATCGCATCTACTTTGTCGATCTTGATGTCCAAGGATGACATCGAAGGCAGAACACCCTCTGTACTTTGATATTCCTTAAGTTTTTGTTTGATATCTTCCAGCCAGTTTAAGCTTTCCTGTTCAAATTTTGCAGGATTCAGAAGAGATGTCAGGTATAATTTGCTAATGCCATCACGCTCAAGTGTGCTGTCGAGAACGTCTGCTGTTTTATCGATCCCCAATTCAGCCAAAATCTGGCCCAACTTTATTTCGATTATCTCATAGACCCGCTTGTCAATGGAGTTGTCCAGCAGAATGTTAAAAGCCTGAACTTCATGCACCTGTCCGATTCTGTCAACACGGCCAATCCGCTGTTCAACTACCATCGGGTTCCAGGGCATATCGTAGTTGATGACGATATAGGCAAACTGCATATTTAAAGATTCACCGGCAGCGTCAGTCGCGATAAGTATTTGTGCATTTTCCTTGAAATTCTTGAGGGCATCGATTCTTTGATCAAAATCCATCGAGCCGTTAATGGCCTCACAGATATAGCCGCCCCGTTCTTCCAGTACTTTTTTCAGCATGAATTGCGTGCTTGTAAATTCAGTAAATATAAGCACTTTAACATCAGGGTTTTCTTCTGTGGTTTTAATCGCTGTCAGCTTTTCTACCAGAAACTCAACTTTGGCATCCGTTTCTGTGCTCAAACAATCCTTTGCGCTTTTTAACAACCCCTGAAGAGTACTCAATTCTGTATCATAATTTGCCTGCGTCTCGGATACAAAAGAGAATATCTTTTGTTCAAAATCAATTTCCATTTGGCCCTCGAAACCATATTCCTCGATGTTCTGGATAACATTTTCCTTTGTTACATCTTTGCGCTCGGATGAAAGCCTTTCAGCCCGGCGCTGCATAGCATCTAAAATGGCCTGCGTAGAACTACTCATCATTCTCTGGAACAGCAACATTACAAAACCATAGGAAGTATTTTTGGTCTGCTGGGCCAGATTGAAACCATTTACCACATATTCGGTAACGGCTTCATAAAGCACTTTCTGTTTTGCATGTTTTACGTCATGCCAGAATACTTCAATTTTCTTGGTTTTACGCTTGTTAAATAGCGGCTTCCCATTATAATCAATGGCCTGTCTTTTTTCAGTACGCACCACATACGGCTCAAGTTCCTGTATTTTAGGCATCCCTTCGCCAGAGAATGCATCTGCATCCAACAACTGGAGTACTCTTCGAAAATGGTCACTCTTGCCCCGGTGTGGCGTTGCAGAAAGCAGCAGGACATTCGGAATAGCATTACAAAGAATATCCGCCATTTGATAACGCCCGACCAGTTGGGTGCTGCCACCCACCCTGTGGCACTCATCAATGACCAACAGATCAAAATCAGCTTCCAAAACACTTTGAATTCGATATTTGTTGTACTCTTCAACCTTCTGCTTGTTCCAACCTTGGCGGCTTTCCAGGGGTTTTAGTGCATCCATCGAAACAATGAGCTGATTATGCTGCGACCAGATATTGATATCGTTATCTGCTTCCAGGCGAGAAAATGTCCGGGTGAGCGTATTGATATAATCGGTATCGTAAATGTGAAATGTCTCATTAAAATGCTTTTTCATCTCCTGCTTCCATTGCAGCATGGCTGTCTTGGAAACAATAACCAGAGTGCGTTTTACAATACCCCTGAGCTTCAACTCTTTTAGCACAAGCCCGGTCTCAATTGTTTTACCCATTCCCACTTCGTCAGCCATGAGAAAGCGGATGAACTGGCCTGCCATGATTTTTTCCAACGCGAGGATTTGATGCGGCAACGGAATGATATTGCTCTCGACAGGCGCCAACATTTTTTGCATGAATACTTCGTTGCGTATCTTGGCGGCTATAGCCTTGAAGGTTATCTCATGGGCGGAAATAGTTTGAGAACCCTCTTCAAGATCAGCAAAGGGGATATCGGTAATCTGACCGGTAGATAAAATACGCACTTCGGCAACCGTTTTGCCGAATATGGTGCGCTTGGAAAGGATCTCGACTTCCTGGCTTTGGTATTTCATTTGTCCTCGCCGCCGTGTTGAACCTTCCACTCAGATTGGTCAGGCGCTGCCTGACCAATGTTTTCTAAAGTCGGCAATACCAGCATATCGAATCCAATGCCAAGTTTTTCGGGCTTTTCTGTGTTCATGGTAACTCCTGAATCATTTTACCAATTATCCCTTTGGCAATATCCCAAAACATCAGCAACTTCCATGCGAGAAAATGTCCGGGTGGCTCAACCCGGTGGCGTTGTGCTCTTCAATTTGGGCAACGGGCTGTTGCCCAAATTCAACAATATCGCTATTGTCAATTTGTCCAACCGTCTGTTGGACAAATTGTCGTTCATTTTTTTCACACCCTATCCTTTGCTATATCATAAAACATCAGCAACTGTTCATCCTCAAGCAATAAATTCTGCGGGATCTTATCGCCCATGGTGACGATGGTTTGAAACTCTTTCTTTTCCCAGCAGGATTTAAAACCAGCGCGGAGGGCCTCTACCCGGACTTCTTTGAGCTTCTTTGCTTTTGGCTGATTGATTGCAGCAACATAACCGGCAAACTCTTTTAGCAATACCTTGTTACGCAACGCCTCACGGTCTTTTGCCTCATTGGGGTTTGGAGTACGGTATCGGCCATCGTTTTCTTGAATGAAATTTTCGTTCAGGATATTCTGCAATTCCGGGAGTGAATCCCCTTTGCGCAATGCCTGTGTTGCAATGCGGAAATCAGGCATAATATCCTGGTACTTTTGGGATGATTTGCGAAGCCTCTCTTTTAACCACTCAATGGCATCGGATTCGTTTGTGACATATAGGGATTGCTGTATAAAAGCGGAAGTTGTTGCTTTTTTCTCATCGTATTCAGAAGCCTGCTCTGCGGAAAAGAACATTCCATCACGCTCAATAAACTTCTTTTTTAATCCGATTTGAAAATCCGCTGCATCTATTGGAACTGGCAACCCACGCATTAAATAAAAGGTTATCAACCTATCAAAGATAATTTTAGAACTTCTTTCGATTATCGCGGTTGTGCTATTTTCTCTTTTAATATGAACTGGAAGGTGTTCAAGATGTTCTGTAACGAAATCCCAAACAGCAATATTACCTACTAGAGTTTTGAATTCGGTCGCAAATTGGGAAGATGGTTTGTAGCAACTGATAACCAAATCCTGATTTACAGCCACTACTCCAATAATTGCTTGCATACCACCTCTTCCCTTATTCAAAGCGGTAACTGACGAAATAATAAACCCGGCACGCTGTAATGCTGTTTGAATTCCATTCCATATTGCTGCACTTGTATTACTAAATTCAACGGTCATCCATTTGTTAGGTTTTAATATCCTGTAAAATTCTTGAAAACATAGTGTCATAATATTTTGATAAACAAGTGAAGATTTTAGTTGAGATTTCGATTCAATAGCCTCATCTTTATTGTTTGTGTATACCTTCAGCCAGCTTTCCCATAAGAAATTTAGTTCTGAATACATTATATTTTTGCCAAAAGGTGGATCCGTAAAAATATAATCTATAGAATTATTGCTAATATTCAAGTTATTTGCACTTCCAACAGCATTCAAAGCTTTAGATGTTCTAAATAAGGAATATTTCAAAGCTTTAATTTTATCCTCCATAAAATAAAAAGGCGAAATTTCTGCTGGAGTTGGGCTGATGTAATAAGTGTTTGCCATTGGTCCAACATGCCTGGAATGCTGTGGGGAATATCTATTCATTTTATGAAGTCTAGACTGTGATGCAGTAAACCAAAACAAAAGCGCTTTTTTCATGCGCTCATTATATTTTGAACTGTCAATTTGGTTGTAAATATTATTAAGAATTATAAGGTTTGATTTTGAATAGAAGTCAGACCAATATTGAATACCAATATGATATCCAGCTCTATATGTATCTCCCCATTCACCAACCTTAAAAAGCATTAAATTTTTTGGTATGTCTAATGACATAGTTAAGTTATCAATTCTTTCTATGCGTTGTAAATCAAACTTATTCGGACTCCGTTGGTATCTCTTTTTACCTATTTTATAGCTCACCAAAACAAGCTCAGACTTAGGTATTTGCCTTGTTTCGTTAAATGTCATGTCATGATAAGTTATAAGTGATGGTTTTGAATTATTGTTGCTTTGTAAAAAATGACAATGCGAACATTTGTAATCTTTTTTAACCTCATTTATTGTAATATTGACAGCAGCGTCCCAATAAGAAAAATCTTTCCCGCAGTTTATGCAGTTTATAATATCAGACCACACATTGTAAATAATCTCACCGCAAGTTTTTTCCGAATGTTGGGTTTCATAAATCCACCCATATTCTTTTTTTGCATTGTTAAGGATAGCATATGCAGCATCTTTAAAATCAGAGTAATCAAATTCACAGTTTAAATTATAGTCTATAAAACTTGCTATAGGTGACAAATCATTAGTAATTACAGGGCGAGAGCCCCATACAGCAACATTTTCAACCATCTTAAATTCTTGTTCAATTCTATCTTTCAGATCAGAATCAGGTTTTGCACATACCTGCGCCGCAACCCCAGTCATACCCGTCCCCGCAAACCCATCAAACACAATGTCCCCCGGCTGCGTATAATGCAGAATGTATCTCATAATTGCCGGATGAGGAACTTTGGTGTGGTAACTATGAGCCATATAAATGGGGTTATTCTTCCCTTCACTAACATCACTCGCATAAGGCTCATTAACCTTAAAATCCTTTTTTCTCCCCGGAATCCCATCCTTCTCCTTCTCCCATTCATCAATAAACTCATTCAACCAGGGATTCGGACAAGCCGTATAATATGGCGGATCGCTCAAATTAAGAATATCCTCATCTTCGCCAATAGGAAATCCTTCAATCTTTTTCAAATCCGGCAATTTCTTTCGCAGTTCTTTGCGGAAATATTCCCGGCGTTCATCTTCGCTGGCAAAGGTCAGGCCAAGACAGGTTACCGGTTTTTCTGATTTTTGTGAGGTATCATTCATTTCGAAGATACTATCAGAATTGATAATATTTCGATGTTTTTTAGGCATATTAAAACTCCCTTATTTAATGACAATTCGAACTTTCGCCCGCTCTTTACCAATGCAAAGGTTGTTGATATACTCTGTCAGCGTATCGATCGCTTCTTGCGGGCTAAGCGGTTTGTTAAGCTGTTTGCGGAAATCATCCAGGGTAATTTCTACTTTGTCGATACCTTGCGCCAATTGGCTGATAAGGTTTCGCAGTTTGGTCGCATTTTCAGGAGTTATTTCTGATATATTGTTTCTAAAATCTTCAACAACCTTTTTGTCGGCAGGTTTAAGAAGATCCAGGTTGTCTTGAACGCTCGGGTCTTTAAAGACAGAGCGCATGGCATTAATCCATTTCTCTAAAATCTCCTGAAGCTGATCTTCCAGTTCCTGGATTTTGAAGTTTGGTTTGCCGTAATACTCACGCGGGTTAAAATCGTGATACGGTTCTTCTTTCACCCTGGTTTTGGTAAGGTTGACATCCGCTTCGCGCAAAGAGGTTATACTGTTGATCCAGTTTTGGTACTCTGTTGCCGTAATAAATTCTGAATCTTTAACGATATCACAAATTCTCTTGGTTTCGCTGCCCATCAGCTTGTCTTTTATTCGAGCATCGGAAGATGATAGCCGACATTTTGTATAGTGCGACAGGTAGTAATCGGCATATCGCTCAACCAATGAATTGAGCAACGCCTCATACTGTTTGAGTTCGGTATCTTTGCCCGCAGACATTACAGCGCCCAGATTATTGATGGCGCTTGCAATGTCGTCATACAGTGGTTTATCACTCTCTATTACATAAGATTGTGCTGTATAGAGATACCCCACCAGCTTGTCAAACTTTTCGGCCCGATCCTTTAGCTTTTTAATGGCCTCACAATGCGGCCAGGCATTAAAGGCATTATTTAACTCATCCCCGGTGTATTTAAACGCCCTAAGCTTGCCATAGTTGTTGTAAGATTGAATGCTGTCGAGCAGCGCGCTCAAAATATCAAGTTCTGCCTTTATCTTTTGCGCCTGTTCGTCTGTCAGCAATGAAACATTACGGCACCGCAAACCCTGAGTTACTACCGATTTTGTTTTGACAACCATTTCTACACGCGTTTTCGCCGCGGTAATGATTTTGGTAATCGTCTCCGGCTTTTCGAGCTCTGAGGTGAGATCAGGTAAACCAAGGTTTGCGAATAGAGCTTTCAGGTGTTTTACCGGAATCCCCTGCGGTTCCTTGACGTGCTGAAAGGTAAAGAAGTCTTCATCGCTGAGGTTAAGCAATGTTTCAATATTGGTAGCAGCTAATACCTTTGACCCGGTCCAGCAGATTTCAATATCGCCTTTGTAGGCAAGCGCACAGAGAACCAGAAATTCCAATGGATGGTCAATATTGAAATCAACCGAATACCAGAGGTTTTGCGGCGCATAATGCACATAGATGATGTCCGTTTTGTTCAGGACAGAGCCCTGGCCTCGTTCCTTCATTGCTTTTCTGATGCTGTCCGCATATTTGCTGTTTTGCGTGTCGATACTTTGACCGCTCCATAAACCCAGACCGCTGAGAATGGCTTCACCATCCCTGTTGGGTTGTCCGGAAGCGGTAATTTTTTTCAAGGCGCTTTTTATGCGGCCATCAAAGTTTTCTTTTGACAAAGGCTGTAATAAATCTTTGAAAGCTGGATAGTGGGGGAATTTATCATTAAAATGCTGGTTCAGCACACGGCTTGCCACATCGGCAAATATCATATCTTTTGTCGAGCCTTCACCCAGGAGAGGCCAGGATTTTAGCGCTTTTCCCTTGCCATTGTAGATTACCTTTGTTTTGTCCGTATATTCCTTTTCGAAAATGGTTATTGCCTTGCGCAAATGTTCATCGATTTGGCTCCGGAACAGTTGTTTTTGGTTCGATGGCGCGGAAACCTCTTTGGCTTTGGCTGCGCCATAAAGACAGATCGTATCCTTGAAATCTTTGCTTAAGCCATTCATTTCAAAATAGACTTCATCAGCCTCGTCATTTCTGTTAATGCTGTTGAAGATCGGGCAGAAGAAAATGTAATACTGCTGTATTGGCTCGGTTGTGCTGCGTTCATTGGGGTTGCCGAAAAATATGTAGCCCAAGCGAAAGCTCTTCTTGTCAATCCAATCCAGGCTGTGTTGCCATATTTTAAATCCTGTACGATATGTGTTCTGCTGCATACTGAGAACATACTGTAAAAAGTCGTAATAGTACTGATCGGCCTGGTCCGGGTCACGCTTGATAACATCGTCGGCATAGTCCCGGATAAGCTGCGGAATGTTGATACCGCCTTCTGTGCGGATATAATAGTCGGAGCTTATGGAATCCTGATCTACATACTGACCGGAGGTTGCGGTCACCAATTGTTTGGCCGTGCTATCGATGGCGGCCTGTAATAATTCAGGACTATCCGCATTTTTTATGGTCGTGCAGATATCTTCTTTAAGGCTTTGTGCATTGGCGCCATTGTGTTTATCGAGGTCATCGCACAACACGCGAATGGCCAGAGCATTTGCAATTTTTGTCGCTAATTCTTTCCTGTTGGCCCTTGCACTGGTAAAATGGCTATTGATACGGTCATTGATAATTTCAACCTTATCCTTCACAGACCGGATATCCGGGAATGTCAACATAGCCGGATTTTGTGAAAGGTCTGGCCAATAAGAATCGTATGTTATCAAGCCCGGGTTTTCATCAGGAACATCCTGTTCAAGCAAGTCCTCAAATTTACCACTTAAAACCTTCAAAATTTCGCGCTGGCTTTTTCCGTGTTTAATGCGCTCAAAGTAACTGATGTAATTCGGGTGCACAGGGAATAAATCAACAAACTCGTTGAGGTTTGTATTGATGCCTTCAAACATGTGGGCGAACCCGAGAAGGTGTTCCCGTATTTTTTCTTTCTGGTGGATATCCTTTTTTAGCAGGCGTTCCTTGACCACAAAGGATACATCTTCCCTGGTTATGATTAGGTCAGAATAGCGGTCTTCGATCTTGTTGAGCATCTCAGCCTGGAATTGAAATTCGGGCGCTCTGTAAAGAAGCTCCTGCACGCCGAACATGAATTTAAACCGGGAATTGTCGCAGGCTTCGCCCATCTGGCGCAGAAGCATGAGGTCATTGTTCAGTTCTGCGGGTTTTCGGCCTTTAAGGTATTCCAACAACTCATCAATGACGATCAGAAAATGGAGGTTTGGAAACTTTTCTTCAAAAGCAGCCATCATTTTCTTTATCTGATCCGACCAACTGTCCAATGATTTTTCGTCAAATTCAAAATCAACATTCTGTTTTTTAAGATATTTGTCGATTTGGTCAAAAACAACATCTTTCAATGGCTGTGTATTCCCAATTACAAACCTTAATACCTTATACTTGCCTGCAATTGTCTTCAGCAAATCTTTGACATCATCCGATTCCAAATGGCCAAGCAACCCGGCATTTTCAGCAATAGCCGAAACTGCGGCCATCAAATGTGATTTACCGGTGCCATAACTGCCTACAATTTGTATTCCCTTTGTTTCCGCAGAAGGATTGGGGTTGAGGTTCTTAATAACCACTTCCTTCACCACATCCTTAATGGTTTTGGAAAATACGAATGTTTTTACAAGGTTCTTGGCAACAGCCAGATCCGCGGCATTCACCAACTGAATGACAGATGTAATCGGCTCAAAATGGATCAGCTCTTTATACTTCATAATTTGCTTTCTCCTCTGCGACATATATATCGGACAGGTTCAAGTGATACTCTTCTTGCTGCACCCCCCAATGCAATAGGCCATTGGAATAACCATGTTCCCATACAACCACAATCGTCACGTTCTTTGAGAATTCCTTGAGCAGACTTTCCGTATTAAGGCTTAGCGCCTGTTCGAGAAGGATTCCCATATTATACAGGGCAACAATTTTAGGTTTTCCGTCCGCAATTTGCCTGGATTGATTTTCAATCAGCTCATGCAGATATTCCTGTGCTTCTATAGACAGGTGGTGGCCGGATTCAACTGCAATAAGCTTTTTGGACAATTCTTGCCCGATATTAATCGTATTCACACCTGCATTCGCAAGTTGCGCAATTGTCTCTTGCAACGTATTGTAATCACATCTGAGCAAAACAAGATTGTGTCGAGCGGCGCCATCTATTTTGTTCAGAAAATCAAAGTTCATCTTACGTTTTCCTTCTTAATTTCCTTTGCTTACACCTGCATCGCCGTCTTCAGTCTTTGAACTGGCGGCCTTCAATTTATTTTGCCGTGCTGACACCTTTACCTGCCTCCTGTCGGCAGTAGATTAACCCCTCTGTTCATCCAAAACCCCGTCGTCAGCCTCGGGTTTTAAAATCAATGCCGGTGCGCCGGCATTCGGAAGCCTACGATCTAATTAACGAATACGCGACGCTCAAAAAGTTTTGCCCTCAAAAAAAGGAGGGGGAAACCGTCATGCCAGCGCAGTGCATGGATATTCCGGAATATCACGGAATATCGAATTTCTGGAATATCCAGAAGAAAAAATAAAATTACGGTTTGTCACAAGAGCATCATATTCCACCCCCAAGCTCATGTATTCTGAACAGCAGATAGAAGGGGACGGAAAAGAGCGTGAACTTCTTTCCCTTGAGAGTTGTAATCCTTTCAGTTCTCATATTTCCGGAGTATATTCTGAGGGCAAAATCACTACTGCTTTCATCCATAAAATTATGGAGCGATCGCAAAGTCCCGTTTTTGCCGGATTTGACCTCCACCGGAATAAGCCGGTCATTGATAACCATCAGATAATCCACTTCTGAAGTCGCGCCCTTTTGCTCACGATACCAGTAATGGAGATTCGCGTTTTTACTTGTGTTAAGCGCCAGCAACGTCTGTCCAACAATCTGCTCGCCTATTTGTCCATGATATACGGCGTTGATATCATCCATCATGGCGATTTCGGATCGCATGCCCGTTTGGTAATTTACCAGCCCTGTATCGAGATGCAGAAGCTTGGGGGATTTCTTGAGATTGCTCATCAGGGGCATCTGCTTTGATGATGATGCAAATACACGACTGATAAGCATCGCTTTTTCCAGCACATCAAAGGCTTCACTCATCTCTCTGCTGCGGAAGTTCGATTCCCCGAATTTTTCGTATTTAATCTGCAGGCCGACATATTTTGAGGCATGTTCGATAATGTGTTGGATGTATTTTGTCTTCGCCGCGCTTGCATACTTGGAGACGTCATCCCGTAATCCTGTGAGAATAGATTCATAGACCGGATCGACATCGATAAACGACCGGGTCTCCGCATACCGCGCTACCGCCTCCGGCATCCCGCCAACAAGGAGATACGCATGGAACTTTTTCATCATCATCTTGTGAATTTCTTCGGGGATGACAGTGTCCGACTTAACCGATGCAATGTAGTTTTGCGCCTCTGTTTCACTCTGCGCGGCAAGAAACTCATCGAATGTCGCCGGATGAAGATAGCAATATTCCACCCTTCCGACAGGAAATGAAAACCCCTCTGACTTCATCTTGACTTCCAACAGAGAGCCAGCCGCAACCACGTGAAGATCTTGCATCTCTTCATAGAAATAACGAAGCTGATTCATGGCGATGGCCGAATTTTGCACCTCATCAATAAAAATGAGCGTAGAGCCGGGCGTGATCTTTTTATTGAATTTCAATTGGATAAGCTGGAGCAGATCCTGAACAGGCAGCATACGGGCAAAAAGGGCAGCGTTATCTTCGAGTTCCAGATTGATGTAGATATACGTTTCAAACGCCGCGCTACCGAATTGATGAACGGCGGAAGTCTTGCCAACTTGCCGAGCGCCTCGAATAACAAGCGGCTTTCTTCCCTTCTTGTCTTTCCACGCCAGCAGTAATGTTTCTATATTCCTGCGGAACATGTCACAGATCCTAACCTATTATCTTGAGTTAATGTAACATTATATAACCAACATTCCAGAATGTTCCGCATATTCCGGGACTACACGCAGACGACTTGGAAATCGAAAACGGTATGGATGGCTTCGAAATCACGCTTGTTTTGGGTATAAACCGTTGCCCCCGCGTTTTTTGCGGATGCAGCGATCAGGCAGTCATTCGTGATCGAGGACCATTTTCTGATGTTGTATCCTTTTGATTCCTGGAGCTTGGCGATGATTTCACCAGCCTGCTGATAGTCTTTTAGGGTTGGCACGATGATCCGTTCCACCCGCTTGAAATAATTTGAAAGTTCCTGGACTGCCTTGAGGGCTTCTTTTGAATGGGCTCCGGCCCTGATTTCCATCAGGACCACCGCAGAAAGACACACAAATCCCGCGGACAGAAAAAGCCCCTTGAAGTTTTCCGGGTCGCTGAATCTGTCGATAAAGATGTTCGTATCGACGAGTTTCTTAAGCATAGTTTTTCCGGATTTCAGCACCCCGGAATTTATCGAATATAGCTTCCAGCTCGATTTTGCCAGCCGCCATATCCACTGCCTTCATGACCGCTTCGGAATTATCTGTGACGCTGAAAATTTTTTTTACCCTTTCAATGTCCCTTTTATTGACGTCGATCCGCTCAATGGTCACAGTTGCCGCCATCTTCTGCCACCTCCCTCAAATTGATAGCCGGAGGATACGGAAAGGAGCATCACATGTCAAGAGAGAATAGAGGGACGTTGTTAACTTTATGTCAGCCTGAACCCCTTTAAGTCAGCAATCTGCAGCTAACAGCGTCCCCTTTGTCCCGTCCTCCGGAGAACATAGTGCAACGCCGCGGTGAAGACGATGGTTGTTAGCGTCGATCCGATCGGCAGTTCCTGGGACTTGATAAGGTAGTAGAAGGCGATCCCCGCAACGAGGGAGAAGGTGGCCACTGCATCCGCGCGGCGGCCGCGGTTGTCGCACTTCAGGATGAAGTAATCGCTGAGGAGGATCGCGATCAGCGGCGAGAAGACCGACCCCAGAATGTAGAGAAAATCCGTATAGCGTTCGATCGGAAAGATCAGCGCAATGGCGGAGCCGATCACGGTAAAGCCAACCGCCGCCATTCGGTCATTCACCTTCGGGAAGATATTGATCAGGGAGATCCCTGCCGAATAGACGTCGAGGAAGGTGGTTGTCACGGTGGAGAGCCCGAGGATGGCGAGCGCCGTGAGCCCGAGGTTGGCCGCCAGCATGATCTTCGTGGGATCGGGCGATCCGGAGAGGAGGCCGCCCGCCATCCCGATCAGATACATCCAGCAGCTCCCGATAAAATAGCCGCAGAACGGGGCGATGAGGGCGCCTTTTTTCGTTTTCGCAAGCGAGGTGTAATCGGAGATGAGCGGAAACCAGCTCAGCGGCATGATGATCGACAGTTCGAATCCCATCCCGAAGGCTCCCTTCTGCTTCACCGCCACCGCAGCCGCAGCCGGGTGTGTGAAGATGACCCAGCTCATGACGACCGTGAGGATGAGAAGGAGAGCGGCGGCGAGGGTGTTGATCCGCTTGAACCCCTTCACACCCCAGAAGACCCAGAGGCCGACAAGAGAGCCGACCAGGCAGGAGATCAGGGCCGGATGGTCGAAATGCCACAGGGAGACGGCAATCACATTCATCGCCGTGCCCCCCTCGATGATCATGATCGCCGTCCAGCCGAGGAGCTGGAGGATATTGATCACAGAGATCAGGTAGGAGCCCTGCTTCCCGAAGGAGATCCGCATGGACATGATCGCGGGGACCTTCTCCCGGAAGCCGATCAGGCCGGCGAGGACAAGAAGCAGTGTCCCCGCGAGGTGTCCGAGCAGAATTGCCCAGAGCCCTTTGGCTGCCCCCAATTCCGCGAGATACCCCCCTGTCAGGATCTCGGCGACCGAAACGGCCGCGCCAAACCAGAGAAAAAATAGATTAATTCCACTAAGTTGAGTCTTCTCTTCCATGTGTTCCCCCTAATCTGCTGTTTTCCAGAATTCCGGCCGTCCGGCCTCCCCGACGGTTCCTGCAGCAAAGAGCGGCGCCAGGTGGTTGGTCGGTCCGTGCCCCCCGCCCACGCGCCAGGCGCACCGGATCGCCTCGGTGATATAGCGCTTGGCCTCCGCCACAGCCCCGGGAACGTCCATCCCCCGGCCGAGGCAGGTTGCAATCGCCGCCGAGTAGGTGCAGCCGGTTCCGTGGGTGTCCGCCGTTGCGATCCGCGGTGCGCTGAAGGTTCTGAATTCACGGCCATCGTAGAGGAGATCCACCGCATCCCCGGCGAGGTGCCCCCCTTTCACAACCACATGCCTTGCCCCCAGATCCCGGATAATCTGCGCCGCCTCTTTCATGTCGGAAAAGGTTTCGATCCGGATCCCGGAGAGAACTTCGGCTTCGGGAATGTTCGGCGTGATCACAAAGGCGAGTGGAACAAGCTCCGTGACCAATGTTTTCTTGGCTTCTTCGCGGATCAGCGACATCCCGCCCTTGGCCACCATGACTGGATCAACGACAAGTTTTTCGATCCCGTACTGACGGATCTTCCCGGCGATGACGCAGAGAACCTCGGAGGTGGCCAGCATTCCGGTCTTCGCCGCATCGATCCCGATGTCGGTCGCCACCGCGTCAAACTGGGCGGCCACGAACGCCGGAGGTACATCGTGAATGCCGTGAACCCCGAGGGTGTTTTGGGCGGTTAGCGCCGTAATGACGCTCATCCCGAACCCTCCGAGAACGGTAATCGTCTTCAGATCCGCCTGGATTCCCGCCCCGCCGCCGGAATCAGAACCGGCAATCGTTAGTATTCGATCTGGCTTCATCCCTTTACCTCCCCCGGGAAAACCCCGGGCCTGAAATACCGCACCGCAAGGAGAGATCCCGAATCCACTTCGATAATCCCTTGCCCCGCCGTCATGCGGTTGCTGACACCGTAGGGCCGGCCGATCTCCATGACCGCGTTTGTCAGCGGAAATTCAAACCCCGTCAGCGTAACCCCGACCACCGGCCCCCAGTAGGGAAAGAGCGAAACGGTCTGCCCCGCCCCCCCTTCAAGAACCCGCCGGCGGTCGATCAGAAATACCTCGCACCACCCATCGATCAGCTTGATATCAATCCCCTTCTCCTTCCCCTGAATCAGGAGGGAGATGTTCGCCAGGGTGTGGTCAACGCGATGGCCGAGGGCGCCCCAGATCCAGACCTCTGCCGGTTCCATCCGGAAGGCTTCGTGGAGCGCCAGCTCCGTATCCGTTTCATCCTTCCGTCGTGGATGGCGGATGATCTTGCAGCCTTTTGACTCATAGTATTGCTGACTTGCTGAATCCAGGGAATCCATGTCCCCGACAATGAGGAGAGGGAGGATTCCTGCGGTCTCGAGGTGGCGGGCCCCGCCGTCGGCACAGATCACCGCAACAGGCGCCGCCGTCGCCGTCTGTTCCCGGAAGAACGCCGAATTGCCAAACTCTCCGCCGGAAACAACAAAAACAACTTTCTTCATAATGATTCTCCGTTCCGCCGCTTCTCCAACAGCGACGGCAAGCCCAAAAACAAAAAGCCATACCCCGTCGGGATATGGCCTCGTAACCAATGCACGAAAAAATAACCGCTGCCACTCCCTACGCTGGCATTACCCAGATCAGGTTCAAAGGGTATCTTCTCAGCCTCAATTCGGCACCCCTTGCGCTCACGCGTCTTTTTCCTACTCCAAACCTTTTCCTAAATCAAGTGGATTTCTTTCCGTCGAGAGCGAAGAGACGGCGGGCATTCTCCTCCGTCGCCCTTTCCAGCTCGCCAGCCGCCATGCCGCGGATCTCCGCCAA
>Ga0247840_10006404_pt1 | contig 16965 bp, 25 predicted proteins | sample LaCruzMarch2015__FD_192404 | JGI IMG/M metagenome (GOLD analysis project Ga0247840, IMG submission 192404) | Freshwater microbial communities from meromictic Lake La Cruz, Castile-La Mancha, Spain - LaCruzMarch2015_17m | ecosystem: Environmental > Aquatic > Freshwater > Lake | place: Spain... | reverse complement strand
CCGATTATCGGGAACTTGCTGTTTTGGTTCTTCTTGTCCTTGCTCTTGTCCTTGCTCTTGTCCTTGCTCTTGTCCTTGCTCTTGTCCTTGCTCTTGCTCTTGTCCTTGCTCTTGTCCTTGCTCTTGTCCTTGCTCTTGCTCTTGTCCTTGCTCTTGCTCTTGCTCTTGTCCTTGCTCTTGCTCTTGTCCTTGCTCTTGTCCTTGCTCTATTATTTCTAACCCATGTTCGCTTGCATCCTGATAATCCAGAGCCATTCCTGTTGTGCTAGAAGACTCGCTTGAATTATCCGAAACGAAATCCAAAATATCATCTACATCTAAATCTATCTCTTTTTTCTCTGTTGATATCGGCTCTTCATGGATAATTATTTTCTTTCCCATTGTCAATTTATTAGTTCCAAATATCTGCTTTATAACTTCTTGGCTACTACTTGCCATATTCGTTCTCCCTATAATAAAAATTCCTAAGAAAATCTCAGGATATTACTTACGCTTTAGAACTATATATAAATTCTTATGTCTATCTTCGTAACAGTGAGCGATAACACACTCACCAGATATGTCTTCTTTCACTGATAATACCTCAAACGATGTTTTCCATTTAAACTTAGATATATTATCTTCTATATCTCTAAGATCGTCCGTCTCCATGAATACTCGATACTTATCAATTTCTTTTCCAAGTCTTTCTTTTTTTCCTATAATCAAAACTTTATATAGTTTTGTCATTTTCTACTCCTTATCAGATTTTAAAGGTGAACTTAAGATCGTAACTTCATCAGCTACTATAACCATTCTGATTTCGTTAGTTAAAACATCGTGCATGTTTGTAAGTTTTCCATCAACAAGAAGCCTTCTTCCTTCTTGTAAGTATTCATAGCATATATCCGCGAGTTTCCCGAAAGTGATTATCTCGAATATATCAGCGTCGTTATCTTGATCTTTCTTCCAGCCTTTTGATACTCTTATACTAAAAGTCGATTTCTGGTTTTGGTCTATTGTAAGTTCGTTTTTTACTAGACCAACTACTTGACCTACTAAAGTTACGTGATTGTAACCTCTCATATATTTCTCTATTCTAAGTTAAATTAGTTCCCGATGATCGGGAACTTACTCAAGCAACTACTACGCCGATTATAGTACCTTGATACGTAATATAAAATTCATCTTCTATATCAAGGTACTCATCATAACTATAAATAATCATGCTATCGTGAGTTTATTCAGACACTCTTTAACTAATTCAAGAGTTTCTGGCGTAAGAAAAACTCCCTTCTTAGTTGGATATACTTGACCGTCATCTGCGGTATAATATCTTCTGATATGAACCCCAGACTTGCTGGTTCCGGCTTTCATTTTACTCTCTGAATATACTACTCTTAATATTCCTCCGTCTTTTTGAACGCTCTCCATTAGAATCTTTTCTGTTGTATCGTATGTTGGCATCTTAATTCTCCCTAATTATTTCCAAGTTTTATCGTTGGTAATCCATCGACTTTTAAATTTATGTTATTGCTTTTATTTAGCTTAAAATTCCTAATCTTCTTATCGAAATCGAAATTTTCGTTTTTATTAATCTGGCTTGTTGCTTCTCCAAATGGAGTTGTAATCATTCCTGCTTGGTGCATCATCTCGTCGGTTATCGTCAAGATAGAATCAAGAAACATAAGAGTCTGGTTCTCGTATCCTTCTACGAATATAAGCCTTCTTAATTTAGCTCCTGTATAGCACGAATTCCCTGCTCCAGCTATTTCAGATATAATAGCCTGGATGGAATGCTTCTGGAATATTTTCAAGACTTTACTTGCATATTCTTGTGTTAATCTTTCTTGATCTGCAATGCTTATACTTGATAGTTCTGGTGGAAGTCCGTTTCCTGATATAGCAATCCCTGCCATATTTGAGCTATTTCCATACTGATCTTTATCTAATACTGGAAAACTAATTGCAAATATTCTTGGCACGTTCATATAAATTCTCTTTTCTAAAGTAAATACCCCCAGAGAAACTCCGGGGGCTTGCTGGGCAAAAATGTGTATCTTCCAGTTTTTAGTCTGGGTGATTCTATTTCATAAAATAATCCTCCAATCTAGCGTCATATCGCTTAAGATAAATCTCTTGTGTCGCAAAAGAAGTTTAAAACTTTTCAAATTCAGCAAGCATCTTTAGCGCTTCGTCGCAATCGCCTAGCATTAATTGATCTTTTATGGTTTTCGCTTTTTGGATTATTTCGCTTACTTTTTCTTCGTTCTGCATATATAGCTTTTCTTCTTTTGATTTATGTTCTAGTCTCTCTTTTTCTATTCTATTGGTGTCTTTTTTGCTCATATAAACATAGTATTGAAGTCCTCTTATGTGTACGTATCCAGCGCTTTCATTACTAGCTTTACCGTATAGCTTATCTATTTCCTGCTTTTCTTGATAGCTCTTACCATCTACTAATACACAAACTGAGTCTATTATATTTAGTTTAGTCTCTTTTTTTGGTTTAACTTCTCTGATTTTATCTATTTTCATTTTTAAAATTACATCAACTCTATTTATTGCATATTTGATCTGACTTTGATTCATATCAATCTCTTTTCTAGTTTAAATAAGTTCCCGATCATCGGGAACGTCCTAATATTCTGTTTTAAGCAACAATAATCCATCTATTTGATAAAACTCGATACTATCTAATGGAAAATCTGTATATTCTATCTCTTGTGATACTATAGCCTCCTTCCCTTTGTCTTCATGTGCTGTTAAAATAGCCTTGTTATCTCCAACTGACAATCTCCATAATATAAACGGAACTCTTGCTGTCTGTGGAAGATAAGAACCAACTGTATCGATAAGCCAATAACACTCCGCATTTTCACATAAATACTTAATCCCATCTGTATATAAAATTCCTGTAAAATTCTTGTAGTATTTCTCGGTTCCAGTATATTGAACTAATCCTGCTTCTATTTCGCTTTTAGTTTTCATATTTTCCTCCTATAAGCTAAGCGATAAATGACAGCCATATAACAGCATAAAATAAATCAAAACTAAAAACAAAAATGGTGGTACTATTATTTTCATAACCATCATAAAATCTTCCATCACTTCACCTCTTTATCGATATTTTTGAACCAGTATATCAGGTTCATAATTGCTATTTTAGTTTCTATGTTTTGCATCTTATCTCCCATCTTAAATTTACTCTGATTCAAGCTCCAATCTCGTTCCCGATAATCGGGATGATTGAAGTTTGATACAGAGTAAGATGTAGCTTCTATTCCCTTGCCAGTTATAAGACTCGTAAGTCTACTGGACGAACTGGAAGCTATCATCTATTCTGTTTTTATATTATCTCTTTAAATGCAGGAATAAACCTGCTAGAGATGATATAAGGAAACTTAGAGCGATTGCCAGTCGCTGATTATTCCCTTACTCTTCAAACCAGTTTAAGGATACATCCGAGCTTAGATGCCTTGCGGTATTCCACTTCCCCTACTGTTCTGCTCACTTTCAGTAATCTTATATCGTACTAGATGCTTTAAGCTCAAATACCGCTTACTCGCTGTCTAAGTAAAAAGAAAACTTACTAGCCGGTGTTCGGGGATTTTCTGGTCTTATTTTTATGTTGGAGTCTTTCCCTGTTCCGTTCCAGCGTTTACAAGAGCTGAAAGACTCTGACTTCAAATTGAGCGTTTCACACTTCCATCTCAACCATGCCCCAATCATAACATCATAAGTCTATTTCTGTCAACAATCAATTATTGACGTATTATCTATTTTAGATGTTCCCGATAATCAGGAATCAAAAATATCTGTTATCTGATTGCTTGAGTAAATCGCTTAGGATTGTCGATAAGAAGATAAAGGATAGAGATTATTGGTTTATGTGAGTTCGCTTGTTGGTGGTCAAAAGAGTGGCAAAAGAAGAAGAAACAAAACTAATTGATTGAGTTGCTTAGATGGAATGAAGGATATTTATCAAAAGATTCTATCAACGTGAATATTTGCGTGCCTAGACGATATTGGGATATATTTATATTTTATATCAGCGTTATAATTATAACAAGTATATATCGTGATCGTGATCGCGCACGCTTGCACCATCAGGTACACATTAATACCCACGTAATAACGCGGATTATCATATATCCCATAATATCTGACCTTAACGTGCCCGCTGTCTCCCCGAATCTTTGCTACAAATAAATCGTTTTTTTCTTCTTTATTTATATTTATAATTATATTTATATTTATAATTATATATTATATATATGTCTCAGAATGACTTTCATTCCAAAGATTTGTGGTTACCTAGTGCACGTTAAGGTCTGATAGGTGGGATATTAATATCCGCGTTATAGCTATAATTATAATTATAGTTATAATTATAGAATATATATATATCAATCACTTTTTTCGCCTACAAACGCAAGAAATATTTAATCTAAATATTCCAATATAATCAAACATCAGCTTATTTAGATTATCTAAGAAAGATAATATTAGGATTCTTAGATAATACAGTTGTACTATATTATGTTGATTTACATAATTGATTATGCTGATTTACATAATACTGGCAAAAATAGACAAAAAAAAGGGTACTGGAATAAATCCAATACCCTTTAATATTACGCTTGTTTTCTTATTACTACTTGCTTTTGTGCAAGTCCAGCTTGTGCCTTTTTTGTTAAATCCTCTACAAAATTGATTACTAATTTGAGAGCCGATCTTGCTATAGCATCGCCCTCTTTGCTCATTACTAGAATCTTATCTAATAAATCAGCAGTTTCTGATACTAAGTCTGACTCGTTTTCATGTTCCCGATTATCGGGAACTTGATTTTTAGCCTTAGCATTGGCTTTTTGCTTGTCAGACATTTTGGTAGGTGCTTTCCCGTTCTTGATAGCAGAGAAAACATTTAATAGAGTTTTACGGCTCTTGTTTGTCTTAGTGCTAACAATCTTTAGAAAATGTGTTTTATCCTCTTTAGTCTTACAGTCTGCATACAACTCTTGCAAACGTGTGTAAGTCTTTTCAAGGCTTTCACAAAGACTTACTACTTCATTAACTACCTGTTCATTTAACATGTTTCTTACCTCTTAAAATATCACACTACACATATATATAGCGTTATTGCTATCACTCTATATGTTATGTGATTATCAAAAGAAAATCTCTTGATTAATCCTGATAGCCGTTTCCGGCTTTTCTTTATCAAATATCTACATTGATACTCTAATGATAGTTAGATGATAACATGTGTATGCATATGCGTCAATATATATTTGTTGATTGTATATATTGGTGGATATAGATATATGAAAGCGCTAGAATAATATACAGGAAAAATATTAATATTCGTGCGTTATAACCAGATAATCGTGCGTTATATACTTGTTATATACTTGTTATAACACGTTATAATTAAATTACATTATAGGGATGCCGGAGAGGGTGTTCCAAGTTGGAGGTTAGTGTGTATTTGTATTACGCATATACTTTTTCACTCATTCAAACTTTCATAATTGTTGACGAAGTATTAAGTAATATACTATAGTATAATCATGGATGAACTAAATAGAAGAGCAAGCGATATGAAATTGATACATGAGATAGCGACGGAGATATTGGATAACAAGCACAAGATAACGAATATGGTTGTTGCTTTAGAGGTTGATCGTGGAGATGGAACTTTGTTTTACAAAGGATTAACGGTTGGTGGATTTGCATCGTCTTTAGGATTACATGAACTAGGTAAAGATATGTTGATTAAAAAAGATGGTGGGACAACTTCGCTTTACGATATTAAATAAACTGTTATAATCAAATTTGGTCTCGATTTTTGTTCGCGCAAAAGCCGACATTCACCCGCCTCGCCTCTAAACTATGCGTAATTAGGTGGGTTTTTGCTATCTATAATACAGATGTGCTATAATATAATCATGGGAAAATTAATATTACCTAATTCGATTGAACATACTTGTGTTAATGGGAATAGTGGGGCTGTAGCAGGAGGATTACTAAGCGCCTCATCGAGAGATGATTATACTAGTTTAGATAGATTTTCACCTGAGACAGAGAATACGATAAACGATATTATGGTTAATGCTTCTAATGAAGAAGGGTTAGACCAAGATCAAATATGTGAGTTGATTCAGAGTCGACTAAGAAGTTTAACGAAGCTTAAGGCGGCAAGTCTGGCTCCAAAGTTATTGGATATGCTTGAAGATATGTTGAAAGCTGATACGGTTTCAGATAAAGTTCGACTAGATATAAGCAAGAAGGTTCTTGATTTAGCTATGGATGATACTGTCCAGGAGAAACCTAATAACAATCGCAATATCACAATTGTATTTGGAGACCAGACTATAAACACAGTGCAGGTTCAGGATACTATCAGCGCAAAGGAAGTTTTAAACACGCCATCCAGTCAACCAACTCAAACTATACTAGAGCAGGCTGATGAAGCCTAAGATTAATCAGAATATAAACACATATACTATTCCGTATACTCCGCATACTTCGCAGATTAAGGTTCACAATTCGAACAAGAGGTTTAAGGTTGTAGTTGCAGGGAGAAGTTGGGGGAAGACGATATCCGCAGTAGGAGAAGCTGTTAAGCAGGCTCTGATGGAAACTTGTCCGGTATTATATGTATGCCCAATGAGAAAGCAGGCGAAAGCAATAGCTTGGTTGATACTAAAAACGATGGTGAAAAATATTTGTATCGCGAAAAGTGAGCAGGATTTAACAGTAACTCTTTTGAATGGCTCTTTAATTTCGCTTGATGGTGCGGATAATCCAGATGGACTGAGGGGACAAAGACCGAAGTTTATTGTTCTTGAGGAATACGCTGATATGCCGGAGATAACATGGACGGAAGTATTGCGCCCAGCGTTGACTGGAGCTTATGGAGTTAGAGCCGGAGCTTTGTTTATCGGAACTCCAAAAGGCAGGAATCATTTCTATCGTCTAGTGAAAAAAATCCAGCAAGACCCAACGACATACGCAAATTATGAGTTGTTTATATTTAAGACAAGAGATAATCCTTATGTAACAGCGGAGGATATAGAGGATGCAAGACTTACACTACCACCACATGTATTTAGACAGGAATACGAGGGAAGTTTTGAGAGCTTTGACGGACTTGCGTTTGATGTACTTAGTGAAACCAGGCATCAGATTGAAAGGTTTCCTATACCGGATACGTATACTATTTATTCTTCTATCGACCCACACCCTAACGTACCTCATCATGTTTTGTATATTGCAGTATCTCCTCCAGATACAAATGGCAACACAAAAAAATATATCTGCGGAGAATTGGTGGAGAAAGCTACGGCGGAAATATTAGCGAAAGATATATTTGACTACGAACAGAGTATGTTTGGGCGCAATGCGGATATAAGAATAATAGATACATCGAGCGAAGTCGAAGATATGACTACGAGGTTATCTTTTAGAAAAGAATTGTTGAAATATGGCATAAATACAAAGCTTGCGAAGAAGAGAAACAAGATGGCTAGATATATGGCGGCTTATTCTTTGTTTCAAAAAGAGGAGATGGTGTTCTTCTCAGATTGCAGAATCGCATGGAGACAGTTTACGGAAATAGAATGGGCTAAGAAAAAAGGCTCTGATACTATCCAGAATGAACTTGACCCTAATGCGGCAGATCACCAGATAGATAATACTTTTTATATTTTAAATTATGGTTCAGACCCACAAAGTTTGTATTCGGCTCCAGTTTCTAAAATATCTGAGACTCAAATAGAAGACGAACTTGGTCTTTCATGGGAGGAGATGCTGGAGCCAACTATAGCAATGGCTATATCAAGTGTTATGGAGAACTTTTCTAAGGGAAGTTTGACAGGAGAAAGAAGAGACGCTAGAATTATGATTGAGAGTATGCGAAATTCTATCAATTCGAATAATGGCAAGAGTAAATATGAACAGAATTGGCGTAATTTTGTACCAGTAAAACCTTAGAAAGATTGGAGAGTTTTATGGGTGACGACAAAGAAAAAGATATGGATATAAACGATGCAGTTACTATGTGCATAAGCGTTTCAGGGATAAGAAAGAGCAATCTATTTGATTATAGTCTTAGTTTTTTTAAAGGAGGAGCGTTTATTTCGCTCAGTATAAACTAATGGATGAAAAAAAAGACCCAAAAAAAGAGAATCCAAATACAATAGAGGATATAACGTCTAAAGATGACAGCATTTTTACTATAAAAGATGACGTCAGATTAAGAGCGTTTGACCACCAGAGACTATTTTTGACATCTATACAATCGGCTTACGATAAAAAGATGAAAATGTTCGAGGAATATTTTAAAAGATGGTTTGGATTTCAGGTTAAGCAGAACGAAAACGAACCAGACTTCAAAGATATGTATATTTTTGTTTTAGTTAATACAAAATTAAGTAAAGTAATGAACATGTTTTTCTCCAAATCAGATCAGTTAGTTGCTCTTAAGCCATCAAGGAAAACCGGAATAGATAAAGTTAGGGCTACAGAGACTTATATTAATAAATACCTATATGACGTAGCTTGTGTGTACGAGAAAATGAGAGAATGGTTTCTTGGTGCATATATATTCAGATGTGGATTTCTTTCTGTTACATGGAAGAAGGAGTGGGAATCAAGAGCAAAAATAGACGGGGCTAAATTCGTTAAAAATTCTGTATTAAAATATGATAATGTGAACGTAGAAGTACATGACCCAAGAGATGTTATGTATGACGAAGGTGAATTGAAAACAAATGCATGTTATTTAAACGATATAGTTGTAAGGAAATTTGTAACTCCAAACTATATCTGGAATAATAGAATTAGAAAAGAGAAAACAAAAAGTGGCGAAGAAAAAGAGATAGGATTATATGATATTGGTTCGCTTAGTTATAATGATATTAAAGGATTGGCTAGAGCGTCTTCTCAAGTAGAAGGCAAGAGAGATTTTCAGGCTGTACACGTAGGTAGCGAGCAGAGTTCGACGAATAATTTGATTATTCTGACAGAAGGTTATCACCTATTCGATTATTTTAACGATGGAAACTTAGTTATGTGTATAATCACTGGAATGGCTTCCGGTAACGGTGGGGCTTCCGCTAAAGAGCATATAATAAGATGTCATCCGGTAGTGCAGAATCTTCCCCTAGGAATGAACAATCCAATAGTATCGATATCGATGGAGCCTTTGCCTGGACAAATAGACGGAGTGAGCGAAATAGACCTGCTCAAGACAACATCTGATTATCTCAAGACTCTAATGGATATGATGCTCAGCAATCTGGCTCAAGATTTAACTAAAACAGTTCTTATTCCAACTCAGACAGTTATGCCACAATATAAAATAACTAACTCTATAAACTTCGTAGAGATGGAAGACCCATCTAAAGTTAAAGTTTTGGATTATAGTAATTATCTATCAGATACTTTAAGCACCGTCAGAGAAATGCAGAACTTTCTTTTCTTTACCTCTGGAACAAGAGATTACTCGGTTGCAAATTCTGCCGGAACAGCGACAGAAGCTACACTTGCAAGCAAGCAGAGCAACGATAGGCTTGGCGCAAACGTAAAAATGTGGAGCAATGGTTCTGTTCGCCTAATGGTTTTGTTGGTTTACAATTTAATAAAACAGTTTGATGATAGTAAAATAAAAGAAATAAGAGTTGATAATGAAGATGGTTCATATAGCTTCGAGGAAATAACTCCAGATCATATATTAGAAACTTATGATTTTAGTGTTGGTACAGTTGCTGATAGCTCAGACGATGCAGTTATGACCCAGCAATTAGTCAATAGCTTACAGGTAATAATGCAGAACCCTAATTTGAAATACGCTAAGGCAAGCAAGATAGACCTGGATGCAATGATAAGAGAAGTTTTAAGACCGTTTGAGAAATATGGATTTAAGGTTAGTGAAATTTTCCCATCCAGTGATGAGGTAAATCCTGGGCTAGAAACACTTCTTCTAATATCTGGGGTTGATGTTCCTGTTACTCAGGACGATAACCACGAAGAACACATGCAGATACACTCCATTGCCGCACAAACTCCAGTTATACAGCAGATACTAAAAGATAATCCTCAAGCTTTACAGATGCTAACCAAACACGTAGAAGCACATAAAGCTATTCTTAATCCAGAAGGACAAGCTGGAAATGGAGCCATAAAAGATGCTGGGAGCGGACTGAACAACTCAACTACTACTGGACAGATAATTTCTAGTCAGGGAGGAAGAACTCAGTGACGGAAAATTTGACAAAAGAAGATAATGATAATAATATTAAGATAGATAAAATTAGACTTGGCGGAGTTGGAGCCGTGTTGTTTGAAAAGTTTTTGAAAAACGAATTATCAAAACTAGAATCTAAACTTAAAAGTAAAGGATTCTTTTTTAGTGATGATGCAACAAAAAATGAAACGATAATTTTATATAGAGTTTATAGCGGAATGCTAGATTCTATCAAATTTGAAGGAGAAGGCTTATGACATTTGGAAAGAGAAGCGTAGTAGTTGGAGCAAGCTTAGATGATGCAGGAAAGTATACGATTTTTAATTCTACTTTTAGAGACGATGTAGAAATAGGAAAGAAATATGAAGTAGAGGTTGATGGAAAAAAACACGAGAGAGTTTGTGGTCAGGCTTATGAAGCCAAGGCTTATACTCCTAAGGACATACAGAAAGAAAGAGATGAGAATTGTTCGGTTGAGAAAGCGAGGTTCTACAGATAATGGATAAATCTACCGAAGACGAAGACGAAAGAAATTTAAGAGAAGCATTGGCTTCTTTGGATGGCGGAGAAAAAGAAATAGATAGTTCTATTGGGAACAAGCAGTTGTTAGCTTTAGTTGGTAGTTTGGTTAAAGAGGTTAAATCTCTCACCGAATGGAAAGGTGAAGCGGAGAAAAAACTCGGCAAGACTGAGAAAATTGCCACTGAGTTGAATAAAGACAAACTTTCTGATTACCTATCTAGCAACGTAAAAGACTATAACAAGTATGCTCCTAAGTTTGATAAATGGTTAGAAGGAAGTCCAGAGTTTTTAAAGACACTACAGGACGCAATGGCAGAAGGAGCAACTGCTCCAAGACTTGCTAGAATCTCTACCGATATAATCAATCTTATGAAAGCAGAAGAAGCAGAACTTGAAAGTGCAGTAAAGGCTCAGAAGGAAAAAGAAAAAGCAGTGGAAGAAGAAGCAAAGAAAGCTGTTTCATCTGCTAGTTCGGAATCCGAAGCAACTGTTCCTAACGAAGAAATCTTAAAAGTATTTGGAGTTGAAGCTTCATCTGTTTCAGAAGAGGCAAGAAGTTTGATTTTATAAAGAAGGAGGTTAAGATAGAATGAAAATTAAAAAAGTATTATCTTTAGTTCTAATTTTTTCTATTTTGTCTATTGCCTCGGCTCAAGCCGCTGGCGAAAGATTTGGTTTCTTAAGAAGCCAGAAAGAATATAAAGCTGTAAAAGAGCTTGTATCAAATGCAGTTACGTTAAGCGCTACTGGATTGACTGAAAACCTATTGGTAACTACCACCAATATGCAGAGAAGTTTCTCTAATGATGTAGTTAGGAAGGTAACTGTTGCTTTAGGTGGAACAGCGGCTAACATAAAAGCCAATGCTACAACAAATGCAACAATCATTAACAAAGTTTTATTAAATCCAAACACAACTGATGCAACAGTTCTTGGTTCGTACTGGATATACGGAACTGATGTTAATGGAAAGTATATGGTTGAGAGTTTGGGGTTTGCAGAAAACGCAGCTTCTACGCAAACTAGTCTTGGTGCTTACAAGGATTTTACTGTAAATATACCAGGTAAAGATGGATACACGGTAACTATGGATGTGGGGTTCACTGATGCTTTCGGATTAAAAAGAAAAATTGAGAGCGCCACTGATATGATTGCTGTATATGATGGCACTACAATCGAGTCAACAAGGGCTACTGTAGCAACAAGCACTACAGTTAAAGGAAGAAATACGTTTGACCCAAACACTGCCGCAGATGGTAGCAAAGATTTTACAATCTGGTATTTAACTACAGATTACTAAATTAAACTAAAAGGAGAGATACAATGAGTGGATATACAAGCACAGATGCAGAAAAAAGATCAGGTTTTACGGAAATTATTGAGGTTCAAGATAGGATGGCTAGGATTGCATTCGACGAACTTAGCAAACCTTGGGCGCAAATTTTCCCTCAGGTTGTAAATGTTATGAGTTCAAGCAAGAAGGATGAGAAGTTTAATATTTTCGCGGCTCCAGGTAGTTGGTACAAGGTTGCAAACGAAGGCGAAGAGTTCACATACGCAAACCACGCAGAAGGAACAACTATCACCGCTACTCCAGATGAGTACAGACAGGCTTTCGATGTTACGGAAGTAATGATGGAAGATAAGCAGTGGCCAAAGCTCATGTCAGGCGTAAAAGACCTTATGAGGGGAGCGTTGGAAATCGAAGAAATAATTGGACATCTTCCATATAATAACGCTTTTTCTTCTGGTCTAATGTCAGACGGTTCTTATATGTGTGCCGCCGCGCATGACCCAGTAAATTCAGCTACAACTTGGTCGAATGCGATTACAACTGAAATGTCTTACGAAGCCCTTAAAGAAATGATTGAGCTTTCCTATGATATTCTTGGTGAAGACGGAATTAGAAGTATGCACAATTACGATACTCTTTTTATTCCACCTCCACTAGAAGAAATGGCTTATATTCTTTTACAGTCAGAGAACAATCCTAACACTCAGAACAAACAAGCAAACTTTGTTCGTTCTAAGATTAAGAAAGTAATTGTTTCTCCTTGGTTGACATCGGATACAGCATTCTTCTTAATTGCTTCTGGAGAAAAGGCTATTCTTCCACAGTTTATCAACAGAGTTCCAAAACAGTTCAGATCAGATGTTGATGTTTATTCACACAACATCCTAAACAAGGGAAGAATGAGAGCAATCTGTACGGCTTATGCTGGACAAGGAGTTATCGGTTCTACTGGAACTGTAGCTGTAGCGTAAATTTACCTAAGACAGGGAAGGGAATCCCCCCTCTCTTCCCTGTAATTCTAATTAATAGGAGATTTAATATGAAGACAATGGCAGATGGAACTATTTTGTATGATAGTATAGACGAGATGCAAAGCAAAGATAATTCAGGGTTAAGCGAAGAGTTTATTAAAAGCAGGGATAGTGTATCGGGTATCGGACTAAGAAGTTTAAAGCCGGTAGCGGACGCAACATCAAGGCGTAACGATTATGCAACAGAGAATATATTAAGAGCAAAACATGATAGGGAAGTTAGATCGGGTGTCCGTTCTAAAAAGTATTTCTAAGGAGATTTAACATGGCGGCAACAATTAAAGTAGAAGAAACAGTAACACCAACAGAAGAAATTACAGATAAATATGTGAAAGAATTTGGAATGTCTCTTGAAGAAGCCAGGGCAAATATAGAAGCGGCAACAAGTACATCTTCTGCTTCACCTAATAACCAGGCATACAAGACTTCTATAACGATTTGTAACATAGAGGCAAGCAAGACTATCAGAGCATTAAACAAAATGCGTCCTGAGAGAAAAATGACAGAGAAGAAAACGCTCAATAGCTTGTCCTCAACTACAGTAGCTCAAGAAAAAGAAATAAAGACATCTCACTTGAAAGCAAGAATGTCTAAACTCGAATCAAAGAAAGTTAAAATGCTAGCAATGAGAAAAGCTAATCCAAGAAAAGTTTCCGAGAAAGCTATTGGTGAAGTTATCTCTGGAATAGAAGAATGCAGGAAGATGCTAGAAGCATTATAAGGAGGAAATAAGGTGGCCAAAAAGAAGACTGAAATCTCAGAAGAGATTGTAACAGACGAGATAGTTTCGGAAGAAGTGACTCCAGAAGTGACTCCAGAAGTGACTCCAGAAGTGACTCCAGAAGTGACTCCAGAAGTGACTCCAGAAGTGACTCCAGAAGTGACTCCAGAAGTGACTCCAGAAGAAGATGATATTCCTATATTTAAAAATCCTGTTAGATTACAACAGTTTTTAAAATCTAAAGAAGTATATCTTTCTTCTTTAGACCAGAGAGAAGCCGATGAACTAGATAGGATGATTAATATAGAACAGAAAAATATAGATAAAGAAGTTAGAAAAGAATTGAGAAAAGATTCTTTATCTAAAGAGATAGCTGATCTTGAACTGATAGAAAACGGGGAAGTGAAAGTGACTCTTGAAGATGGAACAGAGGAAATAAAAAAAATAACTCTATTGCAAAGAATAAAGCTAGGAAGATTAAGAAGAAACATATCTTTGCTTTTATCTGTTTTACTATTCGCAATAATTTCTTTTAATTCTTCTTTTGCGGCAGACACTCAGAAGATAACTTCTGTAGCCGATGCAAAGCATACAGAATGGATTGAGACAGCAACTATTACTTCTGCCAATGGGTACACTAAAGGCTTTAAGTATATGGGCGACTTCAATCGAATGAGAGTTGATGTAGTCTCTTCTTCGTTTGGAACCATTACAGGATTTAGCTTAATCCAATATACTGCAAATAAAACAAAAGTAGTTTCAACTACTGCATGTACAGCTGGAACTTGGATTTCAAACTTAGATATGGAGAACATGGAAGTAGTATTTACTGCTACGTCTTCAACGTCTAACCAGACAGCTATTATCAATTATACTTTTGAAAGAGAAAGTTTCGTTGGCGGTTCATCGTCTGCAAGTGGCGCACTCCGAGTATCACCAATCGAAGTGTTGGTTGGTAATGTTGTTGTTGTTCCATTAACTACTGCTTCCACTTGGGTGAGTGCAAGTATCGGTACAGGTTCTACTGGGTTTATTATCAAAACTCCGCTTGATATTTATGTCGGGGCTACTGGTGGAACTTCGAATGTTTTCTCTGTAGATGCAGATAGCCTGCAGAGAAAGTTTGCTTGTACATCAACTACCATCTGGCTATATAGCAAATCTGGCACTAACAATATTGAATTGCAGGGAATACAATAATATGAAGAAGGTTCTCCTCTCACTTCTACTATTAGCAGGTTCAGCCGGATTATGCGAAGATCAGTAACAAGCATAACGAGTTGAGACGGAAGTTTTATAAAGTTCCAGTATCATCGTTATGAATTTAAGTATAGAAAAGATCGGAGAGTAGACTTGAGAAAGATAATAGGTAAACTGTTAACCTGTACTATACTCGTACTATACCTATCAACAAATGCTTTTGCTTTGGATAATGACAAAGCTTGGCATGGAGCAGTTGGGTATGGGTTATCTTCATACTTTAATAGCATAGGATTCAACTGGTTCGGTCAGCTTATATTAATAGAAACTATAGGAAGAATTAAAGAAGGTATAGACTTGTCGTCTGGTGGAAAATGGGATAACGCAGATATAGAAGCTAATTGTATTGGATGGGCGACCTATAGATTAAGTTTTGTATTTTAGCAAATAAATCCGAGAGGAGTTTTGCTATGAACTGCAATAATATAACTGAATTTTTACAATGGGAGAAGATCATGGAGAGTAAAATAAAAGACAAAAAAGATTATATACTTGGTATTTTGCTGGTGGTTTTAATTTTAATGGTTGGAATAATATGTTTTTTATCTGTTCCAAGACAGGCAGTATTTGCTGATGAGTATGAGTTTTTCGGAATCGATATAGAGGGCAAAGAATGTTCTGGTGGTTTATACTTAAACACAAAAGAAGGGTTGGATAACCATGTTGAAATGTTGCTTAGAACCGGTAAAAAGCAAGTGCAAGAAGCCGAAGAGACCAAAAAGTTTTATGCTATAATGGATAAATATAAGAAACAAAGACATGTAACAGAAGGAGATTAATACATGAAAATTAAGATAGCTACTTTATTTTTTCTCCTACTATCCTCTATATCTTTTGCTACAATGCCTTATACTTTCGTTCCAAAAGACGAAGTTAAATCCGCAGAGATGAACGCTAATTTTAATTATTTGGATGGGAAGATAACCAGCGTAAATCCTGGATATGTTTATATAAATCCATCAGACATAAAAAACTCAAATCAGAGTGTTTCATTTTATCCTGGTTATGACCCATCATCTACTCGTAAAAACGGTTCAGTTGCCATACACGTTACATCTCAAAGAAATTATTCACCGATATATCTTCCTGATGGAAGTGTTTTATCCACCGTTAATGTCACATGGTTTTCTGGTGCAAATCCAAGTATCCCATTGCATGTAAACATTAGAAGAAGGGGATATCAAGCAGAGGAATCTTCTTCTGCAAATGTACTCTTTATGGAATTGATAGCTCCAGATACCGATGTAACTACAAGCGTTAAAACATCAACTTTAAATAATATAATTGATAACGAAAATTATAGGTACTACATGGAGTTTAGTATGCCTGCCGACTATGCTAGATATTTCTATAGAGCTAAACTGGAGTACAAATAATATGAAAAAACTTCTGATATTAATTTTAGTTCTTCTATCTAATAACGCTTTCGCTTTATATGGAGAAGTTCCATATAATTTTGGAGTTGGAGACTTAATCGAATCAGATAAGATAAATACCAATAATAGGACTATATCTTTATACCTAGACGCTCTTTGGAATAAGACGGAAGTTATTAGTTACAACGTCGCAGAAGTAAGGGTTTCCGCTGATTACATAGACGCTCTTTGGAATAAGACGGAAGTTATTAGTTACAACGTCGCAGAAGTAAGGGTTTCCGCTGATTACATAGATGAGATTCTGGCTTCGGTTAATGCTATAGATTCAGAGATATCTAGTATTTATCCTATTATCGAAACAGTTTCCGAAAATGTTTACGATATAACAAAAGTTAAAACAAATATCGAAACAGTTTCCGAAAATGTTTACGATATAACAAAAGTTAAAACAAAATATTTATATATAACAGCGTTTGATGCCGCAGGAGTAACTGCTGAAAACGTAGATCTTAGCCGGGGATTGAGGATTT
>Ga0247840_10006403_pt1 | contig 16966 bp, 9 predicted proteins | sample LaCruzMarch2015__FD_192404 | JGI IMG/M metagenome (GOLD analysis project Ga0247840, IMG submission 192404) | Freshwater microbial communities from meromictic Lake La Cruz, Castile-La Mancha, Spain - LaCruzMarch2015_17m | ecosystem: Environmental > Aquatic > Freshwater > Lake | place: Spain... | reverse complement strand
AATCGCATGGCGAATGTCCCTGGCTTCACGCATGGCCCAAAGCTGCATCTTTGCCTGTACGCCTGCCCCGAAGATCGCAACAACTTGTTGTTTGTCGGTCCGGGCCAGATGTTGTGTGGCTACCCCACTGGCTGCGCCTGTCCTGACCGCAGTCAGATAGCCACCATCCATGATGCATTTCACATCTCCTGTGGCGGGATCCTGAAGCAATACTTTCCCAATGGTGGTGGGTAAGCTGTGCTTGGCAGGGTTGTTTTTGTAAACAGTCACCACTTTACAGGCCAGTGCACCCATTTCTTTGAGGTAGGCCGGCATATACAGTGATAGTCCATCGGGAGGGCTAATGGCGGTGCGTAGCGGCAATACTGCTGTGCCATTGGCAAGCTCACAAAAGGCCTGGCCGACTACAGTCATGCAATCTGCCATGTCGAGGACAGACATGACGTCTTTCCTGCTTAAAATCAGTGTCATAAATTTCGGTTTAGCCTGTAAAACTAGAAAGAAAAGCGCAGCCCTGCAAGTACATTGATGCCCTTGGCAGGATAATTATTCCACAAGGGATACTGCTGATTGGCAATGTTGTTGACATTGAGGAAAGCCCCGATAAGCTTGGAGTATTGGTATTCAATGCCAATGTTCAGGTCGGGTCGTGCATCCAGGCTGATGACTTTGCCATTGTGATCAGCGGCGTACATCTTCCCGTAGTAGAGAAAGTCGAATTTCAGAAAGATCTTATCCTGTATGTTGTAACTAAAGGAAAAGGTATTCTTAAGTGCCGGTACATGCCAGGGCTTTTCCTGTTTCGCCATCGTAAAACTCTGCCATTCGAGCGCATCACTGATGGCGATTTTGTCGCCCAGATGATATGCAATTTCTGCTCTTATTTTCAGAAGATCTACTTTGTCGTAGGTCATGACGAATTTATTTCCATAGACTTCCATGCTGTCATTGACAAAGAAAGGCATGTCATCAATGTGCGACTGGGAGATGTCGACACTCAGGTCGGCAAAATCGAACAAACGACTTCGGATTCCGCCATAAAACCTATAGGTTGTATTGGCGTAGGAGGAGCTGATGTTGGTTGAGGAATATGGATTTTCAGTGATGATATCGCGATAGGAATAGGCTTTCATTCCACCATCAATGCCGGCAAAGAAGCTCAGGATTCCGGGCACCAATTCCCCTTTGACTTCCGCCATGGGATACAAATGTAGTTTCGCAGCGGTGTCATTGACAACCTGGGCATGCAAGCCGATTTTTACACCAAGGCCCCCCAATGAAGCAGCAAATGTAGGTTTTAAGCTTAGCATCCAGGTGTTGTGGCTAGTGAGGGTATCCGTCTTTCTGCTGAGGAAATCAAAGCTACTCCCCAGGCCCCATTGTTGAGAAGGGCTGAATTTGAACCATTTGACACTTTGACCAAGCTTGTCGTTCAGGCTAAATGAGGTTTCTTTGGTTTTGTAAAGATCATAGAGGTAATAAGCATTGAACCTGATTTCATGGCTCAGGTGACTGGAGTCGGTTTCTGCAGTTTTCCAACCGGTATTCAGGCTAAAGAGCGCAAAGCGTTGTTTGGTATCTTCTTTGGATGGCAAGGTGTCGAAGAGTGCTTCTTTGTAGCCATAATAGTGTACAACCTGCCTGTTGAATCCAAGACTGGCATTGAGGGTAGATTTTTTATCCCAGCTTTTCCTTCCGAATACCTGGATGTCATTTTCGCTATAACCCGGAAAGCCATAACCGGCGATCTTTCCTGCTGAAGAAAAATGCCTGGCACTGAAGCCATAGTTCATGTCTTTTGATCGGGAGTTGTTGTGATATAGTTCCAGGAAGGGGGTGTTGTAATTGCCATAGCCTCCTTTGAGGTAGTTGTCATAGAGTTTTTTAATAGGTTCCCCGGCCATTTTCGCTGGTTCAATGGCATCCGGAGCATAGATTGTAGGGATGAGTGTCGATTTGATGCCATAGCTGAACTCCGGCTTTGGCAAAACAGAGTCCTGGGCCTTGGGGCTGAAGTTAATTTTGTTGGCATCATTGATGTTGGGCACATAAGGTGCCACCACTGTCACTTCCTCTGAATAGGGCTTTGTTTGGGCCTGCAAGTTTGAGAGGCCCGGGGAAAGGATCAGGAAGAAGCATATAATGGCTTGAAATGGCCTGTATTTCATGGTGTTAGGCTTAGCTTGTTGGGTCTTCATACTGTTTTGTTCTACTGCTCTATCAATCCTTCATTTTCTTTTTTCAGGGCTTCTTCAGCTTTTTTTGCTGCAGCATCTTTTTCTTCCTGTACGATGGCATTCAGTTTTGCCTTGGCCTGGTCAACAAGATCTTGTCCTTCATAGTTGTCGATGACACTTTGCAGGGTTTGTTTGGATTGGAAGGCGTTGTCGAGTTTCAGATAAACATCTGCCAGGAGGATGAAATTTCTTGCAAGCCAATAGTCGTAGGAAGGGAATTCGTTGATAAAGTCGAAAATCGTTTTTTCAGCCTCTTTGTAACTACCTTGCTGGTATTGAAGAGCGGCCAGGTTGTATTTTGCTTCAGCCCCTCTTTCGTTTTTCGACAATTTATAGGTCTTTTCGAAGCCGGTTTTCGCAGTTTCGCTATTTCCCAGCTCCAATGCGGCTTTGGCCTGGGTCAGCCATGCTTCTGAAGCAAGTTCTTCGGTGAGTTTTTCGTTGGAAAGTACGACCGTTGTGGCATCCATGGTTTCCTGAAACTTCTTCAATTCGAAGTTGCAGCGCATGATGTGGATTTGTGCTGTCAGGATGTTGTTCGGGTTTTCAGCATTGTTTTTCAAAGCAATGAAGTTCTCCAATGCCAGGGTGTAATTCTTTTTGGAGTAGTATACATTGGCTGTGTTTAGCAAGGCTGTTTCAGTAAACTTCGACCTTGGGGCTTTGATTACCTGTTCATACAAGGTAACAGCCTCATTGCCTTTGTTTTCTCTGAAGAGACATTCAGCCAGGTAAAACTGGGCGTGTGTCCTGAAAAACCCTTGCGGGAATTTGTCGAGATAGTTCCTGAATCCCGGGGATGAGCTGTTACAGTCACCGCTCAGGTAACGGTTTTCAGCAGCAAGATAGGTAATGGAATCCTGTTCTGCATTCGAGACATTGGCAAAGGGGATGTTTTTGGCATACACGAAGAAATCATCGACTTTGTTCATGTCGACATAGATGTTGCGAATACTTACCAGTGCTTCTTTGGATTCAGGGGTGGAAGGGAAGTCTGTTACAACCCTTTTGAATGTCTTCAGTGCAGCCTCATTGTTATCTGTGTTATAATACACCAATCCTGCCCGGAGCAGCGCATTTTTTACAAAATGACTGGAAGGATATTTGTTCGCAAGTTCGTTGAAAGCTGCAAGCGCTTTTGTTTCATCTTCCATCATCAGGTAGGCAAGCCCCATTTCATAGCGTGCTTCTGCCTGGTATGATGATTTTGGGAAGGATGTCACCAATCTGTTCAGGGTACTGGCTTTCTCCCCGAATTTTCCTGAGGCCCCATGTGCCATAGATTTCTGAAACAAGGCATATTCGGCATCGCCTTTGTTGAGTTTCACTGCATCTTCATAGGCCACGGCTGCTTCGTCGAAGCGGCGCAAGGCGAAATAGCAATCCCCGGTACGGAGGTAAGTGTCGTTGAGCACTTTGGCTTCGACCTTGTTTTTGCTGTTGGCCACCTTTCTGAATTCTACCAGGCCTTTGTCGTAGTCTTTCTTTTTAAAAGCGCAATAGCCGAGGTTGTAATTGGCAAGTGTAAAAAACTCCATGCTGTAAGCGCCAGGGGTCAATTGGTATTGACGATAATAGGTGGCAGCTTCAGAAAAGTCGCCGGTACGGAATTGACATTCGCCCATCCAATAAAGTGAAGCAGCTGAAATTGGCCTGTCGTAATCTGCCTCTGATGCTAGCTGAAAATTCTTGAAAGCAGTATTGAAATTTCCCGCATTAAACTCATCTACACCCATATAGTAATTGAGTCTTTGCTTGATTTCCAGTAGTTTGTCGCTTTTTATTTTTATTTCCCCGATGACTTTGAGGGCATCAGGATAATTTTTTGATGACACCAGGAGGTTCACCAGATAAGTCTTGGCTTCGTCGGCTCTTTTGGTTTGGGGGAAATCTGCCAGATATTGTTTGAGTGCTTTTACAGCTTCATTATAAGGGTTATAGCCCAATTCATAGCTGAGTTTGGCATAGTTGAAAAGGGCATCTTCCCTAATGACAGGATCGGGGCCGGTTTTGTATGCAGAATAGAAAGAATTCAGTGCGAATTTCTTCTCTCCGGTTTTTAAATAACAATCTCCCAGGTGGTAAAAAGCATTCTGACTCAGGGTGTCGTTGTTGTCGATTGCCTTGTTAAAATAGCCGATGGCTTTTTCATATTGCTTAGTCCTGTAGCAGGCATAGCCGATTTCATAGTAATCGCCGGCGTTTGCACTCCTTGTGCTCTTTTCGGCATAGGTCTCGAGATAGGGGATAGCTTCCGTAAATTTCTCAGCTTTGAAGAAGGCTTCTCCGGCCATTTTAGAGATTTCAGAAGTTCTTTTGGCATTGGAGGCCGCAAGCATGGCAGGGGCATCCTTCATCACGGCATCATAGTTCTTCTGCAGGTATTGGATCTGGATGATATAATACGGTACGATTGGCTTAAATGTCTGATCTTCACGCAATGAGTTGAAAGCTTTGAGTGCTTTTGGGTAATCCTTATTGAGGTAGGCAATGTGTGCCAGGTAATAGGTAGCGGGGGATTCGTAGACAGAACCGTCAGCCCTGGCAGTTTCTAGGTAAGGAAGGGCTTTGTCGGCTTTGTTTATGCGGAGGTATGCATACCCGATTTTAAACGCGAATTCATCTCTGGCCTTTTTGTCGAGAGATTTCTTGTTGACTTTAAGGAAGTACTGAACAGCTTTTCCATAGCTTCCTTTGCGGTATTCCAGCTTTGCCAGGGCATAAGAAGCTTCAGGTTCGAGGCTGGTGACAGGATGTTCGTCCAGGAATTCAACAAATTGGGGTTCTGTGTTATAATTAAACAGCTCGTAGCCACAGATGGCAGCATAATACTCGGATTTTTCTTTCATCAGTGATCCTTTTTCTGTGATCTGGTCGCTGATTTCGAGGAATTTTTGCCGGGCCCAGGCATATTTCTCCGCATTGTATAGTTCCATTGCTGTCCGGAACGCTGCGTCAGGGTCCTGGTAGACAAGGGTTTGTTGTGCGAATGCAGGTATTGTAAGCGTGCAGAGCAACAAGAAGGCAAGGATGGGCATCCCGAATCGTTTCATATTGATAATGATGAATTTAGAGATAAAAGTATAAAGATTCGTAAGGCTTAAAGGAAGGGGTGATGCTAATTTATCAACACCAAAATGTTTGCAAAGAAACGCAGGCATTTCCCGGATATTATAAGGCCCCGGTGATGCCGGGGCCCGGTCAGCAGTCCTGTAAGCCGGATTCTGTTCCCCGTTTGCACGGGGCTCCTGTCATTTATCTGGCCCCACCGTCACCAGTGGGATCTAACGACCTACCCTCCGGAATCGGGCGAGCAGCCCTTAAAGCAGCCTAAGCTGCCTGTACCGGTTTATTTGGTCTTTCAACCCATAAGGTTTACCCCCGGCTGAAGTTGCCTCCCTCCGTCGTGAGCTCTTACCTCGCGTTTTCACCCTTACCTCCCGGTAAACCGGGTTGGCGGTAATTTTCTGTGGCACTGTCTGTTACCCGGCTTGCGCCGGATCCCTTCCCGTTAGGAAGTATGGTGCTCTGTGTTGCCCGGACTTTCCTCCGCATGGTTTCCCATGCAGCGACAGGACGGGCTGCTGACCGGGCTCCGGACCTGCCGGATTATCGGTTGTGAAAGACTTTTACCTCAATGGCACCAACCCCATATTTAGCCATGGCAGCAGGGCGGTGTTCCAGGCCTTTATAGCCGTCGAGTATCATTTTTATCTCACTCTTCAGAGTGCCATTGCCGACACCATGAATAAATATCAGTTTGCGATAGCCGTTAGAAAGTGCTGACTCCAGGCATTTGCTGAAATAATCAAGCTGAATACTCAGGATGTGTGTGGTGTCCAAACCACTTTGATCTTCTACCAACTCTTCGATGTGGAGATCCACTTCGGCTTCATCAGCCCCGGTCTTGTGTTTTTCAATGAAGGAAGGTTCACGGTATAGCCCGGCCCCGATACCGCCACTTTCGAGATGTCCGTATTTTGGATCCAGGTCGTCGGTACCGAGTGCCGCCTGTTTGCTCATCTCGGCAATATTGACATAAAGTCCTTTGCCATCCAGTACACTAGCTTCTGTATAGTTCTCCTCTTTGGTAAAGCGTGAATCCTTTGCATCAAAGCTGCTGCTAACCGGCAATAGCACTTTTTTATTCTGTTCTTTGTAAAAAAGAAGTTGTAGAATTCCCCGGTTCCAGGAACGTATTTCTTCCCTGTCAATGGTTTGAATGTAAATCTTGGAAGAAGGTGGAATTGTATCACTGTCCATGCCGGTAAAAGTGCCATCATCTTCCCTCAGGAAATAGTTGTATGTCACCTCGTAATCCGTATGATTGAGGATGTAAATATCCAATTTCCCGGTGATCAGCCAACGTTGATTGTGTGGCAGGAAAACCATGAAAACCCCTTTGGCCAGGGTCTTTTTTCCGGCGATATTCAAAAGAGAGGACACTCTGTCGGGCAACTCCCAGTTCGAGTCATCTTCCGTTGTATCCGGCATGTTCACCTTGAAATCTTCCTTGAAAAACTTCTGTGAGAAGGTAGTGGGTTCAATGACAATGAGTTCTGAAGAAAGAGTAGGGATTTCAAATCCGCTTTCTATGGCTACATTGACCAAGGCAGGTGAGATAATCTTACTGATTATACCCCCGCCTTTCTGGTTTAAAAACTTAACTTTATCGCCGATTTTAAATTGCATGCCACAAAGATACAGAAACTGTGCTTGGAAAGCCAGATGATTTGTATTTCCAAGGCAACTAAAGCGCGCTTTAAAAGGTCTTTATGCTACTGCCATGCCCGACATTTTACTCATCTAACATACTACACAATGAAACTGAAGAATTCCTTACCGATCGTTTTCCTCTTACTTGTATTCTTGTATTCCTGTTGTAAAGATCCCGTTGCTGAACCGGGTCTTGGCAAAGTCTCTTTCACTTTTTCTCATGAGGTGAATGGTGATCCACTGGTTTATGATTCCTTAAAGTATGTCAATGCTGCCGGGAATCACTACATGGTCAATGATATCCAGTATTTTGTTTCCAATGTTACTTTGTATAAAAAAGGGGGTATGCCTTATAAGATTGAAGACCAGAAGTTTGCTCATTATATCGACAGCTATCTCCCGGGAACGATGACATGGATGGTTGCTGACGATATTGTAGAAGGCTCATATGATTCAATTAGTTTTATCATGGGATTGGATGAACAAATGAACAAGATCGGGTATTTTGTTAATCCACCGGAAGTGGATATGTTCTGGCCAGACCTCATGGGTGGAGGATATCATTACCTGAAAATGAATGGGAAATGGATCAATCTGGGAGGGCAGGAATATCCGTTCAATTATCACATGGGTTTGGGCATGGAGGTAAATGGTCTGGATACTACTTTTTTTCACAATTATGTAAAAGTGTCTTTGCCGGCATCTTCTTTTACCGTGAAGCCGAATGTCCTTACCCGACTGGAAATAAAGATGAACATCGACAGTTGGTTCAGAACACCCCATGTTTGGAACCACGACAGTATCGGTGGTGCCATTATGATGAACCAAAGTGCTATGAATTGGGCTAAAGAAAATGGATGGGATGTGTTTTCAATGCGTGTTTTGCCTTAAATCTGAAATATTAGTCTCATGAAAATTTCAACAAAAAGATTTGGGATATTGGCAGGTATCATTGTGTTTGCTACTGTGCTTTCCTGTAATCATGACAAGGATGATATTTCTGTCTACAATCCCCATCCATATCAGTTTACGATACCAAAGTTTTTTCCAACCAATCTGAATGTCCCCTTCGACAATCCGATGACCGAGGAAGGTGTTGCTCTGGGTCGCTATCTGTTTTATGATGAGCGATTTAATGGGCGTACAGATCCTGACTCTATGATGAGTTGCGGTACCTGTCACCTGCAAGGCAGGTCTTTTGAGTGTGGCATTGACAATCCCCGCTTCCCGGGAGGTCGTCCCATGGGAATCTCGGGGATACTTACCCCGCACTACATGACCCCCATGATCAATTTGGTATGGAACTCCAACGGATATTTCTGGAATGGAATAATTTATGACCAAAACCCGGATGTTGCAAAGAGAACACTGGAAGATGTTGTTTACCTGGGCTTAATTGCACCCCATGAAATGCGGGGTGATTCAAACCGTACCAAAGCCCTGATCCAAAGTATCAAGGGCTATCCTGACTTATTTGAGAAAGCCTTTGGGTCAAAAACAGTGACCTTCAAAAATATCAGCAGGGCCATTGCGCAATTTGTCAGGACTTTGGTTTCATACAACACCCGATTCGACAGATATATGCGTGGTGAGGGACAGCTTTCTGCTGCAGAATTGCGTGGTTACATTGTATTTACTACCGAAACGGGGGGTGATTGTTTTCACTGTCATGGGGGAAGCGGAAATCCGCTTTTAACCACCAATCTTTTTTACAACAATGGAAAAGACACCATTTTTACCGGGGTTTTTGAAGACACCCGCGACCGCTTTCATGTCACAGGAGACCCCATGGATATCGGTGCTTACAAAGCGCCAACTTTAAGAAATCTTGTCTTTACAGCACCCTATATGCACGATGGCAGGTTTAAAACCATCGATGAAGTTATTGAGTTTTATTCTTCAGGCGTAAAATGGTCGCCTTATGTTAGTCCCTTGATGCATCATGTTGTCACAGGTGGAGCGCAGCTAACCCAGCCACAAAAAGCTGATCTGAAGGCTTTTCTGCTTGCTTTGACAGATTCTGTGATTGTCACTTCACCGGCCTTATCGCGTCCGGACCTGATGCCGGACGGGACGAAGTAGGCTGTTATTTCTTAGGTTTGGGTGTTGGTGCAGGAGCTTTTTTAGGTAATTCTTTTTGCATGGCAGGATCGGTCATGTAGGCTGGAACCTCGTCACGCCTTGGATCATTGGGATCATCAATGTCATTGTTGCCATCTTTTTCTTCCGGAAGGGGAGAAGTGAATTTCATCCCAAGGTTGAAAAACGTGAAAGCCCAGACATCTGTAGCTTCGTCAATTGCTTTGGTTGTTGGCTTTCCGGCTCCATGACCTGCTTTCGAATCGATGCGGATCAAAGTAGGGTTGTTCCCACCATTCATCTCTTGCAGGGTAGCAGCAAATTTAAAGGAATGGGCAGGTACAACGCGGTCGTCATGATCGGCCGTGGTGATGAGCGTTGCCGGATAATTTACACCCTTTTTGAGGTTGTGAAGGGGAGAATATTTGTACAAATAATCAAAGCCTTCCTTGTCTTCACTGGAGCCATAATCAGATTTCCAGGCCCAACCTATCGTGAATTTATGGAAACGCAACATGTCCAATACGCCTACTGCAGGCAATGCCACTTTAAAAAGCTCAGGCCTTTGGGTCATCACGGCACCCACCAGCAATCCGCCGTTCGATCCGCCCTGGATAGCGAGTTTGGAAGATGATGTATAGCCATTGTCGATAAGATACTGAGCCGCGGCAATGAAATCGTCAAAACTATTTTGTTTCTTCTCTTTTGTGCCGGCTTTGTGCCAATCTTCCCCTAGTTCACCACCGCCACGTATATTGGCAATTGCATAAACACCGCCATTCTCAAGGAAAAGTAAGCGAGAAACACTAAAGCTGGGGGTCAGGCTGATGTTAAAACCACCATAGCCGTATAGTAAGGTTGGATTTGTTCCATCGAGGGCAATTCCTTTTTTGGAAACAATAAACATGGGTACATTCGTTCCGTCTTTGCTGGGATAAAAAACCTGTTTGGTTTCATATTCCTCAGGTTTAATGTTCACATCCGATTTGAACCATGATGAACTTAAGCCCGTTTTGAGATCAAGATTAAAGATCTGGTTGGGATAAGTAAAAGAAGTAAAGCTATAGTAAAAATCGTTTTTTTCTTCATTTCCTGACATTCCGCCAACGGTGCCAATACCGGGTAGATCGAGTGTATTCACCGGCCTTCCTGTTAAATCGTAATAGATCAGGTCGTTCGTAGCATTGATCATGTATTTAACAACGACATAGTCTTTCAGCCGGACGGCTGACTCGATCACCATGGGTTCTTTTGCCGGCAGAAAAATAGTCCAGTCCTTGGGTGAAGGCGACTTAGGATCTATCAGTACGAGTTTGTACAGCGGCTCCAGATAATTGGTCCTGACCAACAGTGAATTCCCGATTTTCCCAACAACTTCAAAGTCGTTGTCAAAACCGCTTACCAATGGTTTAACTTCACTTTTGTTCTTGGTGAGGTCTTTGTAATACAAGGCGTTTCCACTTGTTGACTCAGTCTCCACGATAATAAGAATTGTTCCGTCTTCAGTAAGCTCTGCCCCATAATTCCGCATGGGTGCAGTTTTGTTTTCATAGATTAACTTATCCCTGGACTGCTCATCACCAATTTTGTGAAAATAGATTTTGTGGAATTCATTCCGTTTGGAGGTTTCTTGACCGTCTTTGGGCTCATCGTAACGGCTATAGAAAAATCCATTGTCAAGCCAGGCAATCCCGGAAAACTTCACCCACTTAAGGACATCAGTCATCGTGGTTTTGCTTTTTAGGTCCATCACTTTTATTTCATTCCAGTCAGAACCACTGGCGGAGGTCATATAGGCCAGATAGCGTCCGTCTTTGGAAGCTTTGTAGCCGGATAAGGCAACAGTTCCATCTGCAGTTAGGGTGTTCGGGTCCAGAATCGGAAATACTTTGTCGGCAGCAATGTCCTGCTGAAATAGTACACTTTGATTCTGGATGCCATTGTTATATGTGAAAAACAAATTGTTTCCCACTCTGTCGGGGATAGACCGTTTGGGAAAATTCCAGAGTTGTGTTAAGCGCTTTTTAATGCTGTTCCTGTATGGGATTTTAGACAAATATTGTTCAGTAAAATGATTCTGATCTAATCCCCAACCGATGACAATCTTCGATTTGTCATCCTCAAGCCAGCGATAAGGGTCATCAACCTTTGTCCCAAAGTAATCCTCAATCGTTGTTTTCTTCTCAGTTTGGGGATAATTCCCGGGGGTCAGACTTTGTCCAATCCCTTGAGCTACAGTAAAAATCAGGAATAGTCCTGCCATCACAAATACATTGCTTTGGTTCATATGTTTTATTTTATTTTGGCTGCAAAATTACGCATTTTACTATTAATTTTATACAGGGAAGTCAGGCCGGCCCTTGTATCTTGCGTTGCATACAAAAAATGGCTTATTTTTGTGGATATTTCAATACAGTATGAGCAAAGCTATCAGGACACAAAAGGTATACAAAATTGATTTTTTCGGTCGTGAAGAGCCGGATGGAATTCCTGAGGAGCGAGACCCCTGGTTGCATACAGCCTATGCCTATGATGTACGTGGTAATTTGCTTTCGGAGGTGAGTTATACCACTTACGGATTAACAGAGCAGACAGCAACCTACACCTATGACGCTGCGGATAGGCTTACTTCGGAGAAATTTGTGCAGGAAGGTGATGATTTCAGTGAGTGGCGGGAATATTTGCGTGATGAACAGGGAATGATAACCCAAGAAGTGCATCATTTTCTGGATGGAACTCAGGATGTTGTCGAGTATCAATATGGCGATGATGGCAAGCTTCTAAGGAAGGCTTTTGTCAATGATGATGGTGATCTGGAAAAAGAAGAGATCATGACCTATGCAAACGGGAAATTGCTTGAAGAGAAAACACTGTCGTATGATGGAGCACTATTGGCTAAGCATCTTTATGAATATCATTCCAATGGTGAAATTCAGCAGCATGAACAATTGATTCCTGACGAAAAAGGCGAGCTGAAACACATGAGTTTTTATGATGAATCAGGTAACAAAATTAAGGTCTTGGTGTATAATGGATTAGGTCAGCTTGTCGAGATTACAAGGATGACTTATGATGAAAATAATGTGCTCATTAAAACCGAGGAAGAGAACCAATTTAAGAATGGGGTGATAGCATACGAGACTGATGAAGAAAACAGGGTCAAAAGGCAAATCGAAAAAGACCCGGATGGAGCGCTCATTTCCAGTGTTATACGCACATATGATGCAGATGGTAGAATCCTGGAGTCTGTCGTTTTTGTCGAGGGTTCAGTGCTACAGTCAACCCAGGATTATAAGTTGCAATACGAATACGAATTTTACGAATAGAAATAGCTTAAAACGTAGACAACCAAACAGATTGAAGGTTTGTCTACTCCCAATAGGACAAAATATTAATTGATTTTGAGGTTCAATATGATCAACTCCCTGCATCAATATGTAAAAACCGGCTTACTTTGCCTGTTTTTATTTTCCATGCCTTTTATTCAAAAGGTTGAGGCTCAGTATCCTACAATTACCTGCAAGTATGATACCATCCATATTTGTCCGGGGACTGTAATCATGCCATTCACGGTTAAAAACGCAGACAGTGTTTCTGCGATTTCTATCCTATCAAATTACAATGATGCCGTATTGGATTATGTGGGCGTTGTTTATACGCATCCCAAATTAGCAGCTTCTGTATCTTTCATTGTAAATGGGTCCTTCGGCCAGTTGAATATTGCATGGTTTGGATTACAGCCGACCAATTTCGGGACTGATACGCTCTTTAAATTTAAGTTTAATTATATTGGAGGTGTTTCTCCTTTCATTTTTGATACTACCCAGGTCGGGAATTGTGAGTGGGGCGGCCCTCCACAATCCGATGGTACTGTTCCTGTTATTCCAAGTGTTTATAAAAATGGCAGAGTTGATAACCTTGGATACGAGGCTTTGATTACCCAGCAGCCTCCGGATGTCATCCTATGCGAAAACAGCAATGCCTTTTTCTACCTCATTGCCAGCTATGCCCAAAATTACCATTGGCAAGTCAGTACGGATGGAGGGACTAATTTTACATACCTGACAAATGATGCTCTCTACAGTGGTGTCAACACAAGTTGGCTTACCATTACAAGTCCTCCGCTGAGCTATAGTGGCTATAAGTACCGCTGTCTTGTTGATGGGATCTGTATCAACAATTACTCCAGTATTAAGACCCTGACCATCACACCGCACAACACGCCCAATGCCGGGCCTGATGATACCATTTGTGCCGGGGATTTCTTCCTGTTGACAGCCACTGCGGCTAATGCGACCTCACACATCTGGTCTCATACGGGTACAGGGCAATTGGAGATTGTGGCCCCTATGGATTCTTTGCATATTAAATATACACCGAGTGCTGCAGACATTGTTGCAGGACAAGTTGAACTCACCTTAACGATTGGTGGATCTTTTCCCTGCACACCCACACATAGTCACATGACACTGCACATTCTGCCTTTGCCGCTTGCTTCTGCCGGGCCTCCTGTTGGCGGTTGCCAGGGTGATTCCATAAGACTGATTGCATCGGGTGGGATGACCTACAATTGGAGCAATGGTACTTCGAATGATACCATTTATGTTATTCCTGCTGCCACTGCAACATACACTGTTACGGTAAGCAATTATGGGTGTTCTTCAACCGCAAGTGTTCTAGTCACTGTTGTACCTGAGCCTGTAGTCACAGCCAGTGCGGATGCTACCATTTGCGCAGGATCTACATTCCAGCCTTCTGTTGTTACAGCTAACGTAGCCTCTGTCCTTTGGTCTACTGCAGGAAATGGAGGATTCAACAGTGTAATTGTCCCAAGCCCTGTTTATACTGCCAGTCAGGAGGATATTGACGCAGGCTTTGTATGGCTTTATGTAAGGGGCTTACCCAATGCACCCTGTGCTTTTCCTGGCATTGATTCTGTGCTACTTACCATTAAACCGTATCCGAATGCCAGTGCCGGTGCTGATGTTTCTGTTTGTCTTGGGGATCCTGCTACCCTACAAGCCAGCGGCGGAGGCACATATGTCTGGAGTAATGGCTTAACAACTTCTTCTATAACAGTCAGTCCAACTGTTACAACGAACTATTATGTTACAGTCACTGACCAGGGATGCTCCAAAACAGATACTGCCAAAGTAATCATTAAGGCACTACCACCAGCCTCAGCGGGCAATGACACGACCATCTGCCATGCCAGCCAGGCCACCCTGATCGCATCAGGCGGAGTTGGGTATGAATGGAATACCGGTGTTTTTGCACCCATCATTGTTGTCAGCCCTATTGTGACTACAACCTATGTTGTGACTGTTACAGGTACGAATGGTTGTAAGGCCTCTGCAGATGTTACTGTCTTAATTAATTCTGATCTGCAGGTGACTGTCAACCCTTCTAATCCATTTATATGCCAGGGTGAGTCTGTTAACCTGCACGCTACCTCTACACATTCCTGTACATTTACCTGGACACCGGCAAGCTTCTTAAATACCACCACAGGTCCCGACGTTACTGCAACATCTTTATATACCATCACCTATACCCTCGAAGGAAAAGATGCATTGGGCTGCACTGCCACGACACAGGCAGTGGTAACTGTTTTTGAATTGCCACTCGTCAGGGTATTGCCATGGTCAGTGAAACTCTGTAAGGGCGAGTCGGTGAATCTGAATGTCACAGGAGCGCTTACCTACTACTGGGAGCCCCCAACAGGTTTGTCTTCAAATTCTAACCCTAATGTAATTGCCAATCCCAAAGAATCCACCACCTATGTCGTAACCGGTACTGATGCCAATGGTTGCCAGGCAAGCGACTCCACGGTAATCGAAGTGAATCCCGTTCCCTTTGTGAACCTTCCATCAGAAATTGTTTCCTGTGCAGGTACCAATCTGCTGTTGGATGCTGGTACAGCAATGGACGGTTGTACTTTCTTATGGCAGAACGGAACTTCTGCTTCATGGCAATATGCTACAACCCCTGGAACATATTGGGTGCAGGTGGAAAGAAATGGTTGTATGGTGTGGGATTCGACAGAGGTATTGCCTTGTTCCGAATTGTTTATCCCCAACGCGTTTACACCTGATGGGGATCTACTCAATGATGAATTTAAGGTAATCAGTTCTGGCTATGTGCAGGAGTTTCACATGAATATCTACAATCGTTGGGGTGAATCGATTTTTGAAACCAAAAACATCGACCAGGGTTGGGATGGAAGAAAAGATGGTGAATTGTGCCCTGTCGGGGTATATCATTATGTCATTGAATATCTGGGACAAGGAAATGTCCTGCTCGAAAAAGAGGGAAAACGCTACGGAAGTGTAATGTTGCTTCGTTAGTAACTCTTTTTTAATGCTCGAATTCTGAAATCAGAAGTCAGATTCCCCATTCTGCAATCTGAACTTCCGAATTCGAGCATTTCTTTTTAGTGCTCAAATTCAGAAATCAGAATTCAGAATACCCACATTGCCATCTGCCATTTGAGCTCATACTACCCTCAGAGATATGCGCAATTCTGCATTCTGAATTTCCGAATTCGACATTTATAAGTGCTCAAATTCAGAAATCAGAATTCAGAATACCCACATTGCCATCTGCCATTTGAGCTCATACTACCCTCAGAGATATGCGCAATTCTGCATTCTGAACTTCCGAATTCGAGCATTTCTTTTTCGTGCTCAAATTCAGAAATCAGAATACCCACATTGCCATCTGCCATTTGAACTCATACGACCCTCAGAGATATGCGCAATTCTGCATTCTGCATTCCCGAATTCGACATTCCTAAGTGCTCAAATTCAGAAATCAGAATTCAGAATACCCACATTGCCATCTGCCATTTGAACTCATACGACCCTCAGAGATATGCGCAATTCTGCAATCTGAATTTCCGAATTCGACATTCCTAAGTGCTCAAATTCAGAAATCAGAAATCAGAATACCCACATTGCCATCTGCAATTTGAACTCATACGACCCTCAGAGATATGCGCAATTCTGCAATCTGAATTTCCGAATTCGACATTCCTAAGTGCTCAAATTCAGAAATCAGAAATCAGAATACCCAAATTGCCATCTGCAATTTGATCTCATACGACCTTCAGAGTTTTGCGCAATTCTGCAATCTGAATTTCCGAATTCGACATTCCTAAGTGCTCAAATTCAAAAATCCGAATTCAGAATACCCACATTGCCATCTGCCATTTGAACCCATACTACCCTCAGAGATATGCGCAATTCTGCAATCTGAACTTCCGAATTCGAGCATTTCTTTTTAGTGCTAAAATTCAAAAATCAGAATTCAGAATACCCACATTGCCATCTGCCATTTGAGCTCATACGACCCTCAGAGATATGCGCAATTCTGCAATCTGAATTTCCGAATTCGAGCATTTCTTTTTAGTGCTCAAATTCAGAAATCAGAATTTGTACCACTGCCCTGATTTCCAAACCCATAAATATGGATTAAAGCGCTAAGCTCTGAAAGAGCCAAATATCAATAACCATGGGTGTCAGCCCATGGTGGAATGCAGGCGTTTAACAACAGCCCCGTAGGGGATGAATATCTCTTTTAAGGAAAGTACCTTTCATCAACTTCAATACCAAGCTCAATAAGCAGTCTTCTTAATTCATCCACAATATTCACTTTCTTATGACGATCCTGTTGATTTTTGATATAATTAACAATCAGTTCTTATTCTTTCCTGGCATCGGTTAATGCTGAGTTAACTTCAGCCCATCCCATAAACAACGGAAATTTACCCGAGCTTTTACCCACATTAAAGAAGCAGTTTATATCCCTTATGAAATCAGCCAGTGCATGGTTGTAAACGGTAAATAACAATGCAAGTTTTCGGTAAATAAGAATGCAGGATTTCGGTAAATAAGGATGCGAGCTTTCGGTAATTAAGAATGCAAGTATTCGGT
>Ga0247840_10006402_pt1 | contig 16966 bp, 16 predicted proteins | sample LaCruzMarch2015__FD_192404 | JGI IMG/M metagenome (GOLD analysis project Ga0247840, IMG submission 192404) | Freshwater microbial communities from meromictic Lake La Cruz, Castile-La Mancha, Spain - LaCruzMarch2015_17m | ecosystem: Environmental > Aquatic > Freshwater > Lake | place: Spain... | reverse complement strand
TTCCGAATCGTCGGGCGTTTGATGAACAGCTCCGGCGGGAATGGTTCCGCGCCCTGCGTAACCAAACGTTACTTTCTTTGGTCATGAGCGATATCGATTTTTTCAAAGCCTATAATGATGCATATGGGCATCTTGGGGGTGATGACTGTCTGAAGCAGGTAGCGACTGCTCTGTTCGCTTCCATGCGCCTCTCGGATTTTGCAGCGCGGTATGGAGGAGAAGAATTTGTATGTATCCTCCCGGAAACTGATAATGAAGGGGCGCTAATCACTGCGGAACGGATACGTATTAACGTCGAATCGCTTAAAATACCACACGGTGAATCATCCGTCTCGCCGTTTGTTACGCTCAGTCTGGGAGTGGCGACTCTTAAGCTAACAGAGGACTTCACTCCAGATTCCCTGATCAAGATGGCAGATACAATGCTGTACATGGCCAAGAATAAAGGGCGTAATAGATTTGAATCATAGCATAATTTTGCAAGGGCTCACGGGGTCAAACCTTTTCCCCCTAACTCCAAGAATATTAGGATGTCCACCACTGAAAAAAGAATTCATAGCATCCACTAGCACGGGATAGGTTCGCCTTCCACGAATTCGGCACGTCTGGCGCAGATACAAGACTCGCTCCACCCAGCGGTCGCCTTTATCGTTGATAGACCCAAGGCTTCTCTTACGCCAAAGCTCCCCGAATGGCAAACTCGTGAACCTGTCACCCCTTTGCTCCTGCCTCGCGGATCGCGGCAATTCGGATACCCATTTCATCTTTTGCGGCGCTCATAACGAATCATACGCAGGCAGTCTTGCTCAACTATGACATTGCGCGCTACACCTGAGCCATGAGCTTCCTCAAGAACCTGAAACGCGAGAACAAGCTCTGGGCAGTGCTCGGCATGAGTCGTCGCGAATATGAAGTAAAGCGGCCATGGAAGGTTGCAGGTGTCAGCCGTGACCACTTCGAGGAGATTACGATTATGGCGCCGGCAGAGATGATTCAACGTCTCAAAGGAGAAGCCCAGGCGGAATTGTTGGAGGAACAGATATTCGGGAAGGACGTGTTCAAAGAATGACCTCTCGCAAAAAGTCCAAAACCCAGAAATGTATGTCCTTAACTAGCTGAAATCATGGACGGTAATAGTAATTAAAGCGTCCAAAAAACTTTTGCAGTCAGGTCCTCACAAAGTTCTCTGAACAAAACTTCTGTGGAAAAAGAGGACTCAGCCCAGCAGAAAAATATTGCTTTTATAGACACTGTGACATATTGATAAAAAAATTTCAGCAAAATCAAAAATTTAAGAGGCTATACTTGTTTTTGACTAGGTATCTTTCTGAACTCACTGCAAAAGTCAAATTTTGACCAAAATGCGACTCTTGGCTCGATGATTTAGGTTGTTTATGTTCGGTTTTTTTTTCGTTTTGGCCTTTTTTTGCTGGGAGGTCCTTTTCCAATTGTTGGTCTTGTCGTCTTTGTCTAGCTGTTGCTGCGAACGAATGGCAAAGGTGGGTTGAAAGTTTTTCTTTTTCTTTTTCTTTTTCTTTTCATATGGAGGTTGTATATGTGTCTAAAAACAAAGATTCGGTTCTGTTCCATGACTCTTGCGAGCTTGGCGTCCTTGTGTCTCCTGGTCCAGGTCAGCCTTGCAGTCGCCGCCGACCCTCCAAAGTACGACTGTCCTGATTGCACCCAACGGCTGACATTCGTCAACAACTGCGATGATGACGCCGAGATTCAAGCGCTCATCCCCTCAGACGCCACCGCGAAACCACAATGGGATTTCTGGAAGCCCTACGGGGCGATGCGATACTCGGGCTTTGACGAAAAAGGCAATCCCAGCGGCGATCAATACGTCATAACAAAGCTGCCGCATGGTGAATCCGCCACCTTTGGCATCCCGGATGCGGGCGTGACGAGCGGCAGATTCTCATTCGCGCTGGGATGCGACGCGTCCACGCAAACAGAAAAGGATCCTTGGGGCAAATGCAAGATGGGTCCCACGAGCGGCAAGGGATGGTACTCGATCAATTCAATTTTTGAAATTACCGCCGGGTGCCGTTACGAAAAAGATCCATTGAAAAAAAATTCTTGCGTGAAAAACGGCTCTGATCCCAAGAAAGGACCATTGAGCGAGCAAGACAACTTCGACCTGGGAGCAGTGGATGGATACACAGTCCCCTTGTCGGTCGAAGTAACGAACAATGACAAAAACGCCTTTGCCTGCACACGCAACAAAGTGGATGGGAGCCTGCTCGACCTGGCCAGTTGCCCAGCCGAATACTCTCAAAGCGATGAGGCGAAGAAAATTGCACAAACCTTGAAATTGACACCTGAGGACGCAGATGATCCAAAGTTGAAGACGTTCTTCGCCAAAAAGGACCCAATAAGCATGCTGACCAAGGATACGGATGGAAGCGTCAAGGCTTGCTCTTCGCCCTGCAAATGGATTACGGCCAACGGTGATGTGGGCTCACCCGGAGTTCCCGTCCGCTTGATTCCGGGCGAAGCGTTCAAGGATACCACTAACAAGAAGGAAAAACTTATTCCCAACACCGCGGATTACTACTGTTGCGCTTGTCGAGGGTTAAATGACAAGAACCAGGTGATAGAGCCTATAGACCCAAAATGCGTATATCCTGGGTGCAGCGGCGTTTCCTGCATGGATCGTTGGGATATTAATCCACAAATCACGGGTGACGACCGGCGCTATTCCATGCCCATGTCCAACTACGTCAAGCGGCTCAAAGCGATGGGCTTCGAAGGGTACACTTGGCAGTTCGACGATAAGTTGGGGCTCGTGCAATGCGACAAGTGGGGAGCGAAGATCACCGTCACGATCTGCCCGGCCGGCTCCGGCGGTAAGCCGTACGACCTGGCGAACCGAAAGTGGGCGTACTCAGCGAAAGACAACAAGTGTGTCCTGGATTCGAATGGGAAGTACGCTTCACTCTTTGATTGTCAGTCAACAGATAAAGATTCGATGAATAAGTATATGCTTATTACGAACGCCGAGATCAATGGACAAGGACGTGGAAACAAGACGCAGAAGTACTGTGTTTGGGATGGCGCTGCTGGGAAGTTGACGCTTGAAGATTGCGAAAAGCAAGCCGCCGGCGATAAGGCTAAGGCCTTGTAGACGAGTCAATCGTCGAGAGCGCCTTGCGCGAGCATCACGCAAGGCGCTCTTTTTTTTGGTGCGCCCGGCAGGGCGTCTACAGATCGAACTCCGCGCCGGCCTGCTCCACGACGGCCGGCGAGCGCTCCTTGTCCTGCTGGGCGACTTTTTCAGCCTCCTCCGGCGTTTCGATGACGCGTGGGGTCAGGAAGATCAGCAACTCGCGCTTGGTCTTGGCCTTGACGTCCGTGCCGAACAGATACCCGAACGCTGGGATCTTGCGCAGTCCAGGCATGCCCTGGTTGCCAAGCGCCAGATCGTCCTCGATGAGCCCGCCGATGATCAATGTTTGATTGTCCTTGATGACTACCACAGTGTCCGCCGTCCGTTCCGCGGCTTTGTACGTATGGTTGACGTCGTCGATGTCGTAGGGAGTGGAGAGTTTTTGCGAGACCTTGAGCGTGACGTCGCGATTCTGCGCCACTACGGGCGTGACCTTGAGCTCCAGGCCGAATTTGCGTTGGGAGTATGTGTTGATGGGTTTGTTGTTGAGGTCTAGCCGATATTCCTTGAGGATCGGAATTTCCGTGCCCACGGTGATGCTCGCCTCGGTATTGTTCATGACCATGAGATGCGGCGCGGAGAGCACACGCGCGTTGGCGTCCTTGGCGAGCATATTGACGAGCACTTCGAGCGATCCTCCGCCCCCGAGCGAGTAAGTGAACGCCGAAGCGATGGCGGGCGAGGGCGCCTTGTAGATGTTCGTTTTCCCCGCCGGCGGCGTGGTCAGTATGTTGCCCATGTTCTGCACGACCTCTACGGGTTGAATCCAGGGGTATTGCGCCCCGAGGTTGAGCTTCCACTCCAGCCCGAACTTGCTTGATTCATCCAGTTGCAGCTCCACGAGCATGGCCTGGATCGAGACTTGGGCCGTGCGCTTGTCCATCAGCGCGATCAACTCGGCGATGCGATCGTGGATGCTTTGCGGGGCGGTGATCACGAGCGTGTTGTTCTCCGCCAGGGGCAGGATCTGGAAGTTGATCGGGTTGGGGTCCTTTTCCTGGGTGAAGGCCTTGGTCAGGACCGGCGCCGTGGTCTCGGCCTTGAGGTATTGGAGCCGGTAGGGCTTTGTGATCGGCGCGGAGCCGGGTTGGTCGATTTTCTGCACCAAGGCCTGGATCTTTGAGATGCTGGAAGCCTTGTCCGTGATGACGAGATAGTTGAGGTCGGCGCCGGCGAAAATGACGGCCTCCTCCGAGAGCAGGGGTTTCAAGTCGGCAATGATACTTTTAGCCTGCACGTAGCGAAGATTGATGACGCCGGTCACCAGTTGCCCGTCGGTTCGGCTCGCCGAATTCACGTTCGGCGCGTCCTGCACAGCTTGCTTTTTCTTGAGCACCTTGTACGCGTCATGCTGCTCGACCAGGGCGAAGCCCTTCATGTCCAGGACGGCGAGAAGCATGGCCTTGGCTTCGGACACGGAGAGCGGACTGGGCGAGATGACAGTGATTTTGCCGTTGATCTCGTCGCTAGGCAGAAACGCTTTCCCGAACAGCTTGGAATAGAACTCGAGGACGGCCATGATTTCGGTCTCGCGAAAGTTCAGCTCCACGAGGTCGTTGGCTACTTTTTCTTGGGACTGGGGCGCGTCGGCCTGGGTTGTTGGAGGCGCAGAGGATTTCTTCGCCTCGACCGGGCCAATTGCTCCCAAGAGTAACGCGCAGAGCAACACTGGAAGCGCTATGCGTAGCTGGGACCACGGGCGAGCAGGCAGGTAACATGAGCTGTGTTCATTCATAAAATGGGACTTCCACTTCTTTAGTTTCGCCGTTTCTGAGCAATGTAAGACGTACGCGATCGCTTTTGGTCGTATGCAGATACTCGGCGAGCAGGCCGATATTGCTGACATTCGCGCCGTCCACTTTCAACAGGATGTCTCCTGGGCGGACGTCGAGACCGGAGCGCAAAACGTCCGTGATATAAAGACCTTGGCCGCCTGCGAAAGATTCTCCGGGTTTATAGTAACGCACCGAAACGCCAAGCCGTCGTCCTTGTGATCTGGAGGCCGCGACGATCGGCGCGGGCGCTTCGGCCACAGGCGCGGCGACGCGGCGTGAAAGACCTGCGGGCGAGGCTCGGTTGCTGTGCGCGCCGGGCGGCTCGCTCCAGGATTTCCAAAGCGGCAGGACAGCGACTCCGGCGCCGGTCGAAAACTCCACGCTCTCCGGCGCGATGGCAGACAAAAAAGCGCCTCGGAGCTTACCCCCCAAAGGCACGAGCACCTGCTTGCGGCCTGGCGTCTCCTCCAGAATGGCCCAGGCCTCGCGCAGGCCGGGAAGCGTCGCCACCAGACGCAAGCCGGACAAATCCGGGCCCGAGGATTTCTGCGCGGCTTCGGCCTCGGCCTCGGCGTCATGCCCCTGCTGTTTCTTGAACGAGTACGGCGCGGCGGGCGGGTCCGTGTAGTTAAACAGCGAATCGCCGGGCACGGCGTACTTGTCGAAGGGCGCAAACTGGAACGGAGGAGGAATCGTTTCTTTCTGGAGCGCCTTGGCCAACTCGACGCGCTCAGTCGGCCCCTCGTTCGTGAGCAGGACCAAGCACAACGCGGCTAACAGCGAGACCACGCCGGTCACCCAGCATAGTCGCTGGCATCGCTCTGCGGCGCGGCGTGAAAGCGTGAGGCCCTTAGTCATCTCATGTAGCCTCGTCACTGCTCTTTGCAGAGCTTTTCCAGTTCGAGATAGCGCCAGTCGGCGATGTCCCGCTCCGGGATTTCGACCGCGCCGCCCCAATAAGCGCTGAAAAATCGCTCCATATTACGTAATGTCCCGTCGACCCCCGCGCTCGCGCCTTTGTTGCGGCACAAAAATGCGGCTATGTGCGTAGCGTCTGCGAAACGCAACTGGCGCAACGAACTTTTGAGTTGCCCCAGGTCCAAGCCCAGACGCTCGGCTACGATGCGGTCGCCTTCCTCGGAGTTTTCGCGCCACCAGGCTAGGCCTCGCCGGTAAGCGGCGACGAGCAGCGCCGTGGCCTTTTCGTCCGGCCCCTCCAACGCCGAGGCGTTCACAGCCAGGACGTCGACGGTTTCCCAGGGGATGCGATCCGAGGAGAACAGCAAGCGGCCGCGCTTATCCTCCACTATCTGGTTGAGAAAAGGATCCCAGAGCACGGCGGCCTGGACCAGTTCGGCGTTAAGGCTGCGGAACGCCAACAGTTGGCTCATGTGCTCGACCTGCATGTCCGCAAGGCGAAGTCCGTTGAGCTCCAAGGCCCGAAACAAGAGATAGTGGCCAGCCGACCCAAGCTCGGTGTAAACGGTTTTTCCTTTGAGGTCGGCGACTTCGCGCAGCTTGGAAGAGGCGCCCACAACCAACCCCTCATCCCCGCTGGTCCAGTCTATCAGGCTGACAGCGCGAAGATTGACGCCTTTGGCCCGAAGTGAAATCAGGTCCTGCAGGGGCAGACTCGCTGCCTTGAGGTCTCCAGATTGCAAGAGCGGCTCCTCAAGGTCGCTGAACATATGGTCCAGTATGGTCACGCGGACCCCGTCTTGCTCCAGCCAGCCCTTGGCGCTGGCAATGTAATAGGGGGCGTGTCCGGGCCAGGGGTCAAGCGCGATGGAAAAGACGCGCGCTCGCGTCGGAGCAGCTTCGTTCACGGACTCGGGCTCAAGCGCTATCCGCGACAGACGCAGTCTGACCTGGACCTCCTGGTTCAGACTGCGCAACTCCAGGTCCGAGACAACGAACAATTCCTCGCTGGTGCGTATGAGATACAGAAATAGTTGAATGTTCTGAAAGGAGCCCTGCGCAATGAGTTCATGCGGACTGGCCACGAAGCCCGCCAGGCGTTGTTGCTCCAGGACGCGAATGCTCTTGATTTTCACCGATGCGTTCAGACCGTAGCTAACCAGGGCGTTGATGATTTGGCTTTGATCCTGGGTCTTGTCATACATGATTTGAAAGCGGCCCCGCAAGGATTGATACTCGCCGCGCAGCGCCTCGATTTTTTGCTCGCGTTTGGGCAGGAACTTGACCTCGCGAGCGTAGCTGGCCTTTTCCTCTTCAAGCTTGGCGCGCCTGTTCTGCAACTCGCTCCAGCGGTCCACCAGGGGTGCTATGAAGAGCAGGTAGGCGGCCACTGCGCCCAAAAAGAGTGCGCCAAGCAGCAACGCGCGTCTATCTTTGGTCGGCAGTCGCCTCCAGGATTCGAGCAGCGAGGGAGGAATCACCGCGGACCTCGTTGTGGAGCTTGTTGCTCCTCTTTCAACCCTTCGTCCCAAATGCGAAAGAATTCGGTCCAGTACGGGAGGGTCGCATGCAGGAGAAAACGCGCCTCGCCGGTCGCCGCATCGGCTTCCAGCGACTCAAGGCGCGGATTCAGGAACAGGACCTCGGCGCTCATTTCTCGCTGAAATTTCGCCACGTACTCCTTGTTCTTGGCCTGTCCTGTGATGCGTAGCGCACCCTGTCGCGTGATGGAGATGTCGTTTAGCTTCACCAGATGCGGCTTGACCCGGTCGATGGCCTGGAAATCCATGAGCAGGTTGGGCTTCTCCTTGGCCGCGCGTCGGATCAGCGTGAGCTTCTTGCTCAACTCCTGAATGCGTTGCTTTGCGCCGCTGGAGCGATGGGCGAGCACCTTGAGCTCGCGAACCTCGCGCTCGAGCTGTTCGGTCTCGCGCTCGTAGACGCTGAGGAGGGCGAAGAGCAGCGCCACGACGCCGGCCAGCATCGCGAAGGTGGCCAAGGCCAGGCGCACGAGCCGCTCTTTGCTCAGGGGCTGGCGATCGTGCGAGGCGAGGAGCTGAGAAAAAACGCCGCCCTTACGCGGGGTCTGCATCCAGGCCAACGCCTCGGACCAAGTCCGCGCGGTCATGATCTCGAGGCCTGGAAAACTCTGTTGCGTATCACGACGCGCGTCTTCGAACTCGGCTTCGGCCCAGAGCAACGCGCGCGCGGGAGCTGCCAGGTCCTGCTCCTCGATCTCCGCGGCGAGCAACTGCAGACAGAGCTTGAGCGATGGGCCGCCGGCGGAGGCGGTCTGGTTCAAAAGCGGCGCGCGCTGTTCGATGTAGTAACAATACGCGATTTGGGACTCGACACGGACGAGCAGCGTCGGTTCAGCGCTGGCCAGGCAGAATTCAGGGACGAGCGCGTAGCGCGCCTCGAAGCCCTGCTCCTCGACCCGCGTCAAGACTTGCTCCAGCGTTGACGCCGCGATCCAGCCTTGGACGGCTCTGGTTTGTTCGCCCAGACGAACGGCGCGGCGCTCGACGAAGCCTTTCTCGGGGTCTTCGAGAAGTGAGGCTGCGGCGGCGGCCTCCAGTTGCTCGAACGCGGCCTTGACGTTGTCCTCGGGCAAGACCACATGAGTCAGAGCGGTCATGCCCGGCGGCAAGGCGAGAACGCAGGGCGACAGCGCGCGTCGATCCTTGGCGGGCGGCGGCCATTCCATCTGGCCGTCTGGTCGCAGGCAGGCATAGGGCAGCATCTCTTCCGCCCCGTGTAGCAGCTTGTCGAGGCGTCCACGCAGCCGCTGCAAAAAAGCGTCCTCGCGCGGACCGGTCTTTGCCGGGCGCGCGCTCATCCCGCCTCCGGCGCTGTCGAGGCTTGGAAAAGGCTGAAATACAGAACCGCCTCGCCGAGGCTGATTCTGGCGCGGATGCGCGCGTCTAGACCTCCTCTCGAAGATATGACCGTACAAGTCGCACGGAAGTTGGCCGAGCGCACATCCAGCAATTTCATGTTGCGTTGCAACATACCGTTAGAATTAGGTTTTTCGCTCTGACCGGTTATGGCGCGCTGAAATTCTTCCACCGAGGCGAATCCGGGGAATTGCTCCGCGCGCAGGGCGAGAAGGGTGTTACATTGTTCCTCGCTCAACCCCAGAGCTTGCAGTACGGGCGCACGCGCGGTGTTGACGTTGACCTTGCCGGAGGAGAAACAGGTCAGCGCGGAGGCCAGGCCATCAGGCAGCGGCGCGCCGGGCTGGCCTCCGTAGAGCAGTTGCGTTGTCACGCCGGGAACGGCGAGCAGCTCGGCCAGATTTCTGATCGGCTGTGTGACGTTTTTAGACGCTTCTGGAGGCGGCCCTGCGCCGATACTCTGGCTTTGAGCCGCCTCGGCGGATTCTGCCTCTTTCTTCTGCGCGACGAACAGCGTGATCGCCTCGGCCAGCGACGTGCTCACGCCCGGAAACTGCATGAGCATCTCGGGCGTGGCCTGGTTGACGTTCAGGCGCGACTCTTCGTCGTCCACGCCGTAAGCGCCGTCGTGTTCGATCGAGTACCGGCTCTCGCCGAAGGGGACGTCTTTGTACAGGGATTCAGCCGACCACCACGGAGCGTTTGCGGCGTGGAAAGGGTCTTGCGCGTGCTCGCGCAAGAGGGCAGCGGTTCGGTGCAGGCCGGCGCGCGCCGTATAGTAGGCGCGGCTGCGCTCAAGCGACCAGCGGGCCTGGCGCATTTCGGTTCTGGCGCCGAAGCTGAACGACGCGGCCAGAACCCCGAGCGAGGTCAGGCAACAAAGTACGGCCAGGAGTGCGAATCCGTCAGCTTGGGCGCGCATCAAAACTCCCTTGCCAGCTACTTTCGGGTTGGGTTTCCAACAGCACTTTGTAGTTGTATGTCGCCGCCGCTGGGCCGCGAAAGACCAGTTTCAGGTCGATGGAGCGCGGCAGCGCGCTCACGCCTGGAGCGGTCTTTGGCTGATTGGCGCCGAAGCTCGCGTCCTCGAGTTGGTCGGCCGCGACGATATGGGGGGGGTCCACCGAGGTTGCTCCGCTCTTGAGTTGCGGATCGAAGATCTCGCGCAGGAGCGCGTCCTTCTGGAGGCGGTAGCGAATCCACTGGCGTTCGCCGCGGGCGTCAAGAATGGGAAAACGGCAAAGTCGTTCACGGCACACGACGTCCTCAGGCTTGACGTCTGGATGCAGGGCGCGCAGATCACGGGCCAGGGTCGCGAAGGCGAAGCGCGCCTCTTTGAGCGGAGCGATCGCCGCAAGACTTTTGCGCCGCGCTGACATGGCCGTGTGAAAGACCGTATACGAAGCCGTGACCACGATCATGCTCACGGTGATCGCCATCAGCACTTCGAGGAGCGTGAAGCCGGTCTGGTTACCAGTTGGCGATGTCCGCATTGTCGCCTTCCCCGCCTTCCTTGCCGTCTTTGCCGTGACTGACGAGGTCGTAGTCCGGGTGATGCTTTCCTGGACAGGTAAAGAGGTATGGTCTGCCCCACGGATCTGCCGGGATGGACTTTTTACTCAGATAGGGCCCTCGCCAGTTGGGCGGGACCTTGCCCGAGGTCGGTTTCTCGATCAGCGCCTTAAGCCCTTGCTCGGTCGTGGGGTAGAAGCCGTTGTCTAATTGGTAGCTGTCCAGCGCGATGCTGAAATTTTCTATCTGGCTTTTGGCTGCGGCGATGCGGGCCTGCTCGGTCTTGCCCATGAACCGGGGGCCGACCACGGCGGCCAGCACGCCGATGATGACCACTACCACCAGCATTTCGATCAATGAAAAACCCATAGTGCGTTGCATAGTCGGCCGCCCTCCTTTATTTCTTCAACGTTCCGGAGAGTGTGATGTTCGATCCGCGCCGGAAGATATCAATGGTGAAGAGCTCGCCCGGTAGTTTGCGCTGCATGACTGCAAGCGCATCGCGCATGCCCGTGACTTTGTTGGCGTCAATTCGCAGCAGCAGATCGCCTTCCTGCACGCCGGCCTTCTCTGCGGGCTGGCCTGGCTTGACCTTGCTCACCAGTAATACCTGCTGATCCTCGCTGACGAAGTCCTTGTACATGCGCAAGATGTCCTCGACGCGCACGACCTTGACCCGCAGCCCGAGCTCTGGCCTGGGTAAGTTCGGCGTGTCGATTGGCTGGAACTCCTTGTAGGGCTTGTTGCACGACAAGACCAACAAGGCCAGTAAGGTCAGTAAGACGGCGCTGGCTGCGCGAACTCTGATCATACGTATTCAACCCCTGTGGATTACGATTCATTTTTCTGCTGGACGGGCGGAGAAGTCCTGTCGGCTTGCGCCGTGGAGATCACGAGCGTCCTCCAACCGCCTGCGCTGGGAAAGCGCACCGTAACCTCGATGCGCAAAAGATGAGACGCGAACGCGTCCGTCTCTCCGCGCGCTTCCCACGCAGCGCCGGCCGGAGCGCGACACGCGCCCGACCTCGTAAAGGGCTTCTGCGGTTCCGACTCCAACACCAGCGCCAGCACGCTTTCCGCCTCCAACCGCGCATCTTCATAACTCTTTGCCAGGCTGCGCGCTTTTAGGCTCGCAGCAAATACGGACACTGTCGCGACCAAGCCCACCGCCAAGATGGTCGTGGCCACCAGCGCCTCGAGAAGTGTAAAGCCCGAAATCGCGCGTTTTCCTTTGTAGAGTCCGGCCATGGACTTCTCCTACTGGTCCCGTAGCGAGGCGCTCGCTCCAGACAGGACGAGCACTGCGCTAGCTCCGTCCGCTGTCTGGAGCGCGATGCGCGCCTCGGTCGCCGAACCCTCTGGAAAAAAATAAAGAATGACGGGCTGGCTGTGTTGCTCGGCGCCCATCTTTTCGATCCATAACACACGCGCTCCGGCGTCGAGGCGTTTCTCCAGCAACGTCGCTCCCTTTTCCGACGCGGCGAGCCGCAGCAGATTCTCTTTCGGCGCAACGATAAGCTCCACCGTTTGGCCGCTTTCGGCCGCCCGCGAGCGCGCAACGTTGACCATGGACGCCAGCACGGACGTCGCCGCGGCCAGCCGGCTCGCCGACAACTGCGGCGTCAAGCGCGGGACGATCACCGACATCGCCACCGAGACGATGACCAGCACCACCAGCAACTCAATCAGGCTGAACCCTGCGCAGGGGTAAACGCGCCCTGCGACGGGGCTACAGACGTCGCTTGAAAACATATCCAACATAAGTGTTGATCCCGACGAGCTCGAAGCCCTCGCGGCCGAGCCCCGCGAAATCCACATCGTCACGTGATTGCCCGGACGGAGAATCCAGCCTGTTCGGATTCACGATTTTATACTCCCACTTCGGGTACATCAGCTTGTCGAGCTTGCTGTTCAAGACGCTCATGTTCTTTTCCACCGAAGAACGCAACGACTCGATCGCCGCCACGACAGCGGCGGAATCGTTTTCGGCTGCAGTCAGAGCCCCTGGGCACACAAGCGTGACGAGCAGCAAAAAAAACGCGGCGATCCAGGACAACGGTCGCAATCTCTGCATGGCGCACCCTCCTCGTCAGCGTTAGCCGGCCACGAGATTCATTTCGAACACAGGCATGAGCATGGCTACTACAATAAAGCCAACCACTCCGCCAAGCAACAAAATCATGGCCGGCTCGAATAGACCGGTCAGATTCTTTACCGTCTGATCAATGTCACGCTCATACGTGGCGGCCACGCGCTGAAACATGTCGTCGAGCGCGCCGGACTCCTCGCCTATGGCTGTCATCTCAGTGAAATAGCGGGTGAACGCGCCGGTCGCCGCCAAGGTCTCGGCCAAGCGTTTACCCTCGCGCACCTGCTTGAGCGCAGCGTCCACCGCATGGGCGACGACCTCGTTCCCGGCCACCCCGGACGCTGCGCTCAACGCGCTCAACAATGGCACCCCTGCTTTCAACAGCGAGGCCATGGCGCTGGCGAACCTCGCTAGGCTCACCTGAAGCAACAATGGGCCTACTTTGGGGAGCTTGAGGTAGAAGGAATCCAGCCGGTAGCGGCCGCGTTTGGTTGACGCATACTTGCGATAGCCCCACAAAAACGCCAGTCCCAGCGGCGGAATCGCCCACCAAATCGTCTGTAAGCCGTTGGAGAAGCGCAGCAACAAGAGCGTCGGCAACGGAAGCCCATGCCCGAGATCGGCGAACAGCTCGGCGAAACGCGGCACAACGAAGGTCAAAAGCACGGCCACGGCGCCGGCCATGGCCGTGAGCATGAAGGCCGGATAGAACAACGCGCCTTTGACCTTGCCCACCAGGTCCTCGCGCGCCTCGCGCATGGCCGCGAGTCGATCTACGGCCGTGTCCAGGATGCCGCCTGCCTCGCCGGCTTTGACCATCGAAAGATACAGGTGGTCGAAGCAGCGCGGGTGCTCGGCCAAACTCTCAGAAAACTGGCGACCAGCGCGCAGATCGCGCTCCAGGGCCTGAAACACGGCGCCCAGAGTGGGGTTCTCGGCTTGTTCGGCCAAAAAACTCAGGCCACGGGCCAGGGGCAGGCCCGAGCTGAGCAGCGTCGCCAGTTGCCTGGTGGCCATGGTCACGTCTCTGGCCTTGATGCGGCCGCCGCGCCGCGCCCGCTTGGATTTCCTGGCAGCCCGCCCGCCGGCCCCCGCCTCTTCGAGCTTGAGCGGCGTCACGCCGCGCTTGCGCAACACGACTGCCGCGACACGCTTGTCTGTCGCCTCGATTTCGCCAGAAACGGTCTGGCCTTTACTGCGAGCCTGATAGGTAAAGGTCGGCATGCGTCTTGTACTCCATGCGCGATGTTCTTATGTCGCCATCGCGACCTTACGAATTTCATCCTCGGTGGTCTGCCCTGAAGCGACCTTGTCCAAGCCGTCTTCGTACAGGCTACGCATGCCCTGGCTCTGGGCGGTCGCGGCGATGACGCTCGAGGCCGCGCTTCCGACCATGACGCCGCGGAGTTCCTCCGTGACGCTCAATAGCTGAAAGACGCCAAGGCGACCTTTGAATCCCTCGTTGTCGCAGATGGGGCAGCCCTGTGGCCGCCAACGGCCGTCCGGCCCCTGCGTTTTACAGGCCTGGTGCAGTCGCCGCACCAGCCGCTGTGCCAATACGCCGCCCAAGGTCGAGGCGACCAAATACGGTTCAATGCCCATCTCGACCAAGCGCGTCACGGCCGAGGGCGCGTCGTTGGTGTGTAGAGTAGAAAATACCAGATGCCCGGTCAAAGCGGATTGGATAGCGATTTCCGCGGTTTCGGCATCGCGGATCTCGCCGATCATAATCACGTCGGGATCCTGGCGTAGGATGGAGCGCAACGCCGAGGCGAATGTCAGACCGGCCTTGGTGTTGACCTGTATTTGGTCCACGCCGCGCAGCTGGTACTCTACCGGGTCCTCCACTGTGATGTACTTGTGGCTGGGCGAAAGCACGTAATTGAGCGAGGCGTAGAGGGTGGTGGTTTTGCCGCTGCCGGTGGGGCCCGTGACCAGCGCCACGCCGTTTGGCCGTTTGATCATCCCAAGCCATTGCGCTTGCATGGACGGAGAAAATCCAACGTCCTCGATAGAGACCTGGATTGAGGATTTATCAAGGATGCGCATGACCGCGCCTTCGCCAAAGACGGTGGGCGTCACGGCCACGCGGATGTCGTAATCGCGGTTGTCGAGCTTGAGCCGGATGCGACCGTCCTGTGGGACGCGACGCTCAGCGATGTCAAGGTTGGAAATGATTTTGAGGCGCGAAATAATCGCGGCGTGCAGCTTGCGCGGGATGGCTCGGGCCAAACGCAGAACGCCGTCCACGCGATATCTCGCCTCCAGACCGTCCTCGTAGGCCGAGATATGGATGTCCGACGCCTGAAGTCGGATGGCCTCCAGAAAAAGATTGTTGACTAGCTTGATGACTGGCGCAGCCTGCGCCATATCCTTCAGGTCTTCGATATTTTCGAGTTCCTGGAGCGCGTCGTCGTCCAGGCTGGAGAGCGCGCCTGCGACGCCGCCTTCCGTGTACAAACGGTCGATGACCTCTTCGAGTCGTATCGGGTGGGCCAAGGTCAAGACCAGCTGCCCGCCAAGCGCCTTGACCAGTTCTGCGTACGCGGACCCCAAAAAAGGAGTGGCCACTGCGACGCGGATGCGACCGTCCGAATCGGTAGCAAGAGGAAGGACCAAATGCGTTTTGGCAAAATGCTCTGGAACACGGCGTATAAGCTCGGGGTCCATAATCATCGAGGCGTCCACGTCCGTTGATCCAAGTTCAAAGAACGCTGCGGCGTCCTCAATGGACAGAAGTTCCCCGTCTTCTTGACGATCCATTTCTCGCCAGTATTCCAACGTCTTGAGCGGCGTAGAATACGCGCTGAAGAGAAGCATCAAGCCTCCCGCCTTACGCGCGGGCGTTTTATAACGCAGCAAAAGGATAAGTTCTGGACGGCTAAAGGCCCGATGGCGGCAACTGAATATCCGCAGCTCGTTAGGTTGTCACCAGGCAGCATGTGGACCTCCCACCTGAGAAAGCGTGATCCAAATTGGCCGGATAGCGCCGTCAGTACTTTAAATTGTTTGTATGGGCTCACGGGGTCAGATTTTTTCCTCCTGAATCCAAGAGAAATTAGGAGGCCAACATTGAAAAAAGAGTTCATAGCATCCACCAGCACGGGATAGGTTCGCCTTCCACGAATTCGGCATGTCTGGCGCAGAGAAAGGATTCGCTCCATCCAGCGGTCGCCTTTACCGTTGATAGACTCAAGGTTTCTCATACGCCAAAGCACCCCGAATCGCAACATCCGTTCTGCGTTATTATGCCTGGGTACGATTTCCTGTTTTCGACGTCTTGGGCCTCGTGGGCAACGGACAGAGCGGCCATACGGCGCGAGACCATGGCGAGGCTGTGGACGTCAGGCAGGGCTTTGGTCCGATAGATGACTAGGGCGGCCTCCTGTGCTGTAGGGGATGGCCGCCATGAGGGATGGCCTTGCAGGAAAGGAAGCCAGGCCAGCCCTTGGAAAGCATGTCCTGAACAAGAATGCCCCAAAGAGTCGGGTGTGATTTGTGGATTTCGACAAGATGATTTGTTCGTTGCAGTAGTTCCGATGCAGAAAAAGATTGTTTTTCACTTGTTTCAACGTTAAAATAAGTTTTATAGACTAACGCCGCCTGTTTGTATTTGGTAATTTTGCTTTTTTATTTTCAGATTTGGTCAGCATATAATGAAACTCCACCATTTGCTTTTCCTTGCTGGAGTTCAACGCTTTCCAGCGCCACCTTCCCGCTTATGCCCGCCGCATATACGCCCGCGTCTTCCGTACAGGTATGGGACTTTGAAGATATTGGCCTTCTCACCCGGCGCGTTCGCCTCGTATGCGATTTCTGTTCGTCGGGCCAGCGTTTTGCCTGCGGCTTCCTTCAGATTCCACCTCGCGATGGACACCCTTGCCGTCCGGCTAACGGTTCCCCCTGTCGGGTCCGTAGAGGACTTCCACCTCCTAGTGAACGCGCCCTGCCGGGCGCACCAAAAAAAAAGCCCCTACGATTTTCATCGTAAAGGCCTGATTTTGATGGTGCCGAGGGACAGAATTGAACTGCCGACACGGGGATTTTCAGTAAGGAGTATCTTCCTGGCGTGCAAGGCATTCGCAAGCCTGATAGCGTTCGCAAGTCCGTGGAGCACGTCCGCAACTGGCTAGGGCCTGTTCTTGGCGAGAAGCCCTTGCTGCAAATTGGAATTGCCGACCTGGAAAAAATAAGGGCCAACAAGGTTGTAGCTGGCCGTTCCCCCCGCAGTATGCAATATGTCTTCGCCACCTTCCGGGCAGTTTGGCACAAGGCACGGGACCGCGGGTACGTCACCAAGGCAAGCCCTACTAGGAAAGTTGACCTGCCCAACGTGAGTAATGAGCGCAAGCGGTATTTGAACAGAGCCGAGGCCAGCGCACTGCTTGAAACGCTGAAGGCCAAGAGCAGACAAACTTACGGAGTCGCGCTGTTCAGCCTTTATACCGGGATGAGGTTTGGGGAAGTGGTAGCACTGACAGGACTTTCGCCTAACCCCTCACTAATTTCTTTATAATCCTTTAATTTCAAATAGATACTGACTTCGTCTTGTAGTGCCCTACTATATTTAGCATTAACATTCGAAAATATCTAGAATTTTACT
>Ga0247840_10006397_pt1 | contig 16974 bp, 11 predicted proteins | sample LaCruzMarch2015__FD_192404 | JGI IMG/M metagenome (GOLD analysis project Ga0247840, IMG submission 192404) | Freshwater microbial communities from meromictic Lake La Cruz, Castile-La Mancha, Spain - LaCruzMarch2015_17m | ecosystem: Environmental > Aquatic > Freshwater > Lake | place: Spain... | reverse complement strand
TCCGAATCGTGGCGTCGGTCGGACGCGCGTGCCGTCGACTGGACGGCGCGGATCCTCGCTCTTGTGTCGCGTTGGATGGGGCACTCCGCGCTGCCGGAGAAGTCCCGGCTCTTCGCGTCGAGGCAAGGCGTTGGCTATGCTGAGTAGGCTCGCCCCGCGCACGGAGAAGGCGCGAGGGGCGGGATCGGCGATCGACAGAAAGGAGCTTCGATGAGACGAGCAATCTGGTGGGCTCTGTTGTGCTGCGTCGTTCTTGCCGTGGGGAGTCTTGGCGCGGAGGCGGCCGAACGCACTGCGGCGCCGTTCCGCGTGCTCCTCGTCGACTGTACGACAACGCTCGAATCTACGCTGCGCGTCGGTGGCCTGGCGGGAGGAATCCGGCAGAGCGGGCTCGCAGAGCTGACCGTGCTCTTCTCGGACGCCGCGTCTCCCTACGACGACCCGTTGGCCGGGAGGCCGCTGCCGGCGGCGCCGTTCGATCTGATCCTCGTCGTCCCGCGGGGAGTGGGCGACGGGATTGCGAGCGTGGTTTGGCTGCTCGTTGCGGGAAACCCCGAGGGGAATCCGACAGCGTCGTCCGCACTCAAGCTGTTGGGTGCGGGGATGAGCCTTGTGTTTGGGAGCAACGTCAGCGGAGTCGGACCGCTCGACGACCTCTGGGCGGCCCTCACCGCGTCCCTCTACGTCGCCGAAGGATGGCTGCAATAGGAGGTGGTTGGCAGCACTCCCGAAGGACGGGTTCCTTGCGAGAAGGGCGGCCGAGAAGCGATGATGGGCCGGGTGCGAGGAGGGGAGGACACGATGCAGAAGGCCGATGGCCGGCGTCGGGCTGACGCCGACAGTCGACACTGGCGAATCTCCTCGCGGCAGGCATTCCGCCGCGTGCGCCGTGCCTATGCGGAAGGCAAGGAAGGCGGGCTTCAGGCGGCTTATGCCGACGTGCGATGGCGCACGCGGGGGATTCGTCCGCTTCTTGCGCTGGCCGACCGGATGTATCCGATGACCGAGGCGATCGAGCTTGCCGGGGAAATGGATCGGCGAATCCGGGAGGACGGCTTGTCCAGCGCCTGCGCGGCCGGCGCTGAGCGGCTCGGACTGGATTGCGAGTTCGTCATGTCGGAGGCGACGCGCGAGGTCCTCACAGCGTCGCCCGTCATCGTGTACGGCAACCATCCGACGATGCTCACGCCGTTCCTTATCGGAGCGTCGGTCCGGCGTCCCGACCTTCGCTTCTTCATGCTGAGCTATGTCGGGCATCTCGTCCCGAGCCTGCGCGCCTACATGCTCCCCCTCGAAATCCCTTCGGGGCGCAGCTGGGCGGAATGGCGCCGCGGCGGCAATCGCCGGATTGTCGAGCACTGGTTGACGCAGATTCTGGAGAAGGGGCGGGAGCGCGCAGACGCCAAGCCGGCGAATCGCCAGATCTTGGGGAAGGGCGCGCAGCATGTGGCTGGCGGGGGGTGCGTCGTCATCTTTCCAAGCGGCGGAGGCCGCAAGGACAGGGCATGGTACCCAGGTATCGGTCATCTCGCGGGCGAGCTGGCCCGCGATCCCGACGCTCCCAAGGTGTTCCTTGTGCCGATGCGGGAAGAGCAGAGCTCGAACGGCCACGTCTATCAAGGGTTCCGTCGCGCCAGCCGCGGCGATCGCGACGCTAGCACGCTGTCGCCGATTCGAGTTCGGTTCGGAGAGCCGCACCGCCTTGCGGACCTCGTGGATTTGGGCGACAACGCGCGCGCGATCGCGGCCAAGCTGCAAGCGAACTACGAGGAAATCTTCCCACCTGCCCGGTCTCGCGTTCTGGAGTGGCTCTTCTTCCCCTGGCGCGTCGCGTGGGGACGCAGTCGAGCGTAGGGCGGCGACGATGACGACCGTCTACTGGTTCTCCGGGACCGGCAACTCGTTCGCCATGGCGCGCGAGATCGCGGGGACCCTCGACAATGTGAGGCTCGTGCCCATCGCCTCGCTCGGACAAGGCCCCGTCACGGTGGACGGCGACTTTGGCCTCGTCTGCCCCGTGTACTTCGAGGGACTTCCGCTCATCGTTCGCGAGTTCCTGGAGCGGATCGATGCCAGTCGGTGCCCCTACGCTTTCCTGGTTGTGACCGCGGGAGGCTTCTCCGGGTGGGCGGCCGAGGAGGGGCGGAACCTTCTGCGGCGGGCGGGAAAGGAGCTTGACGCGGCGTTCGCCGTCAAAATGCCGGACAACTACATCGCGGGCCTCGATGTGCCCAAGGCGGCAGCGCGGGACCGACTGCATGCGCAGGCAAGCCTACACGCCGCACGGATGGCACGGGACGTTGCGGCACGGACGCGGCGGCGAGGAACAAGCTGGGGCATCCCGTTCGGTTGGCTCGCCTATGCGACGCTGGGGAGAGGATTCGCCCACTCCTGCCGTGGCCGGGACACGCGCTTCGTCGTGACCGACGTCTGCACGAGCTGCGGCGCCTGTGCCCGCGTCTGCCCCGTCCGCAACATCGAACTCGTCGACGGGCACCCGCGCTGGCATCATCGGTGCGAGCAGTGCCTCGCGTGCATTCGCTGGTGCCCGGTGGCCGCGATCCAGATCCGGGGACGCCCCACTGCGAAGCGCGGACGGTACCATCACCCCGACGTCTCGCTCGAGGACATCGCCTCGCAGCAAGGGCCGGCGACTCCCGGCCCGCTCGGATCTCTTTGAGAGATGGGGGCTGAACGGGTCGCTCTTGGCCATCGCGGTCGGCGTCTCGATGAGCCGCAGAGCCGTTGCCCATAAGGCTTGCGCACTGGACGGAGTCGCTTCGAACGTGGGGATGAGATGACTGGGCGTCGCCCCTGGACCTCCGGGTGGATTGGCGCTATTCGTGAGGAGCTGGCTGTTCGTCTTTCGCTTCTGTACGAATGTGCGCGGGAGCTCCTCGGGCTTCAACGTCGCGAATCGCGGGCGTCACGATGGCGAGAATGGCCACGGCCACCATGGCGATGCCGGCCACGAGGAACCAGATCCCGATTCCGTACCGGTCGGCGATGGGGCCCGCCGCGGCCAGGCCGATCGGCGCCGCGGCGGTCGCGAGGCTGATGAGGAGCGACATCACGCGGCCCTGCATCTCGTGGGGAACCGTGGACTGCACAATCGCGAACAGCGATCCCGTGCAGATGGGGTTCATCAACCCGACGAGAGCCAAGGCGCCGACGGCCATCGGGAAGCCCGACGACGGGGCGAGGCCGACGGCGGCGAAGCCGATTCCCTGAAGGAAGAGCGACAAGAGCGCGGTGGTCATCCGCTTCTTGAATCCTCCCCAGATGCCGAGCAAGACCCCGCCTGCTACGACACCGAATCCGAACGCGGCCTGCAACCCGCCCAATTGGATGGCACCGCCGTGAAAGTGCTTGGTCACGAGCAGCGGCATGAGCGCGATCGCGGGGTTCGAGAACAGCGTGATCGCCGCCGCCGCGGCGACGATGGCGAAGAGCGTGCGCCAACCCGTGACGAACCGGAACCCGGCGCGGAGATCACTCAGAATGGAGGTCCGCGCGGCAGCCACCCTTGAGCGCTGAGGAAGGGGGATGCGCACGAGGAGGAGCGGGACGATGGCAAGGCACGCCGCGGCGAAATCGAGCCCGAGCAGGGGGACAATCGCCTGGCGCGCTGCTTCGACGTAGGCTGCGGGGGCGCCGCGGGGAGTCAACAACTCGATCAGGAGAGCGCCGAGTGGCGGCGAAACGATGGATGCCAGTCCGAACAGACTGTTGTTGAGCCCGGCAACTCTCGCCAAGTGACGCTGGGGCACCATGATCGCCGTCGAGGCCTGCATCGCCGGCCAACGGAACGCGGCGCCGGTCGCGCGGATGAGCATGGCAAGGTAGATGTGCCAGATCTGCACCTTGCCGAGCGCGAACACCAGGGCAAGGAGGAGCGTGGTGACCGCGATGCCGGCGTTGGAGAAGATCATGACCCAACGGCGATCCCAGCGATCGACGAGCGCGCCGGCGAGCGGAGCGACGGCGATCTGAGGGAACAGCGCAACGAGCGTCGCCCCCGCAAGGACGGTGGCCGACCCGGTCGACTTCGTGATCCACCACACGAGGGCGAACTGCACCAGTTGGGTGCCGAAGAGCGACAGGGCCTCCGCACCCCAAACGGCGGTGAACGTCGGCACCCAGTGGTCGGGATCCCACGGTCTCACGAGGCGCACGGCTTCCTCCTCATTGGCCCAAGGGGTTGATGTCCTGTGCGGATGGACAAAACGATACGCGACGCGTCGCGCCTCGGCAATGACCGACTACCCGATGCTTTGCCGTCACGAGGCGCGGAGCAGGTCGCGGCCCAGTCGGAATGCCGGGCCGACGAGGTCTCCCACAGCGTAGTACGCCTGTTCGCCAACGGAGAAGACGAACGGCTTGACCAGGTCGACCGTCGGGATGCCATCGACGAGAACCTCCTCGTCCGCCTTGACGTCGACAATCTCGCCGACGAACAACGTGTGGAGTCCGATCTTCAGGCTGTGGAGGAGGCGACACTCCAGGCACAGGGGGAACTCCGCTACGTACGGCGCATCGACGAGCTCGCTTCGAGTCGCGGTCAGACCGGCCTCGGCGAGCTTGTCGACGTCGCGGCCGGACGCGATGCCGAGGAAGTCGACTTGGCGCGCTTGCGCCACGCTGGGGATGCTCACCGTGAACGCCTTCCGATCGACGATGTTGGCGTACGAGTACGTCGCCTCGCGCAGCGAGACGGAGACGGCCGGCGGCTTCGAGCAGGCGACGCCGCACCACGCGGCAGTCATCAGGTTCGGGGCTCCGGCGGAGTCGTACGTTCCGATCACCCATACGGGCGCCGGCAAGGCAAGAGTCATGGCACCGAGCGAGCGTTTCACTGAGTCCTCCTTTCTTTGGCCTATTCTACAGGTTCACGGGGGCGATGGGCTTGGAAACTGGAGAGCGGCGGTGCTCGTCAGGCAAGCCCAAGCTGTGTAGCATGTCGCAGCGGGTACGCAAGAAGCAGGATGTATGTGCAGAACGGGGAGGATGATGTGTATGGCGCGCGCATTCCTGGGGAGCTTCGTCCCCTGTCTTGTGAGCGTCCTGCTGTTGGGCTTCTCGTCCAGCGCACAGGAGGCGCCGGCCGATGTGCTCGCGAGGATCCCCGATGGGTACGCTGACGCGCGTGCCGTCTGCCTCTTGTCCGAGGTAACGTGCGCGGTGCAGACGGGTGGTCAGGTGGTCGAGCGTATTCACGAGATCATTTGGCTGCGGACTCAGGATGGGATCGGTCTCGCGTGTCCGAAGCGGATCCGCTATCAGAAGCTTTCGGACGACATCCGCGCCGTGTTCGCGAGGACCATCTTGCCGAGCGGGGAGAGCGTCGAGGCGACAGCCATCACTCACACCCGGCCGAGGCAGCGGCCCGATGTCGTTACCGACGACTGGGATCTCACAATCGGCTTTCCGCGCGTTGCACCAGGCTGCATTGTGGAGTACGAGGTGGAGAGAGTCAGTCGTTTCTGGTTCGGGCTATTCGACAAGAGCTGGATGCTTGAAGAGGAGATGCCGAGCGTCGAGCTGAGGTGGGCGTTCACTGACGAGACGGGAGTCGGGCTCCGCTACGAACTGAGACACTGCGACGGTCTCGACTCGCTCGTGGTAGCGCAGCCCGATCCGGGTTCGATTGCCGTCGAAGGGTTCAACCTCCCTGCCTTTGGGGACTCCTGTGCCTGCGCCGCCGTCCGCGCTCCGTCGATCGTCGTCTCGCAGTATCCGAGCTGGGGGGCGCTGACGCGGGAGGTTGGGGACTTCCTCTCGGGTCGATCCGACGACACGGCGTCGATCCGCGCGAAGGCGCTAGAACTCCTCGCGGGCGTGACTGAGGAGGAGGAGATCGTCCGCACCCTGTTCGAGTTCACGCGAGACGAGATCCGTTACTTCGCGATGGAATTCGGGATGGATGGATGGCAGTCGCAACCGGCCGCGGAAACGCTCGCAACCCAAAAAGGAGACTGCAAGGCGAAGTCCACTCTCCTCATTGCACTCCTGGCGGAGGCGGGCATCGAAGCGCATCCGGCCCTTGTCTCCACAACCTGCGATCTGGCTCTCGGGATGGGGGAAGTGCCGTGGCACGTCGATGGGATCGATCATGCCGTGACGGCCGTTCGACTCCATGATGGCGAGCTCCGGCTACTGGATCCTACGTGCGTGTATTGCTCTTCGGATGATGGGCTCGGGCTATCGGCCACGCACGTTTGGGTCTTGTCCGCGGCGTCCGACGACTCCTCTCTCGGCGAACTCGTTTGGGTGCCCGAGCGAACCGCCGACGACTGGCAGACGGAAACGTCGTACGACGTGACCATGTCGCCGGACGGTTCAGTCGTCGCAAGCGGGCAGTACATCGCTTGGGGCACCGTGGCTCTTCAGTGGCAGGCCATCGCATCCGTGCGCACGAGCGAGGAATGTGCGGAGCGGGTTCGCTGGCTGCTGATCCCGGATTGGAGGGTCCGGAGCTACTCCATGAGCCTTCAGAGTTCGATGGACTCCGTGGCGATCGACTTGCGGCTGGAAGGTCCGCTGTTCGGGACGTGGGAAGATGGCGAGATGTCCGTGGAGTTCCTGCCCTCCATCCAGTTCGACACGGATCTGACGCTGGCTGGGCTGCCGAATACTGTTGTCGGGGATGCGGCGCCGTGCACGACGCCGACCGATCCGCGCCGGGAGACCTGGACGACACGACTTAGGCTTCCGGACGACGTCGTGGTCGTCGGGGTCCCAGCAGATGTCTCGGTTGTGACTCCTGCCGCGTCGTACTCCGCGACTTATGCGAGGCTCGCAGATGGGACGATCCTGGCGACTCGAGAGCTTGTCATCTTCGCCGACGGAGTCGAAGCGGATCAGTACGCCAACCTGAAGAGGGTGATCGACGCGCTGCTCCTAGACAGCCAGTCTGCTGTCATCGTGCGCCAGGGCGTTGCGTAGGCGGCGCGGGCAGCTCGCGCTCGGGGGCGCAGGTCGTGCGCGTCGGGTTGACTCTGGCCCTCCATCTCGGACAACGTCCACTCATGGCGGCAATCGAGCGGCGCGGCCGCGGCGGTCGTGTGACGGAGTGCGGCCACGGACCTATCGTCCCTCAGCTGGCGGAGACTTGGGGCGCCCACACGCGCTACACTGCTCGCATGAATCGACGGAATCATCAAGCGCGCGTCGCCTTGATCTGGGGCGCGATCGCGGTCATTGGAGCGGCCGGCACTGTCCTTCCGACCGCGTTCGGGATGGACGGCATGGGCGGCGGCTATGCCATCGCCTTCGTTAGCGGGTTCGTCGCGCTCTGCGGGATCATCGTCGCGACAGTCTTCGCGGCTCGGGCGCGCGTGCTCGGGCGGTTGCTCTCGGGCACGGGCGTTCTCGCTCACTGGACGTACCCTGTCGAAGACCGTGCGGAGCACGTCGACAAGGAACTGGCGGAGGAACGGAAGGGGAGCTGGACGCTCTTCTTCATCATCGCGGCGTTTTCGGTCGTCATTGGCGTCGGCTTCCTTGTCGCGGACCCTGACGCGGGGCGTTTCGTGTTTCTCCTGCTTATGGGCGTTGTGGCGCTGCTTGCGCTCGTCGCTGCGCTCGCTCCGCGAGTTCGCCACCGAAAGCGTCGGCGGGCGATCCCCGAGGCGATTGTCAGCCCTGAAGGTGCCTACGTCTTCGGAGTGCTGCACACGTGGCGACTTCTTGGTGCTCGGGTCGAAGGCGCGGAGGTCGCCCAAGGCAAGAAGCCGGTGCTGCGTGTGACCTACTCGGCACCCTTCCTCTACGGAAGGTTCTTCCTCGGACGGCAGACCTATACGGTGTTGGTCCCCATCCCTCAGGGCGAAGAGGATCGGGCCCAGAGCATCCTGCGCACGCTGCGGGGCGAAGGAAAGGGCGCCGCCGCCTAGACAGCGCCGGGGAGGTCGTCATGAAGCCGGTGAATCTGACGATCCTGCACTCGAACGACATGCACGGCGACTTCCTGTCGGAGGTGCGCGGCGGAGAGGGGAAGCTCATCGGCGGCCTGGCGTTGCTCTCGGGCTACGTCCGCAGCGTGCGACGCGAGGTCGACAACGTTCTCTACACGATCAGCGGGGACATGGTCCAAGGGTCGATCATCGACGCCGAGTATCGCGGCATCTCGACGATCGAGATCATGAACTACCTTGCGCCCGACGTCGTGTCTCTGGGAAACCACGAATTCGACTACGGCCTTCCGCACCTGCTGTTCCTCGAGAAGGTGGCGAGTTTCCCGATCGTCAACGCCAACCTTTACCTGCGGCCGTACCAGCGGCGGCTGATGAAGCCGTACCACATCGCTCGCGTCGCGGGGCTCGATGTGTTATTCATCGGGATCCTCACCGACAAGATCCTCGCCGACCTGTCGCGCGACGAGCAGATCGCGAGTTTCATCAGCCTCGAAGAGGCGAGCGCGGAGGTGGGCCGCATCACGAACGCCTACAAGAACGACGACATCGACTTGACCGTGTTGCTCACGCACATCGGCTTCGAATCCGATCTGGAGCTCGCCCGACTGCTCCAGCCTGAGTGGGGCGTTGACCTGATCCTCGGCGGGCATTCGCACACCGTGCTCGAACAGCCGGCCGAGGTCAACGGAGTCCTCGTCGCGCAGGCCGGCGTCGGCACGGACCAGATCGGCCGGTTCGACCTCGTGATCGACGACGATGCGAACGCCATCGTCGAGTGGTCGTGGCGTCTCGTGCCGATCGATGAGACGATTGCTGAGCCCGACCGCGAGCTGCGCGACTACATCAACTCGTTCAAGACCGCCGTCGACCGCAAGTACGGCGCGATGCTGTGCAGGTTCCAGGAGGCGTTGCCGCACAACACGCGTACCGAAGAGACGCCGCTCGGAAATCTCGTGGCCGACGCGCTGGCGGAAAGGGCGGAGGCCGACCTTGTGCTCGTCGGCAGCGGGGCCATCCGCACGAAGGCGCTTGGGCCCGTGGTCACGCTCGGCGACTTCGCCGCTTGCTTCCCGTTTGACGAATCTCTCGTCCGTTTCACGGTGGCGGGCCGCGACCTCTCGCGTATCTTTGCGCACATCATGCGGCCGGAGAACCGGATCGGGGAAGGGGAGTGCTATCAGGTGAACCGCGGCGTGCGCGCCGTCTATCGAGACTCCGAGCGCCAACTTGTCTCGCTCGACGTTCGCCACGAGTCTGTGGACGCGGATCGGCTGTACACCGTCCTGCTCCCCAGCTACCACGTCCGCAACGCCAAGAGCTTCCTCGGTGTCACCCAGGAGGAGCTTGAGGCGCGCGGACGGCCGAAGCCAGTTGCTACGTCTTTCCAGGACGTGCTTCGCGAGTTCCTGCAGGGTCACCAGAACCTGACGAGCCGCGTCGAAGGCCGCCTCGTCTACCTCTGAGACCCTCGATGCCATGCGATACAAACCGCATGGACGTTGAGGTTGAGTTCAGGTAAGGTTCGTCGAGGAGCGGCCGCATCGGGCGGCCCCCGACTTCAGGTCAGGGGAGGAGAGCATGAAGCAATTTGGAGCCATCGTGACGATCCTTGGCGCCGTGCTGGCGCTCTTGGGCATTCCTGCATGTGGGGACTCCTCCACTGCAGCCCCGTCGAGCTGTTCGACGGTCCTGCTCGTTGTCGACGTCCAGAACGTGTACGTCAACACCCTCGACCTGACGACCATCGACGGCGTGCAGCTCGTTCCGCAATTGGTCAGCGTCCTGGCCACGGCGCGCGCCGCGGGCATCCCTATTGTCTACATCCAGCACCGCGATCCTCGCTACGCGCCCGGCGACGCGCTCCTCGACACTGTCTGCGCGCTTGCTCCCCTCGCGGGGAATCCCATTGTCTGGAAGTCCCATGGGGACGCGTTCTGGGATACTGAGCTGGTGGATGTCCTCACCTCGCTCGGCGTCGGCCGAGTGCTGATCACCGGCCTTGCGACCACCGGATGCGTGGATGCCACAGCGTTCGGGGCAAGAAGGCGTGGCTACGAAACGTGGGTGGTCGGGGACGCTCACTCAGGAGGCTGCGGCCTGGATGGTCTTGCCTACTACAACGCGTACTGGCTCACCGCGGGGATAACCGTCGTGAATAGCGACGACGTCAACTTCGCGCAGTTCGGATGCCCAGGTCCCTCGGTTCCGTAGAGGGCCTTCCGCAGATGTCGCGCTGACTTGATCTTCGAACTGGCCGCGGCTACCATGGCTAGCAGTCACGGCAATGAAGTGCTAACGAGCGGTCGCGGGGAGGTTGAGGTGCCGCTGCATCGAAACGAGTGTGCGAAGTGCGGCTGCGTGTTTCGTGTCCTTGAGCTCTCAGGAACAGAAAGCGTGGCGGCGTGTCCGGCGTGCGGCGGCCACCAGACGCGTCGGCTCTTGCCGCGCGTCGCCATTCAGTTCAAGGGGAGCGGATTCTATCGGACGGATCACGCCCGGCGAAGCGGCGGGAACGATCCGGAGGGTGGTCCGGTCGAGAGCGAGGCGGCCGTCCCCGCGGCGCCGGCTTCGGAGAGCTAGTTAGCGGGCGCCTTCCTGCGCTGAGGCAGTTCAAGGAGCCGTCACGGGCTGCGGACCGCCCTCAGTGGCGGCACACCTAGCATGTCCAGAGGTCTTGCACACTGCGCCGGCTGTGACCATGTGCCGTCAAAGCCAAGACCGACGCCGACTCTTCTTGCGACCTGTATACTCTCCCGCCGCCAACATAGGGGGTCTTGATGAGCGCGAAGCTTCTCCTGGTTCTGGGAATCATCCTTGGGATTCTTCTTGCAGGGTTCGTCCTGCTGCAGGAACGGACAGCGGGGCCGGAACCGTCAGCCGTCCAGGGCCAGCTTGTGGGCTCCGGGCACTTCGTGCTGGAGCAGTCGGGAGCGCGGCTGCTCGAAGAGACGTACTCACTCTTCTTCGATCCTGAGGGTGGGTACATGCTGATCTCTCAGGGGACGCTGACGGTTGCGGGCGCGAGCATCGGGATCGCGCAGCAGACGCAGTACGACCCCCAGTATCGGCCCCTGACGTACCAGCTTGCTGCGGCCACTCCGACCGGTACGCAGATCGTGAGCGCGCAGCTGGGCGATCACGGGCTCACGATGGAGGTGCGCGCCGGAGTGATGAGACAGTCGGCTGATGTTGCTGAGGTCGAGAATCTTGTTCTGCTCGACAACAACGTGATCAGCCAGTACGTCGTTCTGCTCGCCGCGTTCCGAGCGGAGGCGGTCGGTCGGACCTTCTCGGCCGCTGTGCCCCAGGTCTTGACGGCGTTTCCCTCCCGATGGGACGCAGCGCAGTCTGTCGTGTTCCGGTCGGGCTCGCAGAGCTATGACGGCAAGCTGTTCACGGTACATCTTGGCGACACCGCGATCGATCTTGTCACGTACGACGGGAGGCTCGTGGGGCTAGTCAATCGAACTCAGAGCACCGTGGCGTATGACATCGACCTCCTCCCCGACGGATTCTCGATCGATCGAGTCGAGTCGGCGACCTCGTCGGCCGACGTGGTCGAGCGCGAGGTGTCGTTCCAGAGCGGGGATGTGACCCTGGTGGGCTCCCTCACGATGCCTCCCGCGCAGTCCGCGGCGTCGTGTGCGGTGCTGTTTGTGCATGGATCGGGTCCCGTCGACCGGGACGGCAACGCGCCTGGATTCCAAATGGACGCCTATCGCCAGCTTGCCTACGCCTTAGCCGAGAGCGGGATTGCGTCCTTGCGTTACGACAAGCGCGGGACGGGGTCGAGCGAGGGGGATGGCCGCACGGCATCGAGGTCCGATCTGGTCGCGGACGTGCACGCGGCGTGGGAAGCGCTTCGCAGTCAGCCCGAGATCGGCGGCAGCATCCCGCGCATCGCCGTGGGGCACAGTGAGGGTGCGTACTTGGTGGAGGAGCTGGCGGCAGACAATCCCGACGTCGACGGCCTCATCCTCTTGTGCGGCGCGGCGAAGTCCCTTGCCGACGTGACACGCTGGCAGGTGGAGACGCTCCTTCGCCAGCAGGGGGCGGCGGACGATCAGGTTCGTGCGGCCATGGAACAGGAGGATAGCTACCTTGCCTTCGTCCAGACGTCCGCGGGTCAGTGGTCCGACGTCACGGTGGAGGCCCTGCGCACCGCGATGCCGTGGCTGACCGAGGCGGCGGCGCTGCAACTCAAGAACTCCGCGCTGGGACTCGCGTGGCTCCGTGAACACTACAACGCTGATCCCGCCGAGGTCTTGGCGCGAGTCGCCTGCCCCGTGCTTGCCCTCAACGGTGCCAAGGACCTCCAGGTCCCTCCATCTGAGGGAGAACTCATTGCTGCCGCGCTTCGTAAGGGGGGGAACAACGGCGTCGACGTGATTCTTCTCGACGACCTCAACCACGTCCTGCGGCATCACCCCGAGGAGCCGAATCTCGTGTATCAGCACCTCGACGCCCCGGTGGATCCGCGCGTCACCTCGGCGATCGTCCAGTGGGCGCGAGAGCAAGTCCGTGAGTGACGATGTCGTCGGCGTGGCCGCAGTTCGCCAGGCTTTGGCCGCGGCGGGGATTCGCCCGAGCAAGAGGCTTGGCCAAAACTTCTTCGTGGATCCCCGCGCCGTGTCCAGGGTCCTTGAGCTTGTGCGCGGCGAAGGCGCTTCCGGTGTGGTGGAGATTGGCTGTGGCCTTGGGGCGCTCACTCTGCCCCTTGCAGACGAAAACGTCCGACTCGTCTCGCTCGACGTGGACCCACGGCTGGTGGAGCAGACGCGCCCTCGCGTCGCCGCGCGGTCGGGAACCGCGGAGGTCCGTCTGCAGGATGTTCTTGAGTTCGACTTCCGCGGCGTCGCCTCGGCCTGGGGCGCCAAGGTCACTGCCGTGGGGAGCATTCCGTACAGCATTACGGCGCCGATCCTGAAGAAGCTCGTGGCGGAGAGGGAGAGCATTCGCTCCGCCATTCTCGTGACGCAGCGCGAGGTCGCGGCAAAGGTCGAAGCGAGTCCCGGACCGGAAGGAACGTCTCTTGGGGTCTTCGTGCGGGCGTACGCGGACGTGACCGTGGCCGGCACGATGTCCCGGCACGCCTTCTACCCGGTCCCGGAAGTGGATTCCTGTCTCTGGAAGCTGACGATGCGGGCGTCGCCGCGCTTCACAGGTCGCGAGGCCGCGTTCTTCGCGGTAGTGCGATCGATCTACGGCGCGCGCCGGAAGACGCTGCGGAACGCCCTGCAACGAGCTTTCTCTGCCGATGCCGTAGCGCGCATCCTCGAGGAGTCAGGCACGGACGGCGGGATCCGCGGGGAGACCCTCGGGTTTCTCGAATTGGACGCCCTTGCGCGCGTTGCCGGGCATTCGATCGACGAAGGGCAGGGGCGCGCGGAGCGCACGCACGAAGACGGTTCGACAGGAAGAGGACTCTCGTGACATCGGGAAGGGAGCGAGTGCCCCTTGAAACCCCCGAGTGGGTGGGGTAATGTCTCCCCTTGTCACGACTGGACAGAAGGTTGACAGCCTCTCCCGGTCGTGTTACGATCTAACACTGCGCAGCGTGAGTTGCGCCGGTCCTTGACAAGTGAATAGAGTGTGTGCCGCATAAGCGATGTAAGGGCAAACGGTGGACACCTTGGCAGTTGGAAGCGATGAAGGACGTGGCTAGCTGCGATAAGCCTCGGGGAGCCGCTAAGCAGGCTTTGATCCGGGGATGTCCGAATGGGAGTGCCCACTATGGTGAAGCCATAGTAGAGCGTATCGAAACTTCAGTAGGTGCGCTCGGCGAACCCGGCGAAGTGAAACATCTCAGTAGCCGGAGGAAAAGAAATCAACCGAGATTCCCGGAGTAGTGGCGAGCGAAACGGGAGGAGCCTAAACCAGGCGAGTGTAAGACTGCTTTCGTTGCTCGACTGGGGTCGTAAGCTGATTCAATCCCACTGATGCAGCGGTGGGCAGGGTTAAAGGCAATGTCTAGTCGAATCTCTCTGGAAAGTGAGACCGCAGAGGGTGAGAGTCCCGTAGACGAAAGGCAAAGCTACCCTGTGAGCCAGCTTGAGTAGCGCCGGACACGAGAAATCCGGCGTGAATCTGGGAGGACCACCTTCCAAGGCTAAACATTACCAACTGACCGATAGTGAACTAGTACCGTGAGGGAAAGGTGAAAAGCACCCCGGAAGGGGAGTGAAATAGAACTTGAAACCGTTTGCCTACAGACAGTGGGAGCATCTCGGCGCGCCTTCGGGTGTGCTAAAGATGTGACCGCATGCCTTTTGCATTATGAGCCGGCGAGTTACAGTACGTGGCAAGGTTAAGCCGAATGAGGTGTAGCCGAAGCGAAAGCGAGTCTGAATAGGGCGTTTAGTCACGTGTTGTAGACCCGAAGCCAGGTGATCTAACCATGGGCAGGTTGAAGTGTACTTGATCGTACATGAAGGACCGAACCCACTAGCGTTGAAAAGCTAGGGGATGACCTGTGGTTAGGGGCGAAAAACCAATCGAACCTGGTGATATCTGGTTCTCCCCGAAATAGGTTTGGGCCTAGCCTCGCGCTAAGGCAACTGGGGGTAGAGCACTGGTCGGAGAAGGGGGGCAACTCCCGACTCTAGCCAAACTCCGAATACCGGTTGACCGTTCCGCGGGAGTTAGACTACGGGTTCTAAGATTCGTAGTCGAGAGGGAAAGAGCCCTTCACCGCCAGCTAAGGTCCCCAAATCCAAGCTAAGTGGGAAAGGATGTGTTGTTGTCCAGACAGCTGGAAGGTTGGCTTAGAAGCAGCCATCCTTTAAAGAGTGCGTAATAGCTCACCAGTCTAACGGCGATGCGCCGAAAATTTAACGGGGCTAAGCTTGGTACCGAAACTGCGGGTTGTCACCTTCGGGTGGCAGCGGTAGGGGAGCATTCCGTTCACGGTTGAAGCTAAGCTGTAAGGCTTGGTGGACGAGACGGAAGAGAGGATGCCGGCCTGAGTAGCGCGAGCAAAGTGAGAATCTTTGCCACCGAATGCCTAAGGTTTCCTGGGGAAGGTTCGTCCTCCCAGGGTTAGGCGGAACCTAAGTCGAACCCGAAAGGGGTAGGCGATGGACAGCAGGTTAATATTCCTGCGCCTCTAATCTTGCGTTTGAGCAATGGGGGGACCCCGTGGGTTCCTCTCCGCACGCTGACGGAATAGCGTGTCCAAGCACCAAGGTAGGGGGGATAGGCAAATCCGTTCCCCCGTTACGTCGAGGTGTGATGGCGAGCCCGTATGGGCGAAGGGAGTCGGAATCAGTGGGCAAGAAAAGCCTCTAGCGAGCAAGAAAGAGTCCGTACCACAAACCGACACAGGTAGGCGAGTAGAGAATACTAAGGTGGACGAGTGAAATCCGGTTAAGGAACTCGGCAAAATGACCCCGTAACTTCGGGATAAGGGGAGCCACCTTCGGGTGGCCGCAGTGAATCGGCCTGAGCGACTGTTTAGCAAAAACACAGGACTCTGCCAACTCGAAAGAGGATGTATAGGGTCTGAAACCTGCCCACTGCTGGAACGTTAAGGGGAGGCGTTAACGCGCCGAACTGAAGCGCCAGTGAAGGGCGGCGGTAACTATAACCGTCCTAAGGTAGCGAAGTTCCTTGTCAGGTAAGTTCTGACGCGCATGAATGGTCCAACGACTTGGGCGCTGTCTTGACCGGGTGCTCGGTGAAATTGAAGCACGGGTGCAAACGCCCGTGACCCGCGGTAGGACAAAAAGACCCCGTGCAGCTTTACTATAGCATGGTATTGGGTTTTAGCATATGTTGTGTAGGATAGGTGGGAGGCGATGAATCTGGGGCGCTAGCCTCGGTGGAGCCATCCTTGGAATACCACCCTGCATATGTTGGGACTCTAACCGACGGCCGTTAGCAGCGGCTGGGGGACAGTGCTATGTGGGTAGTTTGACTGGGGCGGTCGCCTCACAAAGAGTAACTGAGGCGCACAAAGGTCTCCTCAGGCTGGTTAGTGATCAGCCGTTGAGCGTAAGGGCATAAGGAGGCTTGACTGCGAGACCAACAAGTCGAGCAGGTGGGAAACCAGGTCCTAGTGACCCAGTGGCGCTTTGTGGAAGGGCCACTGATCAACGGACAAAAGTTACGCCGGGGATAACAGGCTCAGACCCCCCGAGAGTTCACATCGACGGGGGAGCGTGGCACCTCGATGTCGGCTCATCCTATCCTGGGGCTGAATCAGGTCCCAAGGGTCCGGCTGTTCGCCGGTTAAAAGGGTACGTGAGCTGGGTTCAGACCGTCGTGAGACAGGTCGGTCTATATCCACCGTGGGCGTAGGAGACTTGAGAGGGTCTATCTCTAGTACGAGAGGACCGAGATAGCCGGACCTATGGTGTACCAGTTGTCCCGCCAGGGGCACCGCTGGGTAGCTAAGTTCGGTATGGATAAGAGCTGAAGGCATCTAAGCACGAAGCCAGCCTCAAGACTAGGTCTCCACATTAGGCTCCTCCGAGACTAGGAGGTTGATAGGCCACAGGTGTAAGCACAGCAATGTGTTCAGCCGAGTGGTACTAATAAGCCGAATGCTTATGTGGCACACACCCTGTTCACTTGCAGGGACGAAGTGAATGAGAAGATTCCAGGTGGCACATGGCGGAGGGGAAACACCCGTTCCCATCCCGAACACGGCAGTTAAGCCCTCCTGCGCCGATGGTACTCGCCTCGTAAGGGGCCGGGAGAGTAGGTCGCCGCCTGGTTTTTCTTTCGCCATTCGGGACGCGGCCCGGCATTCGCCGGGCCGTTTCTGTCTCCTGGGAGACCCGCGCTGCGAATGTTGGGATACTCGTTCGGTTGTAGCGTCGGAGCTTGCCTCCGACCGTCGTCACCGCCCTGAGGCCCGGCCGCAGACGTCGCACGCAAGGTGCGACGCTACAGACTCAGGCTCCCGCGCTCAAGCGCCAATAGCCGCTCTTTGAGGGGAAGGCCTCCGGCGTAGCCGACAAGGCTGCCGGATGCGCCGACAACGCGATGGCACGGAACAATGAGCGCGGTCGGGTTCGCGCCGACGGCTTGCCCCACAGCGCGCGTGGCGGATGCG
>Ga0247840_10006396_pt1 | contig 16974 bp, 10 predicted proteins | sample LaCruzMarch2015__FD_192404 | JGI IMG/M metagenome (GOLD analysis project Ga0247840, IMG submission 192404) | Freshwater microbial communities from meromictic Lake La Cruz, Castile-La Mancha, Spain - LaCruzMarch2015_17m | ecosystem: Environmental > Aquatic > Freshwater > Lake | place: Spain... | reverse complement strand
AGTGGTAACCGCTACGATCTTCTTGCGAGTCCTTCTTTTTATGGTCTCTGCGTGCCACATAAGCCTCACAACCAAGTATTGGCTTAAAAAAATGCGATTTTATGTCGGCTATCTCTCGTTCAATTTCTGCTTTACGTTCATCAGTAATTCCATCGGTAGCAAGTTCTTTTTCCAACGATTCTATCTGGTCCTTTAATTTCGAATTTTTCTTTTTGGTATAATTAAAAAACTCTTTTACACCAAACATATTACCGTGGTCGGTGAGCGCAATGGAATGCATCCCCGATTTGGAAGCCTTATCAACCAAACCCGAAATACTCGACATACCATCGAGAATAGAAAAATAAGAGTGAACATGTAAATGAACAAAAGTATCCATAAGTGATAAGCTGACAATCAACTATTTAAATAATAATACAAAAAATATTTTAGAGTTGATAAAGATATACAGTTTTTTTGGAAGCACACCAACTTAGGCTAAGAAGTTATCAACAATGGGGAGAATAGTTTCTATTAGGATTAGTAGTCAACAGTGTACTACATATCAAAATAAATACTATATAAAAGCTATATATTAGCTATATAATACCTATACAAAAGCATATTTAAATAGATATTAAATACTTTTTATTTTGATATTATAAATTATTTTATTACTTTTGATATGTATTTAAAACTACACAAACAACATGGCAAGAGTAAAAAACTTTGATCAGATTACGGGTAATATTGGCAAATTATCGTTTTACACCCGGAAAGGTAGCAACGAGATATTTGTACGAAGAAAAGGCGGAGCTAGTAAAGAAAAAATTAAGCGTGATCCTGCGTTTGCAAATCTTCGAAAAGTAAACAAAGAGTTTGGCGGCAGTGCCAAAATGAGTAAACAAATACGCATGGCCTTTTACGGACTGGAACATGTGGCGGAATACAACCTGGCACCGGCATTCAGCAAATTGGCGCACGATATACTAAAAACCGACACCGAAAACCCTACTGGTGAACGCGCCATTAGCCTTTCGAAGTTTCGGTATTTGCTCACGGGGTTCGACTTTAGTCGTTCAGTGCGATTCAGTTCCTTGCTACGCGTACCTCTCTCCCACTCCATCCTCCGCAGCAAGCAGCAGGCCATTGTGCACATTCCCTCCTTTGCTTGTAGTTTTGGGCTACATGTAGCTGACACTCGGGGTGCCACTTACAGTAAAACTCCGAACGCAAGCGCATACGGGCATTTCCGCATTATAGCGGCGCTAGGTATAGTAACCGACATGTTACTTAACCCGGCAAACCAAACCTACGAACCTGTACACGATAAATTAGGGCAAGGTTTTCAAACCGTTTCCACGCCCTGGTATAACACTCAAACCACCGTGCCGGAGCAGGATTTAACGCTCTGCTTACAAAGTGAAAGCAGCGAAGGCAATACTCAGACCGACACGTTCACACATGGGACAACAGCCTTTAAACCAAACTTTACCGATGCCGACACCTTGGTATTAACCGTAGCCTTAGAATTTGGTACACCCGATGCCTTTGGAAACACAATGCCTGTACGCGGCGCAGGTGGCGGCATGATTTTGGGAGCTATTTGAAAGCAAAAACACAAACTCAAAACAAACCAAAATAATTTTAACAAATAAAGTGGAAATGTGAATTCTTTTTTGTAGTTTTGGGGTTTGAAAAATAAATAAGTTTTTATGAGTGTCTTGATTACTTCAAGAACATGCAATTATGAGTGAGATTACAAATAAAATAGATCAAACAGACTTAACCTTCTTCACCAACGAAGAAGGGCACAGTTTATTAAGCAGGTTTAAATCAACCTTAAAGGACACACAAATTTTCGATGTGTTGGTTGGCTACTTCAGAGCAAGTGGCTTTTATCAGTTGTATGATGCATTGGAGCCTGTAGATAAAATACGGATTTTGGTTGGTTTGAATATTGACAGAGATTCATACGATATGATGCAATATCATAAACAATTAGGAATGATTGATTTTGAGTCGCATCAACGTACTAAGAAAAAATTTCAAGAAAATCTGAAAAGTGAAATTGAGAGTAGTGACGAAAATGACAATAAGCTTGAAATTGGAGTTCGGAAATTTATAGAATTTCTGAAAGCTGAATGCAATGATGTTAGTTTAGACAAAGCAAATAACGGCAATGGAAGAAAACTTGAAATAAGAGCCTATCCATCTCATAACATTCATGCAAAAGTATATATTGGAAAATTTAAGCCCGAAGACAGGGATTATGGTTTTGTAATTACTGGTTCGAGCAATTTTTCAGAGTCTGGTTTTGTCGCTAATCGGGAATTTAATGTTGAGTTGAGGTGTAAAAGAGATGTCCAGTTTGCAGAAGACCAATTCAATACACTTTGGAAAGAGTCGGTTGACATTTCGGATGATTTTATTGATACTATAACTACAAAAACATGGTTGAATGATCAGATTCTGCCTTACGAACTGTATCTGAAACTTATCTACGAGTATCTTGAAGAAGATATTAATCTGGCTGATGAGTTTGAGCCATTTCTGCCTGATGGCTTTATGAAACTGAAATATCAGAATCAGGCTGCCATTCAAGCAAAAAAGATACTCGATACTTACAATGGCGTTTTCCTGGCCGATGTAGTTGGTTTGGGAAAAACATTTATCACAGCTTTACTTCTTCAGCAAGTTCAGGGACGTACATTGGTTATTTGCCCCCCTGTATTGAAAGAATATTGGAAAGATTCATTGTTCGATTTTGGTATAAGGAGTTTTGAAGTAGAATCGTTGGGTAAACTTGAACACATACTGAAAAAGGGGTTGGAGCGCTACGATTATATTGTTGTTGACGAAGCACACCGCTTTAGAAATGAGGGTACACAATCCTATGCCAATTTGCTGGATATATGCAGAGGAAAGAAAGTTATTCTGGTAACTGCTACTCCATTGAATAATACTGTTGACGATATTTTTGCTCAATTAAAATTATTTCAGGCTCCTAAGAATTCGACCATTCCGGGCATTTCGAACTTGGAAAAATACTTTGCGGGCTTACGTACAAAATTATCGCGCCTCGAAAAAACAGACCCAAATTACAAGAAACTAATTAAAGAAGTTTCGGAAGGTATCAGAAACAGCATCCTCCGTTATGTGATGGTACGACGCACACGTAAGGATGTTATGACTTACTTTAAGCAAGACATGAAGTTGCAGGGACTTACTTTCCCCGAACTGGACAATCCGCAAAAAATAGTTTATGAGTATAAAGGTGAATTGGAAAAAACATTCATTGATACAATAAATAAACTAAAAGAATTTACTTATGCCCGATACACACCCCTACTTTATTACATAGGAAATAAAACGCTAACCGAGTTTGAAAAGCAACAACAACGCAACGTTGGTGGATTTATGAAAGGCATTTTGGTAAAGCGATTGGAAAGTAGTTTTCATGCTTTCCGACAAAGTGTTGACCGTTTTATTGTGTCGTACGAAAAATTTATTGATATGTACCAAACACAAAAGTTTGTTTATATCAGTAAGAAAATAGATGTGTACGACCTGATTGAAAGTGACAATATTGAAAAACTGGAGGCTTTTGTTGACGAAGAAAAGGCACATAAATATGATGCTAAAGACTTTGGAAGTTTCAATAATATGAAGTTTATTGATGCGTTGAAAAAGGATTTAGAAATACTCAAAGAAATACAACTGCTTTGGAAAAATGTACAAACGGACCCTAAACTCGAAAAGTTTATACAAGATTTGAAAGACATTAAAGCCTTGAGCAGCAATAAACTGGTTGTATTTACCGAATCGAAAGAAACAGGCGATTATATTTACGAAGCATTAATCAAAGAGTTTCCGGGAAAAGTTATGTTTTACTCCAGTACAGGAGGCAGACATTCCAACGAACAACTAACTTCAAATCATGTTGTTTCGCGCGATTTGATTACGGCAAATTATGACCCAAACAGAAAATCGAACGAACAGTCGAACGAACTTAAGATACTGATTGCAACCGATGTGCTTGCTGAGGGTGTAAACCTGCATCGATCGAATGTACTTATCAATTACGATTTGCCGTGGAATCCTACAAGGGTACTACAGCGGGCAGGGCGTGTAAATCGTTTAGGTAGTAAGTTCCCAAAAGTGCACATTTTCAACTTTTTCCCTACTACACAGTCAGACGCAGAACTCCAATTAGAGGTGAACATTACCAATAAAATTCAAATGTTTCACGATGTTTTGGGAGAAGATGCCAAATATCTGAGTGATGGCGAAGAGTTTGGAAGTCAGGAATTGTTCAACACATTGAATAGCAAAACCGCTTATACAGGCGAAGAAGGCGAAGGAGATTCGGAATTGAAATACCTTGAATTAATGCGGAAAATAAGGGACGAACAACCCGAATTGTTCGACAAAATAAAGCATCTGCCTAAAAAAGCTCGTTCAGGTTTTCAAAAAGAGAAACTGGAAGTTGATAAACTGGTTACCTTTTTCAGAATTGGTAAACTCAAAAAGTTCTATCAAAACCAAAATGGCACATCAGGCGAGATTACATTCTTTGATGCCGTAAAAGAGTTGGAATGTAAACCCGATACGCTACGGGCAACTATTCCTACAGACTATTTTCAGTATTTGCAGATTAATAAAGCTCGCTTTGAACTGGATACCACCGTTGGCGACGATGGAGAGAAACCCGTAGGAGGCCTATCAAATGCCAAATATATTGAAAACAGACTAAAAGATAAGGTATTTAGAAACTACAAAGGTTTTACTGAGTTGAACGAAGAATTTATTGATAATGTGAAGGAGATGCTTGAACAGGGCACTATTGCCAAAAAGACTTCACAAATGATAAAAAAAGAGTTCGAAAAAACACTCGACCCGCTCGAAATGCTGCATATACTCGAAAAACATATCAGGTATGTAGCAGTAGAAGGAAACAAAAATGCAAAGAAATTTCAGAAACGCGAAGTAATATTATCTGGTTACTTAATTAAATAGTTATGGATAAAAAAACGGCTATCAACCTTGTTGAAGATACTTTTAATACCAAGTTCGACGAAAATAAGTTTGAGCTTTTTGCTAAAAACTTTTTGAACGACATGGAACCCCGGAACAATTCTTATGCCGGACAATATCTTTGGGACGACCATAAAGAGCATATCAATAGCTACAAACGGATTGGAAAATACACCGACCCCAATGGCGATACACTTGATGTGTTGATAGTGGAAGTGAAAAGCGTATCGAAACTTGAAAAAGCGCGTACCGCACTCCGAAACTTAGTAATTAAACACCTGAATAAATTTGAAAAGGACTATGCTTTAGTGGCGTTTTACTCGAAGGAAGATGGTGGCATGGACTGGCGTTTTTCGTTTATTAAACTCGAACATCAATCTTATTTAGACGAAGAAAAAGGCAAAGTAAAAACCCGCAAAGAATTTACACCAGCTAAACGCTATTCGTTTCTGGTAGGCGAAAATGAAAAAGCATATACTGCCAAAAACCAATTGTTGCCACTGTTGCAAAATATTGCCAACAATCCTACCATCGAAGAAATTGAAAGTGCTTTTAGCATTGAGAAAGTAACCGATGAATTCTTCGACCAGTACAAAGACTTGTATGTAAAACTATACGAGCATTTCAACAGGGACAACACCCTACAGACCGAATTAGTACAATCGGGGATAGATACTGCCCGTTTTACCAAGAAACTACTAGGGCAAATTGTGTTTCTGTATTTTTTACAGAAAAAAGGATGGTTGGGCGTACCTGAGGAATTAACCTGGGGACACGGTGATAAACGCTTTGTGCAAAAGTTATTCAAAACAACGCAAAACGAAGGGCAAAACTTCTTTAAAGATGCCCTCCAATACCTGTTTTACGAAGCATTGGCCAAAGAACGCGATAATGTAAACTCCTATTACGAGCGTTTTAGCTGCCGCATACCATTTTTGAACGGTGGACTTTTTGAGGCGGAATACGACTGGCGTGAAGCGGAGATAAGCATACCTGAAGAGTTGTTTCGCAATACGGAAAAAAACAAATCGGGCGATGTAGGTACGGGTGTATTGGATGTGTTCGACCGGTATAATTTCACCATTAAAGAAGACGAACCGCTGGATAAAGAAGTGGCGGTTGACCCCGAAATGCTGGGTAAGGTTTTCGAAAACATGCTCGAAATTACCGAACGCAAAAGCAAAGGCGCATTTTATACACCACGCGAAATTGTACACTACATGTGTCAGGAAAGTCTGATACATTATTTGGATAATTCGCTGAACGATTACCAAACCACCTATCAGGAATTTGGCAGCGGACAAATTAGTTTGTTTGGAAGTAGCGATACCAGCATACAGCAAACCTTGGAAACAGAACACAACAATGCGTTAGTGCCCAAAGCCGATATTGAAATTTTTATCAGGCAAGGAGTGTTGGCATTGGAAAATGATAAACGCGTAGTAACCAAAGGGCACGAAACTAAAGACTATAAATATATATTACCTGTAAGCATACGCCAACATGCCGACTTGATTGACCGGAAACTGACCGAAATAAAAATATGCGACCCTGCCATTGGTTCCGGTGCATTCCCTGTTGGGATATTACATGAGTTGGTGAATGCCCATTTGGTATTAAAACTACATTTAACAAAAAGCTATTTAGATAAAAAACTCAACGACCTGAAAGAAGGCAAATCGGACGAAGACATGAGCGAAAGCCGTTATGTGTACCGACTGAAACGCCATATAATTCAGGAAAGCATTTACGGAGTAGATATCGATGCTTCGGCCATTGATATTGCGCGCTTGCGCTTGTGGTTATCGTTGGTGGTCGATGAAGACGATTTAGAACCAATCGAAACATTACCCAATCTGGATTATAAAATTGTATGTGGTAATTCACTTATAGGAATGCCAGAAAATGCGATGCGTGACCTTAAAGTGCAGAAAGAATTAGAAGATCTAAAAAAAGAATTTTACAACAAAACAAATGAAGCAGAAAAAAAACAGCTACGAAATCAGATTAATACAAAAATAAGGGAGCTTTTGGATTCTGCAGAACAATTTGCCGGTTATAAAATTAATTTTGATTTTAAGCTTTATTTTTCTGAAGTTTGGCATTCTAAAGGGGGATTTGATATTGTGATTGGGAATCCACCCTATGGTGCTGATTTCAGCGAATCTGAAAAACGTATTTTAAAAAAATCTTATAACTTAATTAAAGGTCAACCTGAATCTTATGAGTATTTTCTTTTTTTTGGAATAAATATCTTATTAAGTAAGTTTGGATGTATTTCGTTCATAAATCCAACAAATTTTATTGAATCAAAAAGAGCCGAAGATTTGAGATTATTCATTTTAAATAATGGTCTAATATCAATTATTTCAAATTTTAGATATAATGTTTGGAGGAATAACGCATCTGAAACTTTAGTTTTCTTATTTGAGAAAAATAAAAAAGGTCTGACAAAAATAATTCATCCAAAGTCAGAACAGGAATTTGTTCAAAGAACAAATTTTGTATTAATGAACCAAGATAATTGGAGAAAAACAACAGGTTCAAGGTTTATAATAAGAGGTGATAATAGTTTAATTGAAAAGATTACTCATGAATCAGTTTTATTGAGTGAAGTTTGTGAAGTAAGCCAGGGAATTATTGTTTATAAAACTAGAGAAGACAGTGAAATAAATCTTCATATTTCTGATAAGGAGATAAAAGGTTGGGTTAAATTATTAGACACTAAAAGTAAAATTGAAAAATATAAAATTAATTGGGGAAAAAGATATTTGAATTATGGTGATTGGCTTTGGTGTCAAAGAGATTCAAAGTTTTTTACTTCCGAAAAAATAGTCTTTATTAGGCTCAGAAATAAATCTCTTAAGCGTAAGTTAATAGGAGCTTATGATAATGATTTATACTTCAATCGAGATAATTTCAATAATATAATTTCAAAAGACAATTCATTTCCTGTTAAATATGTTCTTGCACTATTTAATAGTGATGTTGTCAATTATTGGTATAAATCAATGTTTGACAATGTAAATATTAACCCTGAACAGGTTAGACTAATACCTCTGAAAAAATCAGATAGTAATGTTATTGATGTAATTAATGTCTTTGTGGATTATCTTACGTATATAAACAAAATCAATGAACATACATTTTCTATATTCTTTGATAGTCTTCTCGAATCTTTGATTTACGAACTATATTTTTCAAAAGAAATTAAGTTAGCAAATAAACAGATATACCCTTATTTAGGATTGAAAAAGCCCATAACCGAAACCATGTCCGATGAAGAAAAGATGGCCATTATTCAAAGTGAATTTGAGCGCTTGTACGATCCTAACCATCCTGTTCGTTACGCCATAGAAACGCTGGATAGTATTGAAGAAGTACGTATAATAAAGGAGGCGTTAAAGTAGAAAGACAGAAAGATAGAACCGAGTGTATTTGTCATAATGTTTTATAATTCAGCAGAATAAGTAAAAAATGGAAAACAATCAAAATGCATTTATATTATTCAAAACCGAAGACGAAAAAATTTCGGTTGATGTTCGTTTAGAAGATGAAACTGTTTGGCTTACGCAAGAGCAAATGGCAGTGCTTTTTGGTAAAGCAAAATCTACAATAAACGAGCATATACAAAATATTTTTAATGAAGGTGAACTTAAAGAGTCATTGTGTACAAAGAAATTCGGAATTTCCGAATTTCAGCAAAAAGCCACAAATTATTACAATCTCGATGTTATAATTTCGATAGGCTATAGGGTAAAATCGCAGCGTGGAACTCAGTTTCGCATTTGGGCAACGCAGCGCCTGAATGAATATATCCGTAAAGGCTTTACGATGGACGACGAACGCCTCAAGAAGTTGGGAGGCGGTAGTTATTGGAAAGAATTATTACAGCGGATACGCGACATTCGGGCTTCCGAAAAAGTATTTTACCGTCAGGTGCTGGATATTTATGCATCCAGTATCGATTACGACCCCAAGGCAGATGTTTCTATCGATTTTTTTAAAAAGGTGCAAAACAAAATTCATTATGCAGTACACGGGCAAACAGCCGCCGAAGTTATTTTCACCAGAGCCGATGCCGAAAAAGAATTTATGGGCTTAATGAATTTTCCCGGCAACCGTCCGTATTTAAAAGACGTAGTTGTTGCTAAAAATTATTTAGACGAAAAAGAGCTTCGTTCGTTGGGACAACTAGTATCCGGTTATTTGGATTTTGCCGAGCGACAAGCCGAACGCGAACAAGTAATGACCATGCATGATTGGGCGAAGCATTTGGATAATATACTAACCATGAGTGGCGAAAAACTATTGCAAGGAGCAGGCTCTGTAAGTCATGATGTAGCAATTGACAAGGCAACCACTGAATACAAAAAATACCAACAGAAAACACTAAGCGAAGTTGAAAAGAGCTTTCTGGAAAGTTTGAGAACCATTGAAAACAAAAATAAAAAGTAATAGCTGAGGTTTTTATTAATTATAATCCCGCCAAAATCTCGCCAAGTTGGCGAGATAAAACATCCGGAGGGTTGTATATTGTGGTTATCCCGCCAGAATCCCGCCAAACTGGCGCGATAAATCAATAAACATAGCCGAAATTCGTACTATATGAAAATAAAAAAAATTGAAATCAAAGATTACAAAGCGTTTTACGGAGCACAGGAGATAAATGTTGATAGTAAAAACCTGTTTGTTTATGGCGAAAACGGAAGTGGGAAAAGCTCACTGTATTATGCTTTGAAAGATTTCTTTCAGTCGTCGATTGAGAATTTGAACTACGATGAAACCGAAAATATTTTTGTAGATGCTGCCAATAAAGGTGCCGGCTATATTAAGGTTACTTTTAACCCTGATAAAGATGGTGCGGTAGTAGATAAAACATATTCAGTTGCGAAGAATGCAAAAGATACTTATACAGCAACTGATACAAGTATAAGAGATGCACTGAAACTAAAAAGTTTCCTGACCTATAAAAGTTTATTAGATATACATCATATCCGAAAAGAAGATGAAATAGATTTGTTTGATTTACTTGTTAAAGGTGTATTAAGGCATTTCAAAAGCGTTGCTATAACAAGAGGCAAGGAACTTGGTGAATTATGGGACGATGTTGAAAATGCTATAACCAAACCGCTTGATGGCACAGCTTATAATATCACAAAAAAAAAGGCTGATGTAGATGCTGCAATAACAATATTCAATACTGCTTTTCGTCAACTCTTTCAGTTGGGAAACCCAGAGAATATACTGACATACGCTCAACCAATACTTGATAAGTTCGGTCACAATATTGAAATAGAATTACGATTTGCTGGTGTAAAGCCAACTGAAGATTATAAATCGTATGAAAGGAATCAAGTTCGAATAAAAATAAAATACATGGGCAAGGACATACCCAAACCACATGTATTTCTGAACGAAGCCCGTTTATCTGCTATTGCTATTTCTATATATCTGGGCATGGTAAAACGTCATATTCAGGGAGTTCCATGCAAGTTATTATTTTTGGACGATATTTTTATTGGACTTGATATTAGTAATCGATTACCACTCTTAGAAATTTTGGATACTGATTTCAGTAATTATCAGATCTTTATAACAACATACGATAAGCCCTGGTATGAATTTATGAAATCTACCTATCTTCATGATAATCCCAAATGGAAAAGTTATGAATTTTATGCCAGACGAACAGGTGTCGGTTTTGAAATCCCGGTAATACATGAAATAAACAAGCCAACACATATTCAGCATTATATCGATAAAGCACAGGGCTATTTCGATGTTGGTGACAATAAGGCAGCTGGTGTATATCTACGTTCTGCGTTTGAATTTATACTCAAACAATATTGCCACAGCAAGAAAGTACCTGTTGGGTTTAATTCTGACGTATCAAAAATGCAATCCGCGGATTTTTGGAATGGGGTAAAGAAATATAAATTAGAGAATATACACACGTGTTTATTAACTCCGGCTACACAAACCGAAATTGATTTTTTGTTGAGATTAGTATTAAATCCACTAAGTCATCATACAATTAACAGGCACGAAGTGGGTAGTGAGATACAAAGAGCATTAACCGCAGTTGCAACCTTGAAAGCAGAATTAGGAAGATGATTTTTAATAACCAATTTATGACAAACCTCGAAAAATTGTACCAATCCATTGCTAACCTGAAAGAATTAGGGTTGCCATTACACGAAGAAACGCTTAAAGCAGTAGATAATCTGGAAGAAGAATTGATTAAAAATGAAATCATTCCTCGTTTATCGGAGAGCATAGAAGCCATTATTACCCAAATACAACGTCCAATTGTACTGGTTGTTGATTATATTCCTAACGAGTCTCTAAGTGTCCGACTAACCCGCAAACGAGTTATCACAGATGAAACAGAAACTAAGCAGTATTCCCTTGCTCCTAAAACAAAAGACAAAGAGAAGAAGACTGATAAAACAATAACTTCCGCACCAAAATCTTCAAAAACAGGTTTGTCGGTTACTTTCCCTGATGGCACAGTAATTTCAAATCGATATGCCTATGAAACATTAATCGATGTGGTAAAACGTGTGGGTATAAACAAAATTGAAAATCTTCAAATAAAGCATTTAGGTTTGAATCTTATTTCAAAGATCAAGGATGATTTCTACAATCAACACGAATTATCAGGTGGTTATTTAATTGTAACCCATTCGGCTACAGTTAAGAAAAAACAACAATTGGACGAGATTTCGGATAAATTGAAATTGGGGTTGAAGGTTGAGGTGGTATAAATATAATACTTATGGAAGAAATTGTTTTTAATATCTGGTTTAATTGATTGATTTTATTTACCTTTGCAAAATGAAAGATAGCTATATCCTAAATATTAAAGATATTTGTGTAAGTACATACACGAATGCTGATGGTATGTCATTAAAGTTAGCAGTTTCAAACTTACTTAATACATATGATCACATTGTGATTTCATTTCATAGTATTGATTCTGTATCCACTTCTTTTTTAAACTCTTCCTTTGGTGAATTAATATCAGATTATGGTTTAGATATTTTTAAAGATCGCATAAAAGTAACAAATTATACAAATTCTTTAATTACTACTATAAAGAAATATATAAATTCTTTTTCACTTGAATATGCATAGTTGATTAATTTTCAATATACTTGGAGTCCATAAGGACTCCTTTTTTTTTGATTTTTTTTAAAGATGTATTTCCTTGCTTAATTTTTCTAAACAAATTGTTGGTATGGCAGAAACAAGGTATTTAATTTCGGTTGGAATTAATGATTATTCAATTCACTATGCCAATAAGATTAAGTAAAGCTTCTAAAGATTTAAATGTTGGAATGACAACTGCGATTTGTCTTAGCTAATCAGCGCGCCGAAAAGTTAATGTAAACATACGGGCATTATAAACAACTGATTGGGGGATGCAGATACGAGTATATACCCTATTCACACGATTTTCTGATGAGTTTTTAGAATACTGCTTTTAAATTTTTCAAAAGATTGTTGATAACTTTCTGTTTGTACTATTTAACATCAATAAATAATTATCTATTTTTGTAATTGAAATTAAAAATTAACAATATAAATACAAAACAGAGAGCCATTTACGTAGTGCAAATTTGATTTTGCCACTAGCCTTTGATTAACCCAACTTCCGATTATGTCATTTATTTATCAATTCCCATTGTTTAATGCTTTTCTGCGTGGCAATCTATCGCCTTTGAGCGCTGAAAATCAATCTGACACCAACTATAAACTGCGCTTGCAGGAGCAACTTATTGCATCGGCTACCGACGAAGGATTGTATGCGTTGCGTTTCCCAAAACCACTTCATCCCAAACAGGAGTTTTACCGCAGGGCATTGCTAAGCGAAACTTATGCTTATTGCAACGAATTGCGCACCGAACTAACGGCCGAAACCAATCCTGATATCCGTGCATATTACCGCGAAGTTATCCTTGACAGACATTTAACTACCTGCTTGCAGCAGTTAGGAGAACTAATTGCGGCCAAAAAACTAACCTATCAGATGCTTATAAATCCAACTGCTGATTTGACACAGGAAGAAGGTATAAATGCCTGGTGTATGCATTTGCTAAAAGTGTGCCTTGCCAAAGCGTATCTGGAAATTCAGGAAGCGCTGGCCGATGTAGTGATGTACACTATGAGCGAAACGGAGCTGTATAGTACCTATTTGAAAGAACTAAAACCCATTGCTTTGCTGAATAAACGAAGTTCAACTCCGGAGGCAACAAAACCAACTAAAAGTTATACCGAAAAGCCTTTGACTGATATGTTGGTGGCATCGCCTGCCGTAACCCCTGCCCCTGTAACCACAATGGCGTATCTAACGACCAAGGAAGTGGCTGAAATTTTGAAAGTTACGACCAAAACAATTACCCGAAATTTAGAAAAGGGTGAATTTATAGGTCGTAAAATAGGGGGGCAATGGCGAATTGAAAAGCAGTGGTTCGAAAATTACATGCAAACATTAACCCAAGATAAAAACTAAATTATGTTTACAAACAACCTGACATTAAATGTGTTAAATTTCAGTCATGCCCAAAAGCGGCTGACAGTTGCCATCAGCACACGCGAAACGGCTGACAGTTTCAGGCTTTCAACTCACGATTGCAAAGCACTTGCCGAAGTGTTCCATCATTCCGAAACATTGTATTGCGTTTTTGACTCCAGCGACGACAATACGAAACAAATTACCAACGCTACATCGCCGGCACATTGTTTGGCTGGGGAACGTTCTTGGTCGTTTTCGTTTCTAAAAAAGTACTATACCCGCCAATTAACGCATTATTTCAGAGGAAAAGGCTTTATTGCTTCGAATAACTTTGTGTCCGATACGGAAGTGTGGATTCCGGACCAATCGGCCTATCCTGGCTGCAAAGGCTATCGATCGTTTACATTGCGTATACAGTTTAACGGCGTTGATTATCGGCCTGAATTGTTGGTGGCAATGGGCGATGTAAAATCGGTGTTCGAAAAGCCGCTGAACCATGCTGATTTTACGGAAATACCCGATCATTTATTTAACCGTGTGGTATATCAAAACAGGATTTATCATAATGATGATTTACCTGATACGGTTCGTCGCCATTTGGACGAAGCCTATCCTTGCGTTAGTTTTGGGTTGCTTAGAGCCATGAACATCGACCGTCCTGCGCCTGAAAAGGGGAATAGATACCTGAAATACAGCGATGTTATTGAACAGTTCCGAACAAAATATCTGACAGATAAAGCTCTTCATAAACTACTGATACCCGAAACTGCATGGAAAACAACACAACCCGAGCGTTTGGATACTACGCTGATAAAGCAACTGCAGTTTGGCGAAGGCACACATACCGACCCCATGAAAGGAATGCGGGAATTTGGCCCTAAAGAATTAGTGCAGAACGAAACCGTTTTCTTTTTTATTATGCATGCCGATGATAAACCACTTGCTGTAACTGTTAACGAGTACCTGGCAGGTAAAAACATAGATTTCAGAGGTGGTGCAAGTGGATTTTTGCATATAAAATACAGCACTGAACCCAACCGCAGCATAGTGTTTCAGGATAAGAACAACCCACTTCCCGAAATACAGGAAAAGTTAGCCTTACGCCATTTCGACCCTGCAAAACGGTATGTGGCTATCTACTTATCGCCTCATAGTAAATGGACACAAAATCTCCGTTTAAAAACCATTTATTACCACTTAAAAGAGTTATTGCTCAACTATGGTGTGGTGTCGCAAACCATCGAAGCCAATAAACTGTGGTCGTCAAATAGAGCAACAACCAAGGAAGATGGACTGGAGAAAGCAGTTTTAAGAACTGGTTTTCATTTTAGCTTACCAAATATTTTAGTAGCAATAAGCGCCAAGCTTGGAGCTACGCCTTGGTGTTTCGAAAAGCAGGAATCCGAAGAACTTGTTATTGGGATAAGTGCCTATAAGAGTACCGATTTGGATAAAAAATATGTGGGAAGTGCCTTTAGTTTTACCAATGAGGGTCGCTTTCAGGGCTTTAATTGTTTTACGAACAAACAATTAAGCGAACTGGCGGGTTCAATAGCTTTGGCTGTGAAGGATTTTTGCAACCAAAAACAAAAGCTTGAGCGATTAGTGATTCACTTTTACAAAAGACTAAGCCAGCGTGAACTAAAACCGATTGAACAAATGCTGGCACGATTGGGACTGGACATTCCGGTGGTTGTAGTATCCGTCAATAAAGGCTATTCCGACGATTTGATTGGTTTTGACATAACTCGTGAACATAAAATGCCGCTTTCGGGCAGCTATTTGCCACTCGCCTACGGACAGTATTTGCTTTACAACAATCAACTTCAGACAGGTACCGAAAAAATTAATGCGCGCGAAGGATATCCCTTTCCATTAAAAATTACGATTCAGAAATTTGCTATTGGTAGTGCCGAAACAGAAAGTATTAGCAAGACCGATGAAGAGCAATTGCTATTACAAGTGTGTCGATTTAGTCAGCTCTACTGGAAATCTGTTTCACGTCAGTGGTTGCCCGTTACACTCCGCTACCCCGAAATGTTGGCACAGATAGCACCACATTTTAAATACGGCGATATTCCTGAAGAAGGCAGAGAGAGTTTGTGGTTTTTGTAGATTCCCTAACTCCTAAAGGGGAATAAAGATATGAGCAGTTTGAGCAATCAGGCTGCTTTTTTTTGTGTCAGTATGCGAAGAAGAGCTACAGACAACACGGACATTACAGACATGTTGAGATGGATAACAGCATGCCGAAAAGTTTGGCACGGACAATAGTGTACAATGCGGACATTCAGACCTATTGGCAAAATTGTTGTAAAATCCAATGGCGTAGGGCGCTACAGGTTTAATGAATACTCAGTTACTTTAGGATCAAAAGTAATTGAGTTGATGTTAAAGAACGAGTCGAAAGAATGATGATTGATCGCCATTGTTCAGGTAGAGTCAGATTGCAATAAACAATTTAATAATCCCTATAAAAATTAATAAAATGGGAAAGCTTAATATGGGTATTTTAGGAGGATTCTCTGGTACCGTAGGCACCGTGGTGGGTAGCACCAACAAAAAAGGCGAAGATTTAATCAGAGCCAAGTCGAAAAAGTCTCGTTCGGTAAACAGTCCGGGACAAGTAGCACAACAATCAAAATTCGGACTTGTGACCGGCTTTATGCAGGGAGTTAATCCAATTGTAAAAATTGGTATGAAGCAGATAGCAAGTTTGGAAAGTATTTCACCTTATAATTATGCTTGCAGGTATGCATTGAAAAATGCAGTAATGGGAACAGATGCACAACCCGAGCTTGATTATTCGAAAATTATCATTAGCGATGGAAAGCTGAGTAGAATTGGCAATGCAACAGCAACTAAAGAAGGAGAGACAATCAAATTCAGTTGGAGTGAGAACGTTGGCACTTTCACCGGAAAACCTTCTGATAAGGTGACGTTAGTGGTTTACAATGTAAGTAATGGTGAGTTAAGTTATTCGATGGGCGAAGTAATTCGTTCCGAAAAAACAGCAACATTAGCTATTCCTTACAGCGAAACAGACGATCAATTGTTATGTTATCTTTTCTTTCAGTCGGCCACCGATCCTAATTTGGTTTCAACAAGTCAATTTCTGGGAAACGTAACTGTACTCTAAAAAAGTAGAATACCGCAAGACCTTCTACTGATTATTCAAAATATCCTCCGGACAGAATGTGTTCGGGGGATATTTATTTTATACCCGAAATGATATAATATATAAGAAACAAGCCTGATTTATACCCGATATGGTATAATATAAAAATATATTACTAAAATCGGCAGTTAACAGATAATGAGAAATCTACTAAATTTAGCAAATTATAGTTTCCTATTTAACCGTAGAAACATATTTTTTGTTACTTTTGTCAGTTGTATGTCAAAATTACAGTCAATCACAATAACAAACTATGCAA
>Ga0247840_10006389_pt1 | contig 16994 bp, 19 predicted proteins | sample LaCruzMarch2015__FD_192404 | JGI IMG/M metagenome (GOLD analysis project Ga0247840, IMG submission 192404) | Freshwater microbial communities from meromictic Lake La Cruz, Castile-La Mancha, Spain - LaCruzMarch2015_17m | ecosystem: Environmental > Aquatic > Freshwater > Lake | place: Spain... | reverse complement strand
AGCCCCATGCAGAAGAGAAACGCGGTGGAATACGTGGTCGGCATGGGGATAAGCAGCCATCATCGGGCATGCCGGGTGATGGGATTGGCGCGATCGAGCGCGTATTACCGCTCGAAAATTGACGCAGAGCGGCTGAGGCAAGAGGGATTGATTGAGGAGGTGTCCCGGGAAAATCCGGTCTATGGATACCGCAAGGTGACAGCACTGCTGCGCCAGAGCGGAGAAGCAATGAATGGCAAACGGGTGGCACGGATCAGGCGGCAGAGAGGCCTCAAGGCATCACGTCGGCCTGGGAAGCGGCATCGGGTCAGCGCGAAAAGTTCAAAGCGTCAGAGGTCCAGCCGTCCCAACGAAGTGTGGAGCTATGACTTTATCGAAGACGTGACGGTCAGGGGTCGCAGGCTGCGGATCCTCTCGGTGATCGATGAATACACGCGGGAATGTCTGCTGCTGCGAGCCGCGTCGAGCTATCCGGCCCGACGGGTGCTGGACTCCTTGGAGGAGATCCTGGTCTGCAGCGGACGCAAGCCTGAGAACGTGCGGAGCGACAACGGCCCCGAGTTCGTCGCCAAAAGGGTGCAGCAATGGGCGGAAACCGGCCAGATTGGCCTTCGCTACATCAAGCCGGGATCGCCGTGGGAGAACGGAAATGTCGAGAGCTTCCATGCCAGCCTGAGGGCAGAGTTACTGGATAGAGAACTCTTCTTCAGCGTGGCCGAAGCCAACGCCATGCTGGCTGACTGGCGCGAGGAATATAACTTTAAACGCCCCCACGGCAGCCTTGGTTACAAAACCCCGGCGGATGTCGCGAAGCGTGAACTTACGCTCCGGGCTACGCCCTGCGCTTCAGTTCACGCTGTCAATCCAACCCTAAACCAATAAAACCAAATCCACCGAAGACTCTCATCCCAAACTGTTCAGAAAAAGGGGCCCCTCCATGTTCAGCTCTCAACTCTCAAGTTTCTCTTCCTGTTTCAGCTTTCAGCTTTTCCGAATTTCAGCTTGTTCAGGTGCACTGCTATGGCGGATTTCAGCGAGAACCATGCGTGGAAAAACCGACCCTTCCATGTCAGGCGGTGGTTGCCGCAGAAGTGGAGGAAGCGCACGTGCTCGTTGCGGGGCATTACCACTTCAGTAACGACCAGGCATCGCGCCAGAATTGCGGGCGGGTGGGTCCAGCATAGTGAGCCGCAATCCAATTGTTTCCGAAATATGATGGCCGGAGAATAGACTTTTCAACCGGGCAGGTTGGTAATCGCTCGAAGGAGTATTGTGTGCCGACCAGTTTGACAGTGAGCGCAAGAAGAGTCTGCTCGCAAAAATGTCCAGGTGTTCCCGCTTCGAGCAGGCGCTCGATATACGCGAGGATTTCGGCGGGAAGACGAAATGCCGGACCAACGGCATAAAGTCCAGCACAGACCGGATTCGGACCGTCAAGAAGTCCTCGATGCGTGGGGGTAAGCAAAGAGAGAACATCCTCATCGAAAGAGTGGTGTTGGTCAGTGCCAGAAAGGACCGTTGAAATGGTGCTCAACTTCAATTCAGTCCACGGATCTCGAAACCAGAGCACATCAAGGTCTGCATAAAGGACCGGCAGATTTTCTTTTAACCCAAATGTGAAAGCTGTTTTCCGGCCCCAAAAAAACGACTTCGCAAACGCCCGAAGGAGAGGTTCTCCAGCCCCTCCCATGGCTGCATCCAGATCGCCCGCCGTCATGACGTGGACCGGGATGTTGAGGACACCAAAAGACTTTTTTACATCCGTCGGATCCATGGACTCGTCAACACACAGTTCTATGCGGGGCAATCCCTCCGAGCAGGAAATCAGTGATGCCAGGGACAAAATTCCCATTGTCAACGAGTCCGCCGAGATGAGCGAGCGATAAACATAAGGAGCAGTGTTGGCTGGAGACGCGATCTTGATGCCGGGCAGGCGTCCTTCCAATGCAAATTGACACAGGGCGGATACCCTGTCCCGTGCGGTCATGCCGTGCATGGGATTCAGAATATGTTTAGGAAATGTCAAATCGATTGATGGTTTGTGCCCGCTTCACTTACTGGGAACATAGGCATGGGCAGATGACTTCTTTTGGAAATAGGATTTTATCAACCGGGCAAATGATTCCACATTGAATGGCCATGTCAAAAAGGCCTTCAAAAAAAAGCTTCTGGCCAACGAAATGTTGCCCGTGCTTACCTGAAAGTTTCCCGAGCGCATTAACATCACAGACTTCACTTTGAGTAAATCAGCATTGCAGACTGGAGGAGAAGACAGCGATCCTTCAATCCGAGCGCTATTTTGCTTCACAATATCAACAATATTCAAAATCTGTGATTCGCTCAAATTGGTTGTCGTTTTTGAAAAAGCGTCGAGATGTGCCCGGATCAGGCCCCTTCCAAAACATCGCAGTTGAGCCGGCGGAATCTTCCGCAATTTATCGATCGTCTGATATACGAGTTTTTCATCGGGATTATTTAGCAATAGACGAGCAGTGTGGATTCCGAGGCATTCAGCCTGTCTGATTTGGAGACGGTCTGGGAGCAGATCGGAAAATTGACTTACGAGTATCAAGTGGTGAAACTGTTGCTCGCTTTTTTTTCTGGTGCTCCATATCCCCCCCCCGTGCAGGCGATAGGTCGCCATCGGCTTTTTAACCCAGAGGATCGGCCCTTTCATTGAAGCTAGAATCCAACGCGGCCAATCACCCATTGGCAATGCATCGAGGGACTCCGGCAACCGGGACACTACAGAGTTTCTGCGCAGGACGACGGAAGAAGTTGCGATCGGATTTCCTTCAAGCAGATCCTCAGTGGTTATAAGGCTACGGCTAAAGTGTTGTGCAACAGATCTGGTGGTTTCTCCTGCCTCATCGGTGGTAACCTGATGATACGAATGAACGCATCCGGACGCGTTTCTGTTGTTTATCAACTCTGAGATCTGGATTTCGAGCTTGCTGTTATCGCTCCAAAAGTCATCCCCATGTGAAAGAGCTAAATACTCGCCCCTTGTTGATGTCGCAAGCGGCGACATAAGATCCACGCCTTGCGAGTATTGGTTTTCGGTATGCAGGATATTATGAAAAAGCTGGGGGTGTTTTGCCTCGTATTCGCGGATAATATCTACTGTTCCGTCGGTCGAGGCGTCATCGTGGATGACAATCTCCAGCGGAAATGTCGTTTCCTGCATCAGGATGCTCTCGATCGACTCGCGGATGAACTTGACGTCGTTGAAGGACCAGACAAAGACGCTCACCAACGGTTTTGTGCCCTCCGGCCACGACTGCTCGGTGATGCGGAGAGGCTTGGCCAACCGCAGCGGTTGGGTAACGGGTGGCGAGTAACGAGTGTCGGGTGAAGAATGCACGGAAGCTGAACCTAAAAACCGAAATGAGCCACGGAGAACACGGAGCTCGGCGATTCCGTAGTTGACTGCACTCAGTTGTGAGTGGCTCCGGGAAGTGGGAGGGAGCTACTTTGACAGAAAGTGCAAGTCGATTTCAGGAATGTTCTCGAAGTGTTTGTCCGTGCTTACAAGAGGAATACGCTCTTCAATTGCATGTGCGGCGATCCAATAGTCCGGATCAGGGATCGTAATTCCCTGTGTTTTCAGATTTGATCGAAGCCGGGCATAGACAGATGCGGTCCGAAGGCTCGGCTCAAGAATTTCAAAGGATTCCAGAAACTCTCTTGCTTCCATCATCGCCGGGGCGGGAACTTTTGCGAGTGCTTGGCCGTAAAGAAACTCTGCCGCCACATGGGAACAAATAACCGGCGGATAGAACCGAATGGCCAGTTTATGAACAGAAGCCGATTCGCGTCGCAGCAACTCCAGCGCTCCGGTATCAACGAGAATCGCCACGGGATTTCGCTTCTTTTCGGATTTTTTCCAGATTGGCCAACAGCAGCTCTCCTGCCCTGTCCAGGTCGGCATTCTGCGGGCGTCGCCAGAAAACGGGCATCCCAGCCGATTTGAAACCCTGCTGCGGTTTCATGCCAGCACGCAGTTTCGTATTTCGTGGATTGATTGCAATTGCAGTCATAAAAACAATGTATCGGGGAGGAAGGCTATGAAAAGTGGAAACTTGCGCTTGGCAATAAAGGGGTCTCCAGTTTGAGGCTTTCGACGCTCGACTTTGGTCCCTCGTCCTCTGCTAGCCGTGTCACCCGCCACCCTTTACCCGTTACTCTTCACTGCATTTCTGATCACCCCGCACACCCGCTGCACCGTCTCTTCGCTGACCTCCTGGCCGGTGGGAAGGACGATGACGCGCGCGGCGACGCGCTCAGTTTCGGGAAGGAGGAGCCCGGCATTGGGCTGTAGGGAACGGTAGGGTTCCATGCGATGGCATCCGGGCCAGAAGTATTTCCGGGCGATGATGTTTTCCGCATGCAGGGCCTCAATGATCTTGTCGCGGTCGAGAGGGCACTCCGCCGCGTCAACCTCGGCGACGACATACTGGAAGTTGTTCTTTTCGTTCGGATCATAACGAAGAACCTCAACACCAGGAACTCCTCTTAACCCCTCGCGATACGCGAGGTAGTTCCTGCGGTTGACGGCGATGATCTCGTCGATGGCTTCGAGCGAGGTGAGCCCCATGGCGGCGCAGGCTTCGTTCATTTTGCCGTTTACGCCGAGGTAATCTACTTTGTCGTAATCTTTGAAACCAAAGTTCCGCATGAGTCTCATCTTTTCGGCGAGGGCATCGTCATCCGTGACGACCGCGCCGCCTTCGAAGCAGTTGATGAATTTTGTCGCGTGGAAGCTGAAGACCTCGCAGGTGCCAGCGGTTCCGAGCATGCGTCCCTTCTTTGTGCAGCCGAGCCCGTGCGAGGCGTCATACATGACCTTGAGGCGGTGCTTCTTTGCGATGTCCTCGATGGCCACCGTGTCGCAGCCACGTCCCCACACATGAACCCCGATGATTCCGGTTGTCCTGGGGGTGATGAGCCGCTCGATTTTAGCCGGATCAATGTTGTGTGTGTCAGGATCCATATCGCAGAAAACTGGTGTGATTTCCTGCCACTGCAGGGCATGGGCTGTGGCGATGAACGTGTAAGAGGGGATGATCACCTCTCCATGGAGGTCCAGGGCACGGGACGCGATCTCCAGGGCAACCGTCGCATTGCACAGGGCGATGCAATTCTTGACGCCAAGGAACTCCGCGATCCGCGATTCAAATTCTTTTACGAACGGCCCATCATTTGAAAGCCACCGCCGGTCGAGCATCTCGTTGATGCGGCGGAGTAGTGACTCGCGATTGCCGATGTTCGGGCGGCCGACGTAGAGTTTCGTCATTTTTTCCCCCTCTCGCACAAAAGGAATATGCTGGCGCAGAGGTCGGGGTAAACCTGCCCGAGTTGGTAACATCCTTCGAGAAATTCTTTTGAAACGATGTCAGTCTGGAGGATTCGATCCCATTGAAAATTGGCGAATGCCTTGAAGAAAATGCCAGAACGCTGGACGACTTTCAAACCTGCCGCCACCGCGTCCCGTTCCAATGTGTCCAGAGAGTAGGTGCGATGGTGGCCGTGCTGCGCTTCGCCGGGCGTAATGGCGGAGTTGTGCGAAATGAGGCCCATCTTCACCGCAATCTGACGGGATGGCGCGTTTGCGTTTGGACAGACCAAAAACAGCCGTCCGTTGTCCGAGAGCCACTCATCGTTGATGCGACGAAGGACGCCGACCGCGTCGTCCACGTGCTCCAGCACATGCGTGAGGAAGATGTTGTCAAATCTTGAGTCGATAGCAACCTGTTCGAACAGACCCGTAATGACCGTGATACTGTCGCCGTGAAGGGAGCGTGCTTGGGCTGCCGCGTCATCAGACGCCTCCACACAAGTGATGCGGTTGAACAAATTGAGGAGGCGCGCCGTGAAGCGCCCTTCAAAACTGCCGAGTTCCAAGGCTGTTCCAGTCCGCACCAACGGAGCAAAAGCTTCGATCATGTAGTGATGCAAAACGTCATAGTCGAAATTGTATCCGTACTTGCGTTCTGCGTTATCCTTGGTCTCCTGAGTGTAGTCGCGTTTCATAGTTTCACATGTTCATTGATGTCGGATTGTAGCAGAGCCAGCCCAAACCCCTCCCTCCCAAAATTATTCCCATTGTATAGGAGTGCGACTTGACCATTGAGGCTGAAGATATGGGGATAGCACATCATCTGACCATCCCATCCCTCTCCAGAAAGCTTAAGGCCCAAAGCATCATCGGCTCGCTTCCAGGTCCGTAGGTCGGTCGAGTATGCGTAGCCCAGGCGGTAGCCCCTCCCCGCTTCCGAGCGAAATCCCACTGCATCCCGAAAGCAAAAGACCATGTGAAAAACTCCGTTGTATTCCAGCACTGATGGAAGAGCCTGACATTCATCCGGTCCAATCGCATCGCTGATGATCATATTACCTTCCTTGGCCCAAGAGATACCGTCTTTCGACACCGCATGCGCGATCTTATAAACCCTTTCCGGCTGGTCGGAGGTATTCGACTCAATCCAGCGCTTGCCACAAATATACCACATGTGGAACACCTCGCCCACTCTTATGACAAATGCATCGCCAATTAAAAAGGGTTCATATAACGAGGAAGTGAGCACTGGGCCCCGGCCCAACTTTTCAAAGGTTCGTCCGCCATCGCGGCTGACAGCTAAGCCGATCGAGGCATCAGCGGAGACGGATCTGCGTCGACTCCAGCCTGTGGTGTATCCGAAAATCTTGTTATCGATCTTGCATATGTGAATCGGGAAAATTCCATGCTCGTCGAAATCTCCCAAACCGCCTAAGGGAATCACAGTGCCGCGAGAAATCTCACGAACTTCCTTAAAGTCCCGGGAAAAATCGGCAAACGCGATATGACTTAGGAATTTTCCAGATGAATCCACTGTCCTTGTGGAAAAGTAAACGCGAACCCCATTGCCAATTGGAAGAGCCTGCGGGGATTGAGCATACACCATGCCACTTAATTCAGTCTTGAATTGGCCGGGTGAAAAAACACATCCTTTTTTGGACCACTTCATTTGGTTTTTTGCATTCATTTATTCAGCCAGAGTTGCCAAACCAAATCCGTAACGACCAACTTCATTTCCTTGGTAAAGCATGTGCAGTTTTCCATCCAGTTCAAATACATGAGCGTAGCTTACCATCTGGGAATCCCACCCTTCCGCAGACACATCGATTCCTGCCTTCTCGTCGCAACGGTGCCATTGCAGGAGATCAGAGGAGCAGGCATAGCCAATTCGATATCCCCTTTCCTTACTCTTGAATCCTGTGGCATACCTGTAAGAAAAAAACATATGGTAAAGCCCATCTCGATAGAAGATATCTGGGCTCGCTTGGCATTCCTGCGGTCCAAGTTTTTTCTCAATTAAGTCTTCTCCGGTTTTTTTCCATTCCACTCCATCCGCTGAAGAGGCATGGCGAATGCGGTAAACCGGCTCATGTCTGGATTCCTTGTAAATCCAATCTTGTCCTGCAGCGTAGTGCAAATGCCAAGTGTCTCCAAAGCGGCGAATTTTGGGACTGCCTACGACGAAAGGCTCATCCAAACTATAAGATAAAACCGGACCTAGCCCCAATCGTATGAAGGTTTCGCCTCCATTGGTGCTTTTAGCCATCCCGATGGCTCCATTGAAAGGCACAGACTCGGTTCGGGTCCAGCCAGCGTAATACAATCGAATTTCATTACCGCATCGGATGACCGAAACCGGATTGGTTCCAAATTCGTCAAAACACCCTCGGTCGCCGGTATCCATTACCGGAGACTTGCTGATTCGGATGATCTTGAAAAGATTTTCACGTTCCACATCAATAAAACCGATTCGACTCACAAATTGACCCTGCGCATCGGCTTTCCCTCTGGTGCAAAAATATATCCTTAATTGGTCATCAAACAAAAGCACAGATGGGCTTTGAGCAAATTGGACCATCCATGAGGGCGACTGACCAGATGTCGGATCGAACAATCGGCCTTGCTTGATCCAGTTAAAAATTTTATTCATTTACAAGAGATTCAATCGCATCGACATCAAATACAGGTATTTTGCAGTGGCGTGATACCTTCATTCGGTCGAAAAAATAATTGTCTATGAAAATAGACTCTCCACCTTCAATAAACTCGTGCTTTTCCTGATTTTCTTTCAAAACCACAATGTCTTCAAAAAGGCTCGGGTCAATCGAGAAATGCTTTAATGAAGTCACGATATCGTGCCTGTGTTTTGTCAACAAGACGATGGGAATACTTTGATTGATACATTGATATATGAACGCCATTGCAAGCGTGTTCACGCGATTTTCAATGACTACGGTTTCATCAAAATCGAGAAAAACCTTTTTGAAATGGTAATCCAGCTTGTAGCGATTCTTGAGGCTTCGAGAGAGTTTGGCCTTAAGGGGATTTAGGGCGATTTCCACATCGAAATTCATCGCGTCGAAAAAACTTAAGAGAGCGAAATTGACTCCCACTTGCCTATAAAGCCCCATGGTGCTGGATTGCCTCGCCGCAAACTCCAACAATTTCCAATTCCCCCCCTTGTCCCTCTTGATTTGGAAAAACCATGCTCCGCGCAATTTAACCCGGTTGTTAATCTCATTTGCAATTTCTTCGATCTCCTTCGATAAAGGAACGGTCTCCGATTCGTACGATATGCCCACCGTGACACGCTCCCGGGTTCGTGGACCGACAAATCGCAACCTCCGGTGCCTGTCGGTGAAGCAATCCACACTTAATTCCTCCCCCGGCAAGAACTCGGTTACAACCATACCCTGATTCGCATTCAGAATTATTTCCAACTCGGCAAAATCCCGAGCCGAACAGGTTCCCTTGCCACCTTGCCCGTCGTCTGGCTTTAAAAAAACTGGAAACTCGTCAGGTTGATTCTGTTCAGTGAAAAATATTGGACAGAAATTTGCATCTTTAAAAAGTTCGTATATCAATTTTTTATGTCTGGCGACACGCGTGGTTTCAGCCGGCGAACCTATCACTGTAGCCTTGAGGAATTCTTGATGTTCAGCCAGCCAAAGCACTATGCTATCGTGCGTTGGGTAAATATATGATATATTCCACCGTTGTAGTAGTTCATTAAATTTATTTAGGAACAGCGGCGAGTCAATGTAGTAGTCGTCCTCATCATAATGATCAGCAGGATAAATAAAACGCGCATGGTCAGGCTTACCCGATGCACCAAAAACATTCACATGAATGTTGAATTTGAGGGAGTTGAAAATTTCCAAGCCAATTTCCGATCCAGCAGGGAAAATCAGAATATTTTTTCGTTCGACGCTCATGCAGAAGATTTAAGCCACCTCCGCGAGAAGACTGCAGGAGAGTTCCGGATAGTCGATCCCAACCTGACATAAGGCTTCCATCACTTTCGCTCCCAATTCAAGAGACATCATTTGTTTTGTTGTAAATGGCTTAAGATATATTCCCTCCATTTTCAGCAACTTCATCCCGGCCGCCTCGATGTCCCGCGTTAGTGTCTCCACCGTGTAGTATCGTTTATGACCCAAAAGGTGATCATGTTCCGACATTTGGCAAATATCCGGCAGCATTCCTGCAAGATGACCCAATCGACGGTTCATCACAGCGGCGTTTGGAACTGTGATGAACATCCTGCCTTCATCGGAGAGGAATTGTTTAAAATGCCTCATAACAACAACAGGATCATCGACATGTTCTAAAACATAACCAAAAACAATCAGATCAAAACGCTCAGCAGAGTCAAACTCTTCAAAAAGGCAGCAGGCGATCTCAGGGTTGCAGGCCGGGTAAAGTTTATTGAAATTCTCAATCACTGCAGGTGAGGCATCCACTACCACATGCTTTTTGAAATACGGATGGAAAGCATTTGTTGTTACTCCATGTCCCAGGCCCAATTCCATGATAGATTTGGCGTCAGGGTGCAGTTCAACGATTCGCCTAGGATACCATTCCAACTGAAGCAAATTATCGAAATCATAAATGCTTTTTCTTTCATATGCGGCAACATGCTCGTCGAGTTTTGTATTCATAGATTAATTTAAAGAGTAATGTTTCTCACCGATCATTTCACAAGCGGATTCTTTTTTGTTAAACATCAAAACATCAAGAATCGAAAGCCAAGGCACAAAAGAAGTTCCACTTTGTGGATATTCAAAAGACAGAGCTTTCAAGAATTTCAAATCGATTCCCTGTGCACAAAAATCCTCCCTTGAGTAAATCTCCATTCCCCCCACAGGATTCACATAGGTATCAGCGCCGAGGGCTTTGCAAATCGCCTGAACTCGCTCGGCGGCCTTCAGCGAATGGTCGCAAACAATGGTCGAAGATACCACCAGCGGAGTTTGAATCCCGAAAAACTCACAGACCGATTGGATCGACGCAGAAATGTATTCAAAGAGATTTGAAGCTGGGTTCCGGATGATTTCCTCCAGAAGCGGCATGACTGTTGGGAACCCGGGCGCTTTGCGGTAAGCCTCGCGGAAGCGGTTGAGCAATTCATCGCGGTTGAAGGAAGGGGCCAAGAACCGGTCCTTGACGTCGAGAAAGTCAGAATCTTTCCTCAAAGGCAAGCTGAAAACCGCTTCTTTCCCGTTGAGTAAAAACCGGTTTCGGTTGATCCAGCCCTTTTTCGTATACTTGATGTTATCGTAAACAACGAAGACATCCACCGCCCCGATCAGTTGCCAGTAACCAATATACGGCAGAAAATACGGCTGCATGATGGCGATGCGCATAGTGCTGTGGAACTACCCCCTGTTTATTACTCAGGAACGGCAAAAAGAACGGTCTCCTCGGCGTGGATCGTAAAATGTCGCAGATAGAATCGATATCCAATTTCAAGGCTGCTCAGAAACTGGGGGATTGTCCAGAAGTCCTCCAAGTTATGATAAACGCTGATTGCGAGTTTGGGCCGAAATCGCCTTATCGCGGTTACCGCACCACGGAGGGCGGCAAGTTCAGCGCCCTCGATGTCCATTTTGATGAAGTTGACTGTGTCGAGTTTCTGCTCCCGGACCATGTCATCGATTGAAATTGTTTTTACTTCGAGTGCATCGGAAGCTTTAGTTTCTGCAACCACGCGTGATCCGGGTCCGGAGCCTTCAATGAAAAGTGGCTTTCCGCTTTCCGACCAGACCGGAGCCTTTACCAGTTGAATCCTCTGTTTGAGATGAGGATTCATGTCTACATTCCTTTGCCACAACTCGAGATTGCTCGGGACGAACTCGAATGAGTATACCCGCCCTGAACTGCCTGCCAGGTGAGCAAAATACATGGCGGTGTCACCGTAGCAGCCTCCGCAGTCGAGAACCACATCGCCTTCTTTGACTTCGACGGTCCCGCTGGGGGTCTGACACTTGTATGGTTCCAAAACGAACTGGATATACGCGCCAACCGGATTAAAAAACAGTTCTATGGGATAGCCGCAGGAGTGCAGATCCATTTTATAGGCACGAAACCCCATGAACCCGAGATCAAAGGACTCGGCTTGGCTCACAGAGTCGATCATTGACTGTAGCTCCTTCCAGTATCTCGGAGTATTCAGTGGAAGTTTGATTTTTCGATATCCAAGGGCACGGTAGGCCAACACCTTGCAGAGAATCTCCCTGGACTCCTCATCGGAGAAGCGGGAGTGAAGCCATTCAATTTCCGACAAATGGGGAAGATAACGCCGGAGTGCGCGGTTCGCTAAATTCCAGCCTTGGGCCGCCATCATGGAAGCGGCTCCGGATGTTGTCAGCCCCACGTTCGCAAGTGCTTGTCTGGCTGCCCTGCGAATCGCCGATTCGTGGTTCGGAGTCTGATTAATCTCGGGTCCAAAGCGATGGGTGTCGTAGTTATCCCGGTGGTTGTTGTGGATAGAATCCAGAACCAATGGGATATACCTTGCTATGAATGAATCGGGAGTTTGGTTGGAATCCATATGGTGTGTTGCAGAATGTGTGCTGAATTTGATTTAAGCCGGGACGACAAACGGACGGACGATGCGGCCCCAATTGGTTTCACTTGCGAAAACCCGGAATGGATGGAGACCCTGACTGCGATTCAGTGTTGTGCCGCGTTCTGAATCCATAATCGCAACAGTGAAGTTATATTTGCCGGAGCACAACTCTAGGGGACCGAGGGGGATCGTGATCGTAGTGGAGCCGGAGGGGATGGCGTGAATCTGCCCATCGCTTTCGATCACAGGAATGCAGATGATTGGCGACATGGATTCATCCATGACATAAACATGGAGCTGGGCGCCACGGGAGGTGTTTCCAATCTCAAGGTCAAGGATGAGACTGGCAGACTGCCCCTGCTGGATCCGGGGTTCGTCTTTTTCGAGGAGGACATCGCCGCACTTCATGCGGATCGAGCGGATGGCGGCCTCGCCGGTTCCCGATTGGGAGCTCTCGAGCTTGATCATTTCAAAATACCGGTCAATTGCCTCGGCAGGTTTCGACGCATCGAGTATGCAGCCCCCGTGATCCATGACCATGACCCGCGTGCAGAACGAAGAGACGAATTGCATCGTGTGGGAGACGAAAATAACTGCCGAATCATTGGTGAGCTGCCGGACCCTATTCAGGCACTTGATGACAAAGCCGATATCTCCGACTGCAAGCACCTCGTCCAGGATCAGAATATCGGGTTTGAGCGAGCTGGCGATTGAGAACCCGAGCCGGACCGCCATGCCGGAGGAATAGCTCTGGACTGGAGAATCGATAAATTCCCCGATCTCGGAAAAATCGATGATGTCTTGGATTTTCTCGTCAATTTCCTTTTTCGACAGCCCGAGAACAGAGGCATTTACGTAGATGTTTTCCCGTCCCGTGAGGATGGGATTGAACCCGGCCCCGAGGGCGATGAGGGCACCGATCCGCCCGCGCATCTCGATCCGCCCGGAATCCGGCTTGATGAGCCCGTTGAGCATCTTCAGGAGCGTCGTCTTCCCGGCCCCGTTGTGGCCGATCAGTCCGAGGCACTCGCCGCGCTTGAGCTCGAAGGAGACATCTCGGACGGCGAAGAATTCGCCGGGGCGAAGCGAACCGTCGAGAGTCGAAGGTCGAGGGTCGAGGGCTGTTGCGGAGGCCGAGAGGCTAGGGTCGAGGGTCGGGGGCTGCCCTTGTCGCTCGTCGCTCGTCGCTCGTCGATTCCTAAACGGATTCAGTTCCGCCGCGATGTCGCAGACCCCATACCAAAGGGACTTCTTCAGCGAGCGGCAGAATTTTTTCGACACGCCTTCGACGCGGACGAGGACGTCCGGGTCGGTCGAGGGTCGAGAGTCGAGGGTCGAGGGCTTCATGGGGAGGTCGAGGGGCGGTTGGCAGAGGTCGAGCGTCGGGCGTCGAGAGACGAGGGCTGTTGAATGCGCGCTGAGCGGCTGAGCGATTTGCAGAGGGCGAAGGCAGAAATGTTGGCTTCGCTCATTTCTGTGTCGAGGGACGAGCGTCGAGAGTCGAGGGCATGGTTAGAGGCAAATGAGGAATGTGAAAACACGTGCTGACTGGGGTCAGCCGGGTAGCCTGCCGAAGGCAGCCCGAAGGGTGAGACTCGCGGGAGCGATCGAGGCAAATGTGGAATGCGAAATGACAGAGAAATAATCTCGGATTGCGGAGGAAAACCGAAGTTTTCAGTGTTGATTCCTTCGCTCCCGCTCATGTCACCCTCTGGGCTGCCTTTGGCAGTCTTCCCCGCGCAGCCCTCTGCGCCGGTGGTCAGTGTTCAGCTGGCAGAAAGGGCGAGGGAAGCAAAAGTTGAAACTGCTACGGCTTCAGCGCCACCACCGCACCATTGGACTGCACATGAATGGAAGTCCCGTATTGTCTGGCGACGACGCGGGCGCGTTTTGCGGCACGAGTCAACGCCTTGGCCGCAGCCTTGGCGAATTCGGTTCTAGGTTTGGCTATCGTGCTTTTTTTCATGGTCCCTCCTCAATAATCTGAAACTGCTCGGCGGAATTGTCATACACGGCCCACACGTCCGCCAAGGCGCGGTAGGTCGTTTGAAAATTTGCCCATCCCCGCTGGAATCGGCGACGGACATCGACTTCCGGGACGGCATGGCCGCCCTGCCGCACACGATCGGCGATGCGCCGCAGCGCCAGCCGCACCGAGGCCATGCGCAGAAATATAATCTCGATGCGGTAGCCTGCCTGCTTCCACTCCTTCATTCGGGCGGCGTAAGTGAGGCCGCTCAATGTGCTTTCAAAAGCAAAATCCACGCGAGCCGCAGCCAATCTGTCAAGTTCGCTCAGCAACAGCCTTCCGGCGGACATCGCCGCTAGTTCGGGCTTAAGCGGCGAAAGACCGGCCGCGATCAGGTCAGCATTCACAAAGCGCACGATCCTCGCCTCGCGAGGTAGAAACTCCCGCGCAAACGTCGTCTTCCCGGCACCGTTCGGGCCAGCGATGATGATACAGCGCGGCGCCTGCTGTCTCCGGACCCTCGGCACTCGGCGATCGGCGCTCGACTTCTTCATTGGGTTTCGCGGCAGATGACGGCGGCTACTTCACGGGGCAAGATGTTGTTCATCACCGAAGTAGCGGCTCTCTGAATCTGGCTGCGAAAATCAAAGTCGCGGCAATTTTGCATTGTATCGTAAATTAAATTTACCAAGCGATGACGGGTCAGGATGGCATCCTGCCAAACCCTCAAATCTTCAACGTTCGCTGCAAAATCCATGCTCGTTACAATTTGCCCGCTACGCGCTCCCCGCAACTCTTTTCTTGCCACTCTCAACCCGCTACGCGCCACCGCTTTTCTGATGCCCCCACAAGCTGTCAGGTCCGTGGATCTTCACGCACGTATCCCGGATTTTGCAATCGCGTGGCTGAAACGACATTCCGGCCTTGCGCTTTCAGCTTTTCAGTCTCGTCGCGAAGCATTCGGAATATTTTATGGATATCATACCCACACTCGAGGGCGTGTTCGTCGCGGATCGTGCGAATTTCTTCGAGGACAGCGTTTTCTTTCATGGCTCAATAGACATCAGCTCTGCTGGAGTTGCAATAACAGGACAGACCATCCCGAGTTGAGAGCAGCATTTTTCAATGCGTCTGATTGTGTAGCGGTTGTTGATGTGTTTGCAATTCCAGGTGAGCAAAAAATCCATCGAGTGGGCCGCAGCGATAGCGATATACGCGGCATCATCGGCTGCGTTGGGAGGCAGTAACTCGCGGAGAAGCATTTCGGCCAGGGCTTCGGCTTCGTCGTTCAAATCAAGAATTGGAACCGCTTCAACGATTGAGAGCCGCTTTTCGGCCATTTGCGGATCTCCCCGGGTTATTTCCCGCAGAACAACAACAGAGACAAAGATATCAAAACTGGCTCGCCCTTGCTCCCACCACTCGATAGTCACCGATTGATCTGCAGCAAGTCTCAAGTTATCGCTTGGACGTGCGGCAAGGTAGCTGGGCACGGTCGTTTCAAGATAGAGGCGGGGACGCATTTTCACATGAGAATACTCGCAATTTCAGAAAAATCCATGAACGCACCACCCGTTACCGCTGAGCTTCGCTCTGCCCCCCATCCTCTCAATGAGGTGGGGCATGGCGATGCGGAAGGCGACGAGGGCGGGGGCAGAAATGTTGGCTTCGCTCATTTCTGTGTCGAGGGACGAGCGTCGAGAGTCGAGTGCTGGGAGATCCGTGCGGAGCGGCCCAAGGATTTGGAGAGGGCGACGATTTTGGCCGCGAGACGGTCGGCATCGTTAGCGAGGATATCGAATTCTGGTTGGCCGATATAGGTTTCGTCGAGGGCGATGAAAAGTTGAGAGACGACCTCCATCAAGGATCCGTAGGCGATCTCGAGAAAGTGAGCGAAATCTGTGTCCGAGTTGCGGCCTGATCCTTCGGCGATGTTGGATGATATCGAAACGGAGGCTCTTCGGACCTGCGATGTCAGCGCGAACATCTCATCCTTTGGAAATCTCCGAGTTGCGGCGTAGACCGCCTTGTTAAAGGCGCGGGCGCGTTGCCACGTTTCAATACGCTCAAAGCGGAACGGGCTCCGCTTGTTGGCTCTCGACACTCGACTCTCGTCACTCGACTGTTTCATAGCATTTTCCTTATTCTAGCCCCGCTTCGCTCAGCCCCCCATCCTTTCGATGAGGTGGGGGATGGCGATGCGGAAGATAACGAGCCCGAGGAAGGTGGCGGCGGCGGCGCAGGCGGTGACGATCCAGAACGCGGGGAGGAGGGTGAGCGGCTGGGCGGTGAGGGTTTCGCGGGCGGTGACGATGAGCGGGCTCACCGGGTTCCAGACCGAGAGCCATGCGGCGAGGCCTTCGGTGCGCGGGGGATACAGGACGGGGGTGAGGAGCATCCAGAACTGCGCGACCATGGGCACCGCGCGCGTCACGTCGCCGTAGAGGCCGGAGACGGGCAGAATGGCGAGCCCGATGGCAAATCCGGCCAGCAGGAGCGACCCCATGGCAACCGGGAAAAAGAAGACCGTGGCGCTCACCGGGATCTTCCACCAAAGCAGCACGCCGATCACCAGGACCAGACGCACAAAAAAGTTGAAGAGCATCATGTAGAGACCGGCCATGAGGATGGCCTCGCGGGGGAAATTGATTTTGGCGAGCATCGCCTTGGCGCCGTTGAGCGAGCTGGACGGGCTCATGATCGCATCCACAAAAACCTGCCACAGCAGGGTCCCCATCATCGCGAATGCGGGGTAGGGGATCCCGGTGCCGCTGATGTTCGTGATCCCCTGGGACTGCAGGAAGATGAACGTGAACGAGGCGACAAGCGGTGGCAAAAATGCCCAGACATAGCCGAGGAACGTCTGCCGATACTGCGCGCTTACATCCCGGACGAACAACCGCCACGCCAGCTCGCGTCCGGCCCAGATGTCCCGCGCCATCGCCGCAAGCAATTTCCCCGGATGACCGAGCATCGGCTCAGGAGAGTAGATGTGGACCGGCAGCTCGGCGGCAGAGCTGCCGGAAGATGGAAGATCGGAGATGGAAGAGGGCATGGGAAGAAAAACCTGAAAAGCTGAGGGCTGAGGGCTGAGGGCTGAGGGCTGAGGGCTGAGG
>Ga0247840_10006387_pt1 | contig 17000 bp, 10 predicted proteins | sample LaCruzMarch2015__FD_192404 | JGI IMG/M metagenome (GOLD analysis project Ga0247840, IMG submission 192404) | Freshwater microbial communities from meromictic Lake La Cruz, Castile-La Mancha, Spain - LaCruzMarch2015_17m | ecosystem: Environmental > Aquatic > Freshwater > Lake | place: Spain... | reverse complement strand
TTCTCTGCGCCAGCATCAATGGCGCAAATGAGATCCTGAACATCCGGGTGGTGTCGATCGGGCTGATCGACCGCAGCCCAGTGCATCCGCGCGAGGTCTTCGCCGACGCACTCGCTGACCGGGCGTCCGCTGTCATCGTCGCCCACAATCACCCCAGCGGCGGCCTCGAACCCTCAGCGGGTGACCTCGCCATCACCGCGCAACTCAAGGCTGCCGGCGCCATCCTCGGCATCGAACTGCTGGATCACATCATTTTTAACCGGGCTGGATATTTCAGCTTCCTGGAGGCGGGAACGCTGTAGCTCAACCCTTCCCTAAGACGCGTTGCCCTTCAGGAGCATACCCGCGACGAGCAGCAGCAGGCTGACCGCCATCCCCGCCAGAACCCATCTGGTGGAGGCGTAACCGCGTTCGACCGCGGCCCCGATCGCGGCGAGATGCTGCTGTTGGGCCGCCTTCAGGTTTTCCAGGTCGCGTTGCAGGAGTGCGAGTTCCAGCGCCTTGCCCGGGTTGGCGACGATGATCTGCTCCAGCCGCTCCTGGCGTTCCGCGAGGTCTTTGAGCAGCTTCTGGCTCTGCTGCTGTTGGAGCGCCTGCTTGGTGTCCTTCGGCAGGGCTGCGGCAGTACGCAGGTCGGCTTGGAACGACTGCAGGTCGGCGGCGAGCTTTTCAGTCTGGGCGCGGAGACCGGCTATTTCGGCCTGAACCTGCGCCGGGGTGGCCTGGCCGTCCATTGCGGCGACGCCGGACAGGTCGATGCCGCGCACGACGCCGATGAGCGCGACGAGGGCGACGACGAAGGCGAGGATTCCGGCAGCCAGACTCAGTTGCTGGGAACGCGGGCGATTTTTCAGCGACGTAAGCGTTGCGACGATCGCAGAGGCCATGATTGCACTCCTTTCGGTGGTCCGGCTAAGAGACGCGCCATGCGCCGCGGCGATTATACTGAATCAGGATCGGTCGTTGGTGTTCGGTGGCCGTGCGAATGCTCTGTAACGAAATGGACCAGACCAATCGGCGTTCAGCGCGAAGCGGTAATTGTCGTTGGCCGCCTCGTAGTCGGTGTAGAAGCCGCTCGCCCCGAGACTGACATCGGCCCCGCCCAACCCGATCGGCTGCACTGCCGCGAAGACATAACGCGCAAAGGCCAGCCGGCCTTGATCATCGTTCCGTCCGTAGGGTGGACAAGCGCTAGCGCAGTCCACCGAAGCCCGCGCCGCCGCTGGTGGACTGCGCTGCGCTTGTCCACCCTACGATGTCCCGTGGCCGGAACCGTGATCAAGGCCGGCCAGCCCGGTTGCCTCATGGCTCTGCGCGGGGTTCGAGTCGTAGCCGGCGGATACGTCGTCGTCCAGCGCTTCGCGCAGTGGAGCGGCCAGGTGCCTTCACAGACGATCAGTAGACGCCGTTTCGGGTTCTTGCTTGGCGTACGACGCGCTGGGTTTCGTTTTCGATCGCGGCGCTTATTCTCCATCCGCTGGGTTCCTGGATTTGACCAGATCCCCGAGAAAGGGGATGGCCCCGTAACGGCCCTGCAGGTAACCGCGCTCAAGGTTCTCGGATGGCCGCGGCTTGTAATCGGTCAACGGGTAAAGGCAAGTGGCACCCTCGGAATCCTTCTCGGTCAGCCAGACCTGATCGCGTCGCAAGGGCGCGTCCCCGAGTATAGTCCCGAGCAAGTGCGTGTCGTGAGTCGTGAACAGGATCTGCGCGTTGTGGGAATTCGTGCTCGTGTCGTTGAATTGGCGAAGAATCTGGAGAGCAAGGATGGGGTGAAGGTGCGCTTCCAACTCGTCAACAAGCAGCAGGCCGCCATTCCCGAGAACATCCAGCAGTATGTTGCCCATCTGATAAAGCGTGCGTGTCCCTTGGGACTCTTGCTCCAAGGGGAGCCACGTCTCTTCCGCAGCGTTGCGATGTCGCAGCAGGACCCGAAGACGGATCTCACGGTGTCCACCGTTGAAAACGCCCGAGCCTTGGTCCGTCTCTTCGGTCTTAAGGTCCATTATTCCAACATCGGCCGCGCGCAGCAGTTCGACGAAGCTCGCCAGGCGTTGCGGCAGGGGCTTGTCTTTGGAATCGCGTAACTCCAGCACCATCCGGTACTCGGACCCTCTGTCGGCGGGCTGGACACGGCCTCCTTTTTCGATATTGACTGCCTGTAAGTTACGAAACCAGCCGTAAAGTGGGCCGAGCTGCTGGTGTCGGAGCTGAACGGCAGCGGAAAGAAACAGGGCGTTCGGTCGGGTGACCTGTTCGATCAGCCGGTTCTCCCCAAGCAGTTGGTCGCCAAAGCTGAACCGGTCGTCGTCTCGCACGAACCAACTCTGCTCTTCTTCCCCATTCGACGCGTAAAGCCATTCCTCAACAAAATGTAGGTCATCTGCTAGGAAGCCGTATCGGTAGCGTACATCCGCGATCAGGAGCGTCACCTCGAACAGCGAAGGCTCGGAAGACTGGCCGCCCCAGGCGAAGGGGTCGCGCGGCACTCCACCCTCCGGCGGCCAGGCGCGCTGAGATTCAAGGACCGCATCGCGCATGAACCCGAGCGCGGAGAGCACATTGCTTTTGCCGCTCGCGTTAGCCCCATAGAGCGCAGCCGCCGGAAGCAGTCTTCCGCCGAAGCCCGAGACGTGCCGCGGACGTGGGTCGGCTGGGTCAACGTCGTCCGCCTGCATGGTGAAGGCCTGTTCATCCCGGATAGAGCGGTGGTTTGCGACCCGGAACTCGATCAGCATGAGGGTTTCAAGGCTCCAATATCGAACAAGAAGGTATCCTTGTTTTCCGGCGCGCTCTGGGTTGTCTCAAACAGACGGCGCGTCTAAGAGATTACGCTACCCTTGCGAACGCATCGCGCCGCAGGCCTCGATCAAGATTCCGGCCACTTGGTTTCGCCGGGGTGCGTAGTCAGGCCATCCTGGCCTGACACCGTCAGGGCTGGAAGCCCTGACTACGCACGCCGCTGGCCGGGATTACGATCAAGGCCGCACCGCAGTATCGCGCCGCAGTTCCCGATCCACAATGGCCGCGACCACCAGATCGCCCCACACATTGATGGCGGTGATGGGGTAGTCGAAGAAGCGGTCGACGATCAGATACAACGCGAGATAGGTCGGGGGCAATCCAAGCAGATCGAGCATGAAAGCCATCATGGCGATACCGCCGCTGGGGATGCCGGCGGTGCCGGCGGAGGAGGCCATGGTCAACAGTACGATGAAGACGGCCTGGAGCGCGCTCAGTTCGACCCCGGCCAGGTGTGACATGAAGATCAGCAGGATCGCCTGATAGAGCGCCGAGCCGTGCATGTTCAGCGTCGCGCCGAGCGGCAGCGCCAGGCTGGTGACCCGCTCGCTGACGCCGAAGTCTTCCAGCGCGCGCTTGGATACCGGATAGGTGGCGTTGCTGGAGGCGGTGGACAGCGCGGTCAGCAGCGGCTCCCGACAGGCCGCGACCAGGCGCCAGGGGGAGCGTCGGGTCCGCACCCAGTAGAGCCCCGGCATGAGCAGCAGGGCGTGCAGCACGGCGGCCAGCCCGACCGCCCACACGAAGCTGCGCAGTTGGAAAACGCCCGCCCAGTCCATGGTAGCAAGGCTCCCGTAGACCAGGGCGGCAATGCCCACCGGCGCGATGGCCAGCACCCCGTTGAGCGTCTGCATCAGCAGGGCGTCCAGCGCCTGAGCCCCGGCGATCAGTGTGGTGCGCTGCTCCGCGGCGATGCGCCGGGCGGCGAGGGCGGCGATCACCGCCACGAAGACGATGTGCAGTACATTGCCTGCCGTGAGTGATGCGAACAGATTGCTGGGGATGAAGTTATCGATCAGCCGGTCCAGGCTGAAGGCGGCGTCGGTAGTCTGGACTTGCCCCAGACTCAGCAGACCGGCGGGCAGGCCGTTCGCGAACGCCAGTCCGAGCAGGGTGCCGATGGCCGCGGCGACTGCCGAGGTGCCGACATAATAAAGGAAGGTGCGCCCGCCGATCTGTCGCAGTTCGGTGCTCCCCGCCAGCGAGGCAAAGATCGAGACCAGGATCAGCGGCAGAATCAAGAGCTTCAGTAGCGAGATGAAAATCTGTCCCAGCCAGGCGACATAGGGCGCACCCGCGGGGAACAGCAGGGCGGCCGCGATGCCGAGCAGCAGGCCGACGGGGACGCAGTAGAACTGGCGCAGGGTCATCGCGGATCTTTACAATGCAAACTGGTTGGAATCTTTCGCGGAAGGTTCGGATATCATACGACGGAGCCAAGCGGCAAACCGAACGGTTACCCGATCGCCTGGCTGATCCGCGCTCGATCCTTTCGCGTCGTGTCTTGAGGCCCTTAGTCGTTCCAGGAGTTGGAGATGATTCCCGCAAGCTTTTTCAGGCACCTGTTGCTCTCCATCTCCCTCCTCCCGGTCGCCCTGCCAGGCGTACTCGCGGCGAGCGACACCATCACTGATGCGCCACCGGGAGCAGCGTTGCCGGTGACCGCAACGACCGCCGACTCTGCGGCAATGGACCCGCCGGCGGTTGCCGTGCCCGTGCCGTCACCGCCGCTGAGCGCGGATCAGACAGCGGTTGTCGCGGTCGCGGTTGCGGTTTCCGAAACCAATCCGTTGCTGCGCGTGACTGCCGAGTCGATCCGCGACCAGGGGTCGCTGACGGTTGACGGGGTGCCGCTGGAATCCGGCCGCGTGCTCGCGGGCTTCTATGCCGCGCGTGGTTATCGGCTGGCGTGGCTGCAGCCGGCACAGGTCGAGGCGCTGCTGCACGCGGTGGAGGCGGGGCAGGCCGCCGGTTTCCAGCCTGCCGACTACCATGTCGCCACCTTGCGCCGGCTCAGCAAGCCCGGTCATCTGGATGGCCTGGCGTCCGCGGCGCGTCTGGCCGCGGATCTTCAGTTGAGCGATGCCCTGCTGCGTTACACCTATCACCTGCGGTTCGGCCGCATCGATCCGGCGGCGGTCAACCGCTTCTGGAATCACCGCAAGGCGGTCCCCGCGGAGACCCTGATTCGCTCCATGGAGCAGGTGGTCTCAGCCGCGGATACGCGCGGCAGTTTGGGCGATCTGGCAGCGAATCCGTTCTTCTTTGCCGATCTTGAGCACGCCCTCCGGAATTTCGGCAGTTCCCGCCCGCTCGCCGCATCGCCGCAGATTCCCCAGGGGAAGAAGCTGGTGCCGGGTCGCCGTGACCCGCGGGTCGTCACGCTGCGGGAGCGGTTGCGGGCGCTCGGTGACGAAACCCCGGCTCCGCAGGACCCGGAGCTGTTCGACCCCGCGCTGCGTGATGCCCTGATGAAGTTCCAGCAGCGCTCCGGGCTCAATGCGGATGGGGTTGCCGGTGCGGCGACGATCACGGCACTCAATCAGCCGTTCGACGAGAAAAAGGCCGATCAGATCCGCATCAACCTGGAGCGGATGCGGTGGTTCTACGATGATCTGCCGGCGGATTACGTCCTGGTGGACGTGGCTGGCTTCATGGCGCATGTCGTACGTGACGGGCGGATCGACTGGAGTACGCGCGTCGTCGTGGGCACTCCGAAGGATCAGACGCCGAGTTTCCGTGACGAGATGGAACATGTCGTCTTCAATCCGACCTGGACAGTCCCACCGTCGATCCAGAAAAAGATGCGCGGCGTCTCCAGCCGCTTCAAGGTGGTGGATCGGCGCACCGGCCGCGCGGTCAGCGGCGCCAACGTGAGTGATCCGCGGCGTTACAGCATCGTCCAGGGGCCTGGGCCATCCAACGCCCTGGGGCGTGTCAAGTTCATCTTTCCAAATGACCATGCGGTCTACCTGCATGATACCCAGAGCAAGGGGCTGTTCAGCCAGAGCGTCCGGGCCTACAGCCACGGCTGTGTGCGGGTGCAGGACCCGTTGAAGCTGGCCGAGGTGATCCTGGGCGAGGCCAATTGGGATCGGCGCCAGATCGACCGTGTGATCTCGACCAATAAGACACGGTATGTCATTCTGGATGAGCGGCTGCCGGTCTTGCTTTACTATCTGACCGCCTACGCTGACGAGGATGGCAGGGTCGGATTCCGGTCGGACATCTATGGGCGCGACGCGGCCCTGCATCAGGCGTTCAAGGGTCCGGCCAGCGCGTTGCGGATCGCGTTCCCCGCACCCCGCCCTTTGGCCGAGCCCGCCGCCCCGCAGACGAAGCCCGTCGCGGGGCGCACCGCGGCGACACCGGTTCCGGCGCCTACCGGGCCGGGTGCCTGAAGCGACGATCGGCAATCGCCCGGATCTTTGTCACCTGGTGACCCCGTGGAAGCGGCCTCCGGCCGCGTCGCCGACCCGACGGAGTGCTTCCCGGTCCTATATTGACCGTGAGGGCGTTTGCGCCCTCCGCCCCCTGCTGCTGAGAACGCCGCCGGTTCCTTAGGCGCAACCCTGTCGCTGCGCCCCCCTCGACCAACATCCCAGGTTGTGAACCCGGTCACAGGTTGCCGGTCGTGACCCTGTTATATATTACCCTGTTCGTATCGGTTTCTTAACGAATAATCCAGGCCGAGTTCCCGGTGGCGGCGATACGATCAGGCATCTCATCGCGGGCGTCGTCCCCGCGCTTCGAGCCGGGGCCTATCATGAACGGAAAAAGCAAAATGACGCGCCAGTTTGGTCACTTCTTCCTGTTGGTGTTGCTGAAACTGCTGATGCCGGTCGGCTGCGCCCAGGCCGGCGATACCACCGCCAAGACCAGCGGTCCACTCAATCAGGTGGTGCAACCGGATCAGGCCTTTGGCTTCGATACCGAGCGGGATCTCTGGGTCGAAGTGAGTGTAAACGATGTCGAAGGTGCACCCGCGGGACAGCGCACGGTTGAAGTCCTTGAACCGATCGACGGTGAGGACGGCGGTTTTCGTGTGATCGAGCGCGGACTAACCGACGAGTGGGGCAATTTCGACCGTCAGATCCGCGTCCCCAGTTCGGTCAAGAATGTACTGATTCGGGTGGGCGTATTCGGTATCGATAATTCTGCGCTGGTGCCGGTCGACGCGACCCTCAATCTGCATCACGAGTTCGGTTGATCCAGTATGCACAACCATTTCAGAAAGACACCAGCCATTGATCAGGTGACACCCATGAAGCACCGCGACCACGCGCTCACCCGCCGACTCACCCTCGCGGCGGCAGTCGCCGGGGTGCTGGCCGCCACGACGGCCACGGCGGCGGTATCGGAACCAATCCAGTATCGATTCCTGTTCGGCGACGGTTACGGGGCGGCAGTCTACAAGGCTAACCATGACAATCAGGGCATTCCCAAGAAGATGGACCTGACGCCTGCGCCGGTCAGTGCCGATCTCATGGAGCGGATTGCGCAAACCCTGCCCGAGTCGAAAGACGTGCGGGTGACCGGGGCCAGTGCGCTGATCGCCGACAGCGATTCATCGACACTCAATCTCACCAAAGATGCCGATATCTGGATGACCTTCCTGCACGAGGGAGCGGGTTACCAGAACGCGATCGGCTATTATGCCTATCCGGCCAAGAGCCCGCCGCAGAGCCGCGATGATGTGGATTACACCGTGGTGTGGCCTAATACCTCCTACCCGACCTCCGGCGGCAATTCCCGTGGACTCAAGACCGGCCAGCAGGTCTATCTGGGCCGCTTCGCGGCCGGGACCAAAATCGGCTTCTTTCTGATCGCCAACGGTTGGGATGGCAGCCAGGGGGTGACCGAGCGCTATCCGGGTTGGGTCTGGCACAGTCTGCAAAGCTTGAACATGGAGACAAACCCGTTGCTGCGCGCCCATATCATCCTGCTCAGGGATGAGACCAACGAACAGTTGATCCTGGGGGTGGAGGACATCAATCGCGAGAAGAGCAATTGCGACCAGGATTTCAACGACGTGATGGTCAGCATCCAGGCCAACCCCTTCGAGGCGATTTCCAAGGAAAAGATCGCGGAGTTGGTCGATCCCGCCGACCCGGACAAGGACGGGGTGATGAACTCGGATGATGACTACCCACAGGATCCGTTGCGCGCCTCGCGCGTGACCTACCCGAGCAGCACCGGCCGTGCCCAGTTGGCCTTCGAGGATATGTGGCCGATCGAGGGCGATTATGACCTGGACGATCTGGTGTTGGCCTACACCCTGACCGAGGTCCGCGATGCCGCGGGCCTGATCCGCGATCTGGAGGGCAGCATTCAGATCAAATCGCGCGGGTCCGCGTATTCCCAGGGATTTGGCCTCAACTTCCCCAATCTGGTTCCCGAGGATTTGGCGTCCGGGAGCCTCTGGGTCGACGAGGCGGCCAGCCGGCCGCTGACCGCTGAGCCGGGGCAGCGGTCTCTGACCCTGCTGTTGATTGAAGACTCGAAAAAACTGGCGGATCGCAATCCCGGCAGCCGGACCTGTTACGCGGCCAAGTTCAATGCCGAGCGCAACTGCCCGGAGGTGAAAGGACCCACTGTGCATTTCCAGGTGACCTTCAAGGATGCGCTGACCCGCGATGCACTCGGGGCCGCGCCCTACAACCCCTTCATCTACATCGTCGGGGATCGGCCGCGCGAGACGCATCTTCCCGATCATCTGCCGACCGATAAACATAAGACCTGGCTGTTCGGCTGGCAGAATGAGGGCAGCGACCCCAAGATCGGCCGCTATTTCAAGACCAAGGCTGGGCTACCCTGGGCGATCAATCTGCCGGATGAGTGGCAACAGCCGCTGGAGAAAAACCCGGTCAACAACTGCTATCCCGCCTTTGTGAACTGGGTCAACACCGCCGGTGCCAAGGATGCGGACTGGTACAAGTCTCCGGTGGCGGGTTGTGTGTTTCCTTATCCGGCGCCGAAATAGCGTCCGGGGCTCGGTTGACGATCGCGCGGTCGGCCTCGATCAAGATTCCGGCCACTTGGGCTCGCCGGGTGCGTAGTCAGGCCATCCTGGCCTGACACCGTCAGGGCTGGAAGCCCTGACTACGCACGCCCCTGGCCGGGACTACGATCAAGACCGCGCGGTCTGACCTAAGGCGATTGCCGGATTTGACGGCAATCGCCTTGGTTTATCGCCTTCGGACGTGATAACCGGACGTAGGGGCGGGTTTGAAACCCGCCCCTACACGAAGGTCTGTCTGGACATAGCCGTCGGACCTGATTACCGAACGTAGGGGCGGGTTTCAAACCCGCCCCTACACGAGGTCTGTCTGGATATCAGGTGCGAACGCTATAACGGCCGGGCGACCGTCCTATCGCGCTGGGTCTGATCCCGGCTGGGGCTGAGTCACGTCATCCACCACGGGGGCTTGCTCCGGAGTCGGTGGTGGTTCCGCCGTTTCCTCCAGCGCCGGAGGGGCTTCGTCCTCAACCGCCGTTTCATCGCCCGCGGGAGGGCTCGCCGCGTCCGGTGCCGAGGTTTCCGACGCCGCGGCCGGGGCCTTCCGGAGTAACTGGTCATGGGTCACGTCGACCAATCCCTCCAGGTCCATCTCGGACAGCTTGAAGTACCAGGGCCGGTCCGCGGCCTTGAGTACGGAGTCGGTGCCGTCCTTCATCTTGGAGATGCGGTACTCACGGGCGCTGCCGTCCGCCAGTTGCAGACGCAGGTCCAGGGTCGGCGCGGCCTGGTTGTACTCGGGTTTGTCCTGCGTGCCCAAGACCCCGCGGTAGCTCAGGCTGCTGATGCGCCCCAGCAGGTTGGTCACGGCCGCTGCGTCCGGTTTCTCATCCGTACCGTCCAGTTGCCAGCCGTCCTGACCCTTGATCAAAGTCCAGTCGGCGGTGCTGATGCGTTTGATCTGTTCCTGCTCGATCCGCAACTGGTCACGGGTGAGCCAGTCGTCGTGCCGGTTGGACACTTCGAAGAGCGGCAGTTCAACGTCGTAGACCGCCGACTCCCCGCCGACCCGGACCAACTGGCGCTTGAAGCCGGGCGAGTCACCGAGCAACAGGGTCGCGACCGGCGTATCGCCCGACTCGAGCGTGATCTTGCGCTCGAATCCGTCGTCCGCCACCTTGTGCCGCTTGAGTGCCTCGCGGCTTGTCGCCACCGGCAGCGGACGCTTGAGCGCGGCCAACTTTTCCACGAGCTGATCGATTTTGGCCCCGTCGGCCGGGAAGTCACCCAGATCGGCGATCAGCCAGCCCTTGTCCCCACGGGCCAGGAGCACGCTCTGATCGCCGCCCTCGATCCGCACCGCCGTGACGGCCTTGGCGTCGAACGGCAGCAGCACGGTGTCCGCGGCGGTCGGGTTCAGGGTGCCGTTGCCGCCGGCACCGAGCAGGAGCGCCGCGGCCAATTGCAGGCCCAAGAGCAACGCGAGTCCGAGCGTCATGGGCGCAAGCAGGGTGGCGGTCCACTCCTGGAGACGCGAACGCGCCGGGAGGCCTGGTTGCAGGGTGCCTTGTTTCATGCTGGTGTTCTCCATGGATCAGCCCTTGCCTTGTGTCGACGCTGGTTCGAGGTAGCGCGCCAAGGCACGATCACGCCGCTGCCGCGACCGGCGTGCCAGCCAGTAGAGGAGCGCCAGACCACCCAGGGCCAGGGCATAGTTCAGGTACTCGTAGGCCATCCGCCCCTCGCGACTCAGTGGTTCGAGCAGCCGGCTGAACTGGCCGCGGCCGCGCAGGGTCAGCAAGCCACGGTCTTCCAGTGACCACTCGACCGCGTTCTGCACCAGTTCGATGGGTTTCAGATAGCGGCTCTGGGTCGCCTCGCTGGCCAGCGTGATGGCGGTGTCGGTCAGGAAGCTGTCCGAGCCGATCAGGATCAAGCGCGCCGCGGGGGGGGAGGATTCGATCACCCCAGGGGCCACCGGCGGTTTGGCCGGCGGCTTGGCCGCGGCTGGCGTCGCCGCGTCCGGATCGTCCGTCTCCGGCGGTGTGGTGTCGGCCGCGTCCGCATTTTGGTCCGCCGGGTCAGGCAGCAAGGGCGAGGGCTTGCCGACGAAAGCGGAGCTGAAACGTCCCTCAACCGCCACCGCCAGGATCTTAGTGCCCTGGTCGTCGCCGCTCGGGAAGCCCAGGTCGCCATGAGCGCGGAAATCCGGCTGCATCTGGGGCGAGTCGCTGGTCCAGGCATCACTGGAACTGCGGATGAGTTCGGTGACGCGATGGCCCGCGGTTTTCTCCTGATCGACCTGAATGGGCGAGGACCAGTTCATGGTGATCTGCCCCAGGTTGGCGGTGATCCCCGATTCGCTGGAGAGGCCCTCGGCCCGTACGTCCGGGAAGTAGGGGTAATCCAGCATCTGGATCTCTTCCACCATGAAACCGCCCAGATTGCGCTGTACCGGGATCGGGAAGGGCGTGTTCTGCGGGTCGAGCACCAGTGACTTGCCCAAGCTCAGCCCCTGGGCCGCCAGCCAGGACTCCAGGCCCGTGTCCTGGGGTTGGGCGCTGATCGCCCCGCGTCCCAGTTCGACATGGAAGCTGGAGGCCGCAACCAGGACAGTGCCGCCCTGCATCAGGAACTGATCCATGGCGAATTGCTGCTTCTGGTCCAGATCCCGCGGTCCCAGCACCAACAGCAGGTCGGCGTCAGCCGGTACCTGGCCGGTTTTCAGATCGGTTTCCAGCAGATTGAAACCGTCGCGCAACTGCGCCTGGAGCATTCCATAGTCCGGACGGGCCGCCGGCATTCCAAACTCTCCGCCGGCCTGGGGCGGGGTGTAGACCGCCAGGGTGCGCAGGACACCGGGGGCGAAGCGCTTGATGCCCGCCTCGATCGCCCGTTGCAGACCCGCCTTGTCCAGTGATTCGGGCAGGGGTACGGCTTCGACCCGTGTCCCGGACTCCAAGACCAGATAGAAGTAAAAGGGTGTGGGATTCACCAGATCGATCACCAGCGGCTTGAAGCCGAAGCGGTCCTCGACCTCGCGGGTCAGCGCCTGATTGGTTGCCGGGTCCTCGATGCTGAAGCTGAAGCGGTCGGCGGACTTGGCCTGCAAGTCGCCGAGCAGCCCCTCCAGATCAGTACGCAAGGTGGGCAGCGGTTCGGGGAGTTGACCCGGCGCCGAGACGAACGCGCGCAGCTTGATGGGCTGACCCAGGCCGGTGAACAGGTCGCCGCCGCCCTGATAGCCGTACAGCACCTTTTTGATCGCCCGGGTGATGTCGTACTCGGGGTTGCGCAGCCGCACATCGAGATCGTTCTCGCCGCGGACCTTGACCTCGATCAGATCCTGGAAGCCCAGATGCTCGAACTGGTCGCCATACTTCACCACCAGATCGAAGTAGGAGTTGACGACCCCCGACTGGTATTTGCTCGCGGTCTGAAACGCCACGGGACGGATGCCGAACTGTTCGCCGGCCTCGCGCTCCAAGTCCGGATGGTCCGCCGGGTCGACGAACTCCACCCGCACCCGGCCGCCGCCGGCCACCTGATATTCGCGCAGCAGATCGCGAATCTGCGGGACCAGGGGGGCGAGCAAGGGATGGGTCTGAGCGCTGAAATAACCGCGGATCAGCAAGGGTTCCTGGATCTGGTCCAGATAGGTCCGGGTGGCGTCGGAGACGGTGTAGACCTGACCCTGGGTCAAGTCGGTGCGTGCCCCGTCGACCTCATGCAGCCACAGATTGGCGGCCAACAGGTTGGCGGCGGCCAGCAGGGTGATCAGGGTGAGGCGACGATGACCCGCCGGCCGGTCGCTGTCCGGCGCCCAGCGCAGCCGTTCCAGGCTGTAGACCGTGAGTGCCAGGAAGACGCCGACGATGCTCGCATAGTAATAGAGGTCGCGCAGGTCGATGACGCCGCGGGTGATCGAATCGAAACGGGACCCGCTGCCGAGCAGCCGCAAGAGTTCGCCGCCGCGATTGCCGACCAGGCTGGTCAGGGCCTCGGAGCCCAGCAAATAGAACAGGGCACAGACCAGGACGCTGCCGATCAGGGCGACGATCGGGTTATCGGTCCGGGAGGAGACGAAGAGTCCGATCGAGAGGTAGGCCGCGGCCAGCAGCAGGGTCGCCACATAGGCCCCGATGACCGGACCCCAGTCCAGCGGACCCAGCAGCGAGACGGTCACCGGCAGCGGCAGGGTCAGCGTCAGGGCGATCGCAACCAGGGCGAGCGCGGCCAGGAACTTGGCCGCCACCAGCCGCCAGGTCGGCACCGGCAGCGTCAGCAGGATCTCCAGGGTCCCCGCCCGGCGCTCCTCGCTCCACATACGCATCGTGAGCGCGGCACAGAGGAAGATCAGCAGCACCGGCATCCACTCGAACAGCGGACGGGCGTCCGCGATGTTGCGGGCGAAGAACGCCTCCACCCAGAAGAACACGAACAGGCACACGGCGAGAAAGGTGCCGATGAAGATATAGGCCACCGGAGAGCCGAAGAAAGCGGCCAGCTCCTTGCGGGCGATACGGAAAATATCAGACATGGGCGGTCTCCGTGACGGTCTGGGCGGATGGCGCGTCGGCGGGAGTCGCGGCGCCCGAGACGGCGCGGAACAGGGCCTCCAGGTCGCGCCGCTCCGGTTCCAGTCCGAACAGATTCCACCCCTGATCGGCCATCGCGCGGGCGACGGCCGGGGCTGCTGCTGCCGCATCCTCCAGACTGAGCGCGAAACAGTGGCGCCCGGCCGCCTCGTCCACCAATTCCACGTCGGTCACCCCAGGCAGGGCGGTGAGTAGGGGCACCGCCTCCGCCGCCGGGCGATCCAGGGTGACCCGGAGCCGCGGATGACGGCCGATGGCATCGCTGCTGCTGTCGAGCGCCAGTCGCCCGCCGCTCATGATGAGCACCCGGCCGCAGATCGCCTCGACCTCTTGCAGGATGTGCGTGGAGACGATGATGGTGGCGTCCTGGGCCAACTCCTGGATCAAACCGCGCATATGCTGGATCTGGGTCGGGTCCAGGCCGTTGGTCGGCTCGTCGAGGATCAGGATCTTCGGACTGTGCAGGATGGCCTGGGCCACCCCCAGGCGCTGGCGATAGCCGCGCGACAGGGTCGCGACCGGGGCGCTCGCCTTGGCGGTCAGGGCGGTGCGTTCCACCGCCTGGCGGATGGCGGCCGGCCGCGCGTGCCGCGGGATGTCGTGCAGGACGGACTGATACTCCAGCGCATCCAGCACCGTCTGCTCCGGGTAGAGCGGACAGTTCTCCGGCAAGTAGCCGACGCGGCGCTGGGCCGAGCGGCGGTGCTCGGCCAGGTCCAACCCGTCGATGCGGATGGTCCCGCTGCTCGGCTCCAGATAGCCGGTCAGCATTTTCATGATAGTGGTCTTGCCGGCCCCGTTGTGGCCGAGCAGCCCGACGATCTCACCGTGGCCGATATCGAAGGAGACCTCCGACACTGCCTTCAGCTCGCCATAACTCCGACTGAGCTCGCGAACCTCGATCATGCGTGACTCCCGTGTCTGCTGTGGTTGGTTGATGATTGGAACCGCGACGCGCTCCGGATCGGCCGCGCGCCCGCGGTGCCGGTGCGGTCGGTAGAGTCAACAGTGCGGCGGTTGTGGTCAAGTGACCAAAAATTCAGATTCATGCGTGTTCGTTGCGTTGGAGCGGTCGCAGCGCGCCGTCCACGGAGCCGCAACATGAGGCCGCGTTTGACTTGGATCAAGGCTCCTGGGGGCCGCTCTCGGCAAGGTTGCCGGTGTAATCCTTCCAGGAAGCGCAGTCAGCGCACAGCCGTCAGCCGTTGCCGCGCCAGCGCTCCCAAGGCCGTGTTCTACACTCAAGCTAATGGCTGACCGCTCATGTCAGGATTAGCCAAACCGCCAACAAGCAAGAGATGAGGAGTGCATCATGCTGCATCGCCACTGCAACCGCCGATCGGCCAACTGCGCCGGTTGGTGTCTGGGTCGCTGTTTGTGCATCGTCGGTGGTCTGCTGGGTCTGTTCCAGACGGCCCAGGCCGAACGTGCCGTGGGTCAGCCCGGAGTCGACTGGGGCGATCCGCGCGGGCAGGACTGTGTGGACTGCCACATGACCGAGAGCCCCGCACTCCATCTGGAGTGGAACCGCAGCAAGCACGGACAGGCCGGGGTCACCTGCCTGGATTGCCACGAGGCCAAGGAAGGCGAGATCGACGCCTTCAAACATGAAGACGCGCTGATTTCCATCGTCGTGACCCCGAAGGACTGCGCCCGCTGCCACAACACCGAATTTCAGCAGATGGACGGATCGCACCATGCCAAGGCGGGTGACATCCTGGCCTCGCTGGATAACCTGCTGGGCGAGGTCGTCGGCGGCCCCGAGGCGGTGAACGCCGGCTGCCGTCAGTGTCACGGCGGGACACTCGAGTTCGTGACCGAGGGCAAGAACAAAGGCCGGCCCTTGCCGGGCAGTTGGCCCAACACCGGCATCGGCCGCATCAACCCGGACGGCTCCAAGGGCTCCTGTTCCGCCTGTCACGGTCGTCACCGGTTCTCACGCGCCCAAGCACGCACCCCCGACACCTGCGGCAAGTGTCATGTCGGGCCAGATCATCCACAAATGGAAGTTTATAACGAGTCCAAACACGGCATCATCTACCGTGCCCAGATCGCCGAGATGAACCTGGATTCGGACAAGTGGGTCGCCGGCGTGGACTATTCCGCAGCCCCCACCTGCGCCACCTGCCACATGAGTGCCGGCCCCGGCATCGGCAAGACCCACAACGTGGGCGAGCGCATCTCTTGGACCCTGCGTCCGCCCATCTCCACCAAGATCAACCTGGTGCGGCTGGAGAACGGGCAGGAGTTCGATGTTCCCGAGGGCAAGCCGATCCCCGCGGTGGGTGATGCCGCCCAAGGCTCCAAGGTCATCGAAGTGCTGACCTGGAAGGACCGCCGCGCCAATATGGAAAAGGTGTGCTTCGGCTGCCATTCCACCAGCGTCATCGAGGGCCACTATGCCCAGTTCGACGGCGTCGTGGATCTCTACAACGACAAATTCGCCAAGCCCATCGCCGCGGTCATGGCCGAGTTGAAGGACAAGGGCTACATCACGCCCGCGCCCTTCGACGAGAAGATCGAATGGACCTGGTGGGAAATCTGGCACCACGAGGGCCGCCGCGCCCGCCATGGTGCCTCCATGAGCGGCCCGGACTACACCTGGTGGCACGGCATCTACGAGGTGGCCAAGAACACCTACTTCGAGTGGATACCGGAACTCAACGAGGTCGTCCATAAGAAGGATGGCAACGAGAAGTTCGCCAAGGCCCTGCTGACAAAGCACTTCAAGCCCATCCCTGGCCATGATTGGTACTTCAGCGGCATGAACAAGGACGCCATCGACAAGGTTCGTGCCGGGTTTGAGGATCGTTACGGTAAAGGATCGCTCAAGTAGGAGCGATGACCGGGGGGCGCCCCGCGCGGCCCGGTCGCTCGCCGCGTCGCGGTCCTTGGTCATAAACCCGGCCACCGCGCGATCTGCACCGTCGTCGGTCCGCACAGCGGACCCTACGGGTCACGGTGTCACCGTCGGGTCCGCTGCGCGGACCGTTCGCGATTCTGGCTCCCACGCTCCTGCGTGGGAGCACGTGCGGGCGCTCCGCGTCCGGCGCCAAGACCGGACGCGGAGCGCCCGCCCGGCATTCCCACGCGGAGCGTGGGAACGAGAAGCCGCGTCGTCCGCGCTTAACTTAATGGCAGTGAGGGTCCGCTGTGCGGACCGTCCGCGGACGGTCGGGTCGGGTAGCCAGGTGGCGTTACCGCCACCCAGCCCCCTAAGAACCGTGCTTGCGACTTTCACCGCACACGGCTCAAGCCTTGATAAGCCCCTGTGACAGAGCCGGCCGTTCGGCCTTCGCGATACCAGTTTGCAGCCCTCGTACCGTTCGGTGTACCTTGGACAGTAGATTCTGTGCCAATCCGCCTTGCAGTCGGTGGCTGCACCAATCGCAGAAGCGATCGTCATTTGCTTTGCCGCCGTTGTGAGGGTTCTACAAACGTTCTCGCGATCCAAGACCCACTGGAAGTCTGCCCCCTTTCGGGTGAGGCGATGTTTCAGCCCCTCTCCGTGTCATTACAACCCGGCGTTCGCTTTCTCCAGTTTCCTTTACCCGCCTCCCCAACAGTTCCTCTTGCGATTCACCTGCCCTCCGTTGGGCGGCAAGACGGGCTTACCACGTTCCGCATAAATGACACAGAGA
>Ga0247840_10006385_pt1 | contig 17006 bp, 17 predicted proteins | sample LaCruzMarch2015__FD_192404 | JGI IMG/M metagenome (GOLD analysis project Ga0247840, IMG submission 192404) | Freshwater microbial communities from meromictic Lake La Cruz, Castile-La Mancha, Spain - LaCruzMarch2015_17m | ecosystem: Environmental > Aquatic > Freshwater > Lake | place: Spain... | reverse complement strand
TTCGGCTCGGTCAGGGCCATGCTGAACTCGATGTCGCCTTTGGCCAGGCCCGGCAGGTATTTTCTTTTCTGCTCCTCCGTGCCGTGTTTTAAAATGCTGAGGGACCCGAACACTTCTGACAGCACCATGTACCAGGCGCCCGCCATGCCGCAACCGTGCGCGGCCAGCTTCTCCATGGCGATAAAAAGCTCGGTCGAACCGCCGCCTGAACCACCGTATTCCTCGGGTATGACTATGCCGAGAAATCCTGCCCCGCATATGGCTTTCCAGAATTCACCGCCGAATTCGTGCTTTTCTTCCTTCTTACGCCAGTATTCGGGGCCGAACTCGGACGCTATCTCTTTGGCAGAGTTGGCGATCATGCGCTGGTGTTCAGTAAGTTCGAAGTCCATTATTGCTCAGTCTCCCGCAGATTATTTGCCAATTAGCATGCCCGTAGGATCGATATCCTTGCGCAGTATTTCAAGGTCGCGGTCCGACGGTTCGGGGCTTACAGTGTATTTGCCGGGTATGATGATATCGAAGCTTGAATTGTCGCGGACCTCTTCGACGCTGACGCCTGGGTGCAACGACAGCAGCCTCATGCCCCTGGTCTTTTCATCGAAGTCGTAGACCGCCAGTTGTGTTATCACCCTGAAGGGTCCCGTCCCGCTGGGCAGCCCCGCTTTTTCCCTTGCCCCGGGTCCGGTAAGGTAGCCGGGCGTTGTGAGAAAATCGACCTTGTTGACGAATGTGCGCTTGGATTGCCCTCCTACGATTATTACCGTCTTGTGGGCAAACGATGCGATGTCGTTGGCGCCGCCGCTGCCCGGCAGGCGTGTTTTCGGGTGGTCATGGTCACCGATGCAGGTGGTATTTATGTTCCCGTACATGTCGACCTGGGCCCCGCCCAGGAAGCCGTAGTCGATGTAGCCCGCCTGGCAGGACGACATTACGTCGTGCATGCTGGTGGCCGCTACGCCCCGGTGACACGTTGTGGCCTGGCCGACCGAGATAGGCAGTTCCGGCAGTATGGGCCCGACACCCCCGGCTTCAAATATGATCAGGAGGTGAGGGGCATGCGTCTTCTGTGCCAGCATGCCGGCTATCATAGGAAGCCCGGTGCCGACGAATACCGACTTGCCGTCCTCCAGCAGGTTTGAGCCCGTGAATGCCAGGAATTCACGCATGTTATATCTGGTTTGATTATTGGCCATTTATCATTCATTCTCCCTTATAATCTGGACCTTCTCGGGCTGCCTTTACTTGCGCCAGGGCGTTACCAGAGGTACCCTCATGGCTTCGCGCTTCTGCAGGAAGTGGATTTTTTTCAGGCCGCCGCAGGCATTTAAGTATTCGTCGAAATCCTTTACCCCGAAAATATATTTGTCAGAGTATTGCTGCACGCCCTCATCTGTCTTCGACAGCGACAGCCATTCAGCTATGTGTTCCTCGTCGAAAAAGTACTTGCCGTGCATTTCGCAGGGGTGCGAGCCGTAGGGCTGATCTATAACGGCGTCCACCACGTAAAAAGGTATAACGGTACGCCATGGCTCCCTGCGCATGTACTCGTTATCAACTATTTCCTCGGTCGTTATGATCAGCTTGCGGGCACAGCGCGCCAGCTCAAAGTCCTCAACCATGATCCCGTCGATCTGGCAGTTGCCATAGATATCGCAGCGGTGCACGTGGATGAAAGCTACATCCGGGTAGGCTGCCGGGATGAGGTTTACGGGCTTGCCGCTGAAAGGGTCTGTTACCACCTTGCAGGAGCTGTATTTGCCGGTGTCCGTACCCAGAAGGTTGCGGCTGGGGATAAAGGGTATGCCCATCATGCCGGCCAGGAACCTCCACTGGTAGCCGGAATTGCTGATCTCGGCGATCACCTTGCATTTGCCCGACTCCACCATGCGCCTGCTGGCAGGGGACAGCCCCCGCACCTCGTGGCCGAAGCTATAGGCGACCTCCACCCGGTCGACACAGCCGTTTCCCACCAGCAGGTCAAGGTCATGCACGGCAGTCTTGCCGGCCATGATCAGGTTGCGCTTGCGCTGGCGTATGATCTCGTAGATCACGTTCATGGAAACACGGATGTGCCCGAAGCCACCGCTGGCGATAAAGTCGCCGTCTTTGACAAATTTGGTCACGGCCTCACTCGCCGTCATAGTCTTGTCATTGAGTGCGCGTGACTTGTTGTGCAGGACATACTCCCGGTTTTCATCGGGGTCATGCCATCCTACCAGTTGCCCTTTGCCTTCGTGCAATACTTCCATCTGCTGCTCCTTCAGTCGATTTAAGATACCAGTTAACTTGCCGGGAAGCTGTGTAATGCCCAGCCTCCCGGCAAGTTATGTTTTGCGATCAGTTATAGGTTATGCCCGGCTTTTATTTCTTTTTAATGCCGAGGATCTTGCGCGCCTCAGCCGGGGTGGCCGGCTCCCTGCCCAGCATGGCGGCTATTTTGACGGCCATTTCCACCTGTTCATAGCTGCCCTTGGCCAGTTCACCGTCGGGCATCCTGGTGTTGTCCTCCAGTCCCACCCGCATGTGCCCTCCCAGCATGCATGACAGCATGATGGCCGGTACCTGCTCCGTGCCTACTGCGCAGGTGGTGAAGTTGGAGTCGGCAGGCAGGGCATGCAACAGTGTGACAAATGCGTCGGGCCTGAATTTCTGGCCGCCCGCCACGCCCCAGACAAAGTTGAAGTTGTAGGGCTTGCGGAAGATATCCTGTTTGGCTATCAGTATCCAGTTGTCGAGGCCGCCTATGTCGTAAAGTTCGGCCTCCGGCCTGCAGCCCATCTCCTCCATGGCCTTGCCGAAATCCTGCAGCATGCCGAAGGAGTTGACGAAAACGTTATCGATCAGGATTAGCCCGGTTTTGCGGTCCAGCACGCTGAAATTCATGGTGTTGGTGTTGAGGGAGGCGCTCTCCGGCTTGATGGCCTTGATCGAGCGCATCCTTGCTTCCATGTTGAGCTTGATCAGGTTATTTATCAGGTTGACGCAGTCGGATTCGGGGAAGGGTCCCACCTGGCAGGGGTAACCTACTGACGACGTGACCTGGATGATCAGCTCGGGGGTGCGCTGCTTGATCGCGTCATAAATTGCTGTTACCTTGTCCACATCGGATGTGTGGAGCCCGCCGATGGCCTCGTCGCGGCCATGGATGTGTACCATGGTGGCGCCGGCCTTGAAGCATTTCTCGGCTTCATCGGCATACTCCTTTGGCGAATACGGGGTTGCAGGGTTGTTCGACTTGAATGTTGCCGACCCTGCCAGTGCCCCTGTGATGATAACTTTGTTTTCCATACATGCCTCCTCTGTTTTGTATTTGCCTTTTACATCTGCAACTATTTGACCGGCTGGAAGTACTCGATGTCGAGGATGTTGGCAACGCGCTTGTCCTTGAACACCGGCTCCAGCTTCATGCCTGCCTTGATGGCCTTGGCGTCAACGCCCCCGATGAAATGGGTCATGCCTGTGTCGGCGCCGTCCAGCTTGATCACGCCTATTGCATAGGGAGGCTTGAGCGCCTGCACGGGTGACTCGTAGTGTACTATGGTGAACGTTTCCAGCGTGCCCTTGCCGCTCAGTTCGACCAGTTCTTCCACCTTGCTGAAGCACTTGGGGCAAACCGACCTGGGCGGTACGTTCACAAATTTGCACTTCGGGCACTTGGCCCCGGTTATCACCTTGCTGTCCCTGATCTTGATGAAGAACTTGCTGGCCATGGACCCCACGGAGTACTTGTAGGGCATTATCACGTAGCCTTCAAATATAACTGGCTCTTTCTTTACTGCTTCCATAGCTATTTCCTTCCTATCTCTTTAATCACTCGGTGATGGTCTTGAAGTGGATGATGTCGTAGATGTTGCCCTTGCGCTGTTCCTTGGGCTTGAGGACCGCCTCCACCCGCATCAGCGGCTTGATCTTCTCCGGGTCAGTCTCCTCAAGTTGGTGCTGCAGTATGACCTGTGCGCCGTCCAGCAACACGATGCCTACCGCGAAGGGTATCTTCAGCATCTCGCCGGTGGTAGGAAGCAGGAACGACTGCTCCGCCATGAAGAAGGTGACCACATATCCTTTGGGGCCGACCGGGACCCAATCGGGCCTCTCGGTGCACCTGGTGTGGTCCCTGGTGCAGACCGACTTGGGAAGGCAGAAATGGCGCCCGCAGGTCGGGCACTTATTGGCATAGATGATGCCGGTTTCCTTGAGCTCCCTGAAGAACTCGCCCATGTATTCACCCGTCCGCCATTTGTAGGGGGCCTTCAGGGTCATATCGATGTAAATTAATTCTTCCTGCACTTTTTGTTTCATATCAATAATCCCTCCAAGTTAATCCATGGTCTTGCTTAAAAGCAGAAGGTCGGACCAGTACGAACCGCCGAAGCCGCTGGCCAGGGCCTGCTTGACTTCGCGGGTTACCTGGTGCTCCCCTGCATCACCCCTGACCTGAAGGGCAGCCTCGCCCACCCTCAGCAAAGCCGAATCGCCGATGGAGTTGGTGCAGAGCACGCCGCCGGAGGGACTGACCGGGTATTCTCCCTCGAGCTTGAGTGCACCTTTCTCAACAAGTTTCCAGCCCTCGCTTGGCTCGCAGATGAGGAAGTCCTCCATCCACATGGGGATGGCAAAGGCAAAGGGGTCGTACATCTCAAATACCTGGGTTTCCTGCATAGGTTTGGTGATATGGTTGCGCTTGAACAGCTTGGCGCCGGCCTCCATGTGTGAGGTCCAGCGTTTTTCGCCGATGCCGAACTGGGCGCCGCCGTATTCTACATGGACGGTCACGTGGTCCTTCATCCACACCGGCTTCTTGCATATCTTCTTGGCCTTGCTCTCGCTGGCAAGGATAAGCGCTGTCGCACCCAGGCTGGTGGGGCAGCACATCAGGAGGTTCAACGGGTACATCACCATCCTGGCGTTCATCACGTCCTCAACGGAATATTTTTCACGCATGTGCGCGTTGGGGTTCCTGGCAGCGTTCTGCGAAGCGTTGGCCCTTACCATGGCCGCGTGTTCCAGCTTGCAGCCGCTCCTTTGCATGTAGGCTACCGAAACCGTTGCCAGGCCGCCTATGGCGCCTACCAGGAACGGGCGGTCCACCGCCGGGTCGGTGATGGTGGAGATGGCCGACGTAACCATACCCTCATCATGCTTCTCCCAGCCGATGACCATCACCAGATCGAACAGCCCTGATGCGACATGATACCATCCCTGTATGGCCATCATGCTGCCGACCGTGCCGCCGGTGTTCATCTTGAAGCCCGGCCTGCCGGCTGCGCCGCTATAGAGGTTGAGCATGGCGTCGTTCAGGCTATGGCCCTCGAAGAGGTCCATGTTGCCTGACATGATCGACTCCATGTCGTTTATGCTGAGGTCGGCGTCCGCCAGCGCATTGGTCACGGCGTCGTAGATCAGTTCGCCGTCATTTACATAGGGCCTTCGGCCGCTGTGAGTGGTCTGGCCGATTCCGACTATTGCAACCCTGTTTGACATTCTATTTACCTCCCTTTTCGAGAACGAGTACGCAGTGCATCTGGCCGGCCAGGCCGCCGCACCCGTGGGCAACGGCGCGCTTGGCGCCCTGTACCTGGTGCTCGCCTGCCTTGCCCTGCAACTGCCAGACCGCCTCTGCCACCCTGGTCATGCCCGCCACCGTTACCGGTATGCCCGAGAGCAGGCCGCCCGATGGGTTGACCGGGATCTCGCCCTTCAACTGTGTCTTGCCGCTGTCGATCAGCTTGCCGCCCTCTCCCCGGCCGCACAGGCCCAGGCACTCGGTCCAGAGGAGCTCCTCGTGGGCATAGTACTCATTGAGCTCGACCACGTCTATGTCCTTGAGCGGGTTGCTGATTCCTGCCATCTTATATGCCTTCTTGGCTGCCTTGACCAGTGCCCCGCATTCCACGAGGTCGCGGTCGCCCGGGTTGTGCGCTTCGTAGTAATTTCCTGCCCCGGTGATCCACACGGGGTTGGGAGTCAGCTTCTTAGCGACTTCTTCGTTGGCCAGTATCATGGCGCAGGCGCCGTCCGATACCGGTTTCTTCATCAGTTGAGTGACGGGTTCCGCAAGCATCTTGGATTTCAGCACCTGGTCGACGGTGAGGTCCATGGCCTCCTGCGCATAGGGGTTCTTGCGCGCGTTGCCTTTGTTCTTCACAACCACTTTGGCGAACTGCTCGGGCGTCAGCTTGTACCTGTCCATGTAGCGCCTGGCCTGCATGGCCGCTCCTATTGTGTATTCGAGGCCCAGCTGGCGGTGGAAGATATGGTCGATGGACCAGTTCTCGATCATGGTGCCGTCCGTGATCGATTCTTCACAGTGGCTGACAACAAGCACCAGCTTGTTGTCCCCGGAGAGGATGTGCATGGCCCCGTAGAGGACTGCATAGGCGCCATCGGCTGCCACCTTGGACTCGTCCTTGAGGTGGGAGCAGGTGGCATCGGGTATGGGCATGGATGAGATCGTCCTCCCGTCCCAGTGGTCCTGGGAATTGCTTATGACGGCCTCGACATCATCCTTGAGGTTGATGCCGGCGGCCGCGACCACCTTGTCCGTGACCTCTACCACGAGGTCCATCAGGTGATCGTAGGGCTTGGCGGCTTCGAACTTTGTCATGGAGGCCGCCACTATTCCAACTCTGCCTGCCATTGTTGTATGCCTCCTTTAATATTTAGATTCTATAAAATCCAGTGCTGTTGTTCCCGGTTCAATATGGTTTGGCCCGGTCTTAACTGCTACGGCCTGAAAAGCAGCCTCTCGTGTATGGTTTCCCCGCTGATCCTGTCGGCCTTGCCGTCAACCGTTATCTGGCCCTCGTAGTTGGCCAGGAAACGCCAGTTGAACATGTCGAATTCATTGACCTTGGGCAACGGTGAATGTTCGGCCACCTGCCTGGTATCCAGCCGGCAATCCAGGGTGACATCCTGCCCCTTGTATTTCAGCGTGATGACCTTGGCGTACTTGTGCCCGGTGGCCGGGTCAAGCTCCTCCTGCTCTACGGCAAACTCGTATTTAGTAGTGGACAAAATCGTCCCCTTCTGGTCGGCGATAAAGAGGTATGGCTCCTGCACATCCTTCATCGTGGTGGTGCAGGAAAATATGATCGTGTACTTGGGATCGTTGAGCCGGCCCCAGTACCACCCCTTGAACAGGTCGTAGAGATCGATGTCCCCCCAGTTGTGGTCGTGGTAACCGTCGCCCGAGACCTTTATCTCCTCTCCCTTGATAAACAGGCTTCCCTCGACTTTGGCCCGGGGACAGGGTATGACCCCCCCCGCCCACCCGCGGTCCAGTTTGCCTCCGGGAAAGCCGCCGTCGGCGGCGCTCTTCCAGCCCGGCAGTACACCTTTATAGGTTAGTTCACAGCCCACGTTGCGTGCATGCATGGACATCTTGTACAGGCCGTTTTCCTGCCGCAGATAGCTGGAGCCCATCTTGACGTCGCAGCGGTCGCGGCTGGCTGAACAGTCCTTCAGGTCGACGGCTTCCAATCCAACCCACCTCTTGCCTGCCGGTGTGTATATGAAAACCTGTACGGAAGGTATGTGGGGCTTTAAGAACTCGTTGCGCCAGTGCCATGTCAATACGCACGAATACCCGTTATCGAAGCGGGCATCCAGGTACCACCATTCGTAGTATTCAGGGTTATCAAACGGGTGCAAACCGTCGTCGCTGTCTGTGTAGGTCGATACCGGCCTCTGCATATTTGACCAACCTTAAATATATTACCTGTAACGGGGGCTTAACCCTTGGGCTTCTTCGCCACTGCCACCTTGGTCACCAGTACGGCCACATCTTCGTCGCGCTGGTTCTTGATGTGCCACTGGTTTGCGACCACGCCCAGTTCGCCTTTATCCTGGACCTCGATAACCTCTGTTACCAGGTGAATGGTGTCCCCCAGCTTGGTGGGGCCCGTGAACCTCACTTTGTCCATGCCGTAAAAAGCTATGACCGCGATATCATAGGGAGTGACAAACCCGGATGCTATGGAGAGCACCAGGAAGCCGTGCGCAATGCGCCCACCGAAGATGGTCTTCTTGGCGAGTTCCTCGTTTACATGGATGCCGTACCAGTCCCCGCTCAGCGCGGCGAACATGGTGACATCGGCCTCGGTGACAGTGCGGCCCCGCGTGACAATTTTCTGACCAACCTTGAAATCTTCAAAATATATCATGGCGTACCTTCCCCCTCAGCAATTTCCGCCTATTTTATAACAATTATGCAATCATGTAAACATCATATTCAACTGAAATTCAAGAAATTGCACGAACGTAATCCGTACTTGTTAAAATATATTGATTAACGGATTAGTTAATATTGATTACAAAATTTTCTTCTGGTAAAATGTCGGGCAGTCCGGCAAGTTGATGTCCCGGCCGGTGCAGGGGCAGGGTAATGCCGGTTACGTGAAGATTTAGGAGGGTAACGCCATGGACTTCAGGTTCAGTGCTGACGAGGAAGCATTCCGCGGGGAAGTCAAGGACTATTTGAAAACCGCCATACCTCAGCGCTGGCGGGAGCTGCCCACCGGTTTCTGGCAGGAGACGGAGGAGTCGTGGAAAATATCGCGCCAGTTTCAGAAAAACCTCGCGTCCAGGGGGTGGTTGGCGCCGGCCTACCCGGTTGAACTTGGTGGCGCCGGGTTGGGGCACATAAAGCGCCTTATACTGGCTGAGGAACTTACATACCATGACGCACCGGTCAGCATCGAGACCGAGATCACGGTCAACTGGGTGGGCATGGCCCTGCAGCACTTCGGCAGCGAGCAGCAGAAGAAGGATTTCATCCCGCGCATAGCCAGGGGTGACATAATATTCTGCCTTGGATACAGCGAACCGAACGCGGGTTCCGACCTGGCGTCATTGCAGACACGCGCTACCGAGAAGGGTGACAACTATATAATCAACGGGCAGAAGATATGGTGCAGTTATGCTCACTATGCCGACTACTGCTGGCTGGGGGCTATCACCGACCCCGAAGCTCCCAAGCACCGCAATATGAGCATGTTCGTGGTCGACATGAAAAACCCGGGCATCACCATACGCCCGCTTATAAATGTTATCGGCTGCCATTCCTTCAACGAGGTCTTTTTCGATGACGTGAGCACACCGGCCAATAGCCTTATAGGTGTGAAAGAAAACGGCTGGTTCCAGCTGGCCATGGCGCTGGACTTTGAGCGTTCAGGCGTGCAGACCGCTGCCGCCAACAGGCTGATACTCGACCACATGATCAAGTATGCCAAAGCCAACAAGAGAAACGGCAAACTGATATCAGAAGACCCCATCATGCGCAATTTGATGGCGGAGATGGCCATCGAGATCGAGGTGGCGCGCATGCTCTGCTACCGCATAGCCTGGATCTACAGCAAGGGCGGACACTCCAACTACGAGTCGTCGGAAGCCATGGTATTTGGCAGCGAACTGTTGCGCCGTATATCGGATGCCGGCATGAGGGTGCTTGGCCAGTATGGCCAGCTTGGTTTCGGGTCCCACCGGGCCATTGGCACAGCGGAGATGTACAGGGCCTACCTGGCATCGCTGTCGATCGGCGTCGGCGGCGGCACCAACGAGATCCAGCGCAACATCATAGCCATGCGCGGGCTTGGATTGCCCCGCAAGTAGCGCTGTCAGAAATAGACAGAAGGTGTGCTCAGGAATATGGATTTTCGCCTCAGTGAAGCTGAAAACAAGTTCAGGAAAGAAGTCGAGAAGTTCATCCTCGATGAGATGCCCCCGGGCTATGCCGAGAGGGACCTTTACTGGCCCGGAGGTTACGGCGCCATCGGTGAATTTGAGACCCGTGATCCGGAAGTGGAGAAATTCCGCCGCAAGATGGGCGAGCGGGGGTGGCTCACCATGGCCTGGCCAAAGGAATATGGGGGAGGCGGGCGCTCGTTTGTGGAACAGGCCATATTTTTCGACATCGTAAGCTACTATGGTGCTCCCGGCATGGACATATCCACGCTCATAGCGGGTCCCACGATCCTGCGCTTCGGCAGTGAGCAGCTGAAGCAGGAGTGGATACCCAGGATAGTCAAGGGGGACCTTAAATTCTGGCTGGCCTACAGTGAGCCCAACGCGGGTTCAGACCTGGCTGCCATCCAGGCGAGGGCGGTCGAAGACGGCGACTTCCTGGTGGTCAACGGGCAGAAGATATGGAGCAGCGGGGCGCATGTATCGGATTGCGCCTGGATGGTGGCCCGGACCGATATGGATGCCCAGCCGTATAAAGGCACGGCTTTATTTATCGTTGACAACAAGACACCGGGCATCAGCATCAGGCCGATCATAAATATCGACGGGTTTCACTCGTTTAACGAGGTCTTTTTCGATAACGTCAGGGTGCCCAAAAGCAACGTGGTGGGCGAGATGAACATGGGCTTTTATTACCTCATGGTGGCCCTTGATTTCGAGAGGCTGGTGATATCCATGGGAGGTTTCAGGCGGCGCTTCGAGGACCTGGTTGAATATGCAAGGCACACCAGGCGGGGCGGCAGGCTGTTGAGCCAGGATGCACGCGTAAGGGCCAGACTGGCTGAGCTCGCCATCGAGATCGAGATAGCCTATGTGCTGTATTACAGGACGGCATGGATGATGGACAACAACCTGTTTCCCAATATCGAGGCCTCGGAGATTAAGCTGGTGACCACCATCCTGAGCAGGAAGCTGGCCGATACAGGGGTGGAAATCATGGGGCCATACGGGCAGCTCTGGAACGGCTCGCCGCATGCTCCCCTGAGGGGCAGGTTCCCGCTGGGATACCTTGACTCACTCTCGGCCGTAATCGGCGCCGGCACCTCTGAGATACAGAGAAATATTTTGGCCCAGCGTGGACTCGGCCTCAAGCGTAAATAATTAATGGTTTTATCGATAAATATTAAAACCGGGAGGGACAAAAATGGATCTGGGATTGAATGAAGAGCAGGAAATGTTGAAAAAGTCGGCGCGCGAATTCCTGGGCAAGGAATGTCCCAAGAAGCTCGTGCGGGAGCTTGATGAAAGCGACACCGGTTTGTCTAAAGAGCTCTGGAAAAAGATGGCGGAACTGGGATGGATGGGTTTGCCCTTCCCCGAGAAATACGGCGGGAACGGCGGGAGCCTGCTTGACCTGACGGTCCTGCTGGACGAAATGGGCTATAACATCGTGCCCGGTCCTTTCTTTTCCACGGTTGTTTTAGCCGGTTTCACGCTGCTGGTTGCGGGCAGTGAAAAGCAAAAGGAAGATTACCTGGCAAAGATATGCTCCGGTGATGTGATTATGACACTGGCGCTGACCGGGCTGGAAGGGACCTATTCGCCGGACTCCCTTGATTTGGAAGCCAAGGCGTCCGGCGGGCACTATATCTTGAAAGGGACAAAGATGTTTGTGCCGGATGCCAATGTGGCTGACTACATATTAGCTGTCGCGCGTACCGGGAAGGGTTCGAAACCGGAGGACGGCATAAGCATCTTCATAGTTGATGCAAAAAGTGCCGGCCTGACGGTCACCACGCTTAAGACGCTGGGCAGGGACAAGTTGTGCGAGGTCGCCTTTAAGGACGTTAAAGTCCCGGCCGATAATCTGGTAGGCAAACTGAATGGCGGTTGGCCGGTCATCGAGTCAATATTGAGAAAGGCCACGGTTGCCAAGTGTGCCGAGATGGTGGGGGGCGCCCAGGCCTCTCTGGATATGGCGGTCAGCTATGCCAAGGAAAGGGTCCAGTTTAACCGTCCCATCGGCGCCTTCCAGGCCATACAGCACTACTGTGCCAATATGGTCACCGACGTGGACGGCTCGCGCTTTATCACCTATAAGGCGGCCTGGACCGAAAGCGAGGGCCTGCCGGCCGAGATGGAGGTCTCCATGGCCAAAGCATGGACCAGCGAAGCTTTCAAGCGGGTGGCTGTGCTGGCACACCAGATTTTCGGCGCCATAGGCTTCACCATGGACCACGACATGCACCTGTATTTCCGCCGGGCCAAGGCCGGCGAAATAGCCTACGGCGACGCTGATTTCCACCGGGAAAACGTGGCCGTACAGATGGGACTTTAGGACCCGGTCAGGGGTTATTGAATTGTCACAGAGTATAAAGCTGCCCGGGCTGGATTATATCTTTCACCCGGGGTCCACGGCGGTGGTCGGCACCATCCCTGATTCGGTTTCCAGGTTCAAGCTGGGGAACCAGTTTATAAAGATCCTGCTTGATCACGGGTACAAGGATCCGTTGTACGCTGTCGGGTCGGGCGAGGGTGAGGTTTGCGGCCTGAAGATATACCAGGACATCAATGATATCCCGGGTAAAGTCGACTACGTGATCACCGCCATACCGAACCAGTTTGTCCCGAAGCTCGTGGAAGACTGCGGCAGAAAAGGCGTTAAGGTGATGCACCTCTTTGTCTCCGGGTTCGGCGAGGTCGAGGGCAGTGCCGGGCTGGAGTTGCAGTCGGAGATGCTGCGCAATGCCCGTAAGTACGGCATCCGCATCATAGGTCCGAATTGCATGGGCATCTACTGCCCGGAATCCAACCTGGCCTTCGGCATGGGTTTTTCCAGGGTGTCCGGCAGGGTGGGGTACCTGGCGCAGAGCGGGGGCCAGTGCATACTGGGCATCAAGGAGGCAAACCGGCGCGGCATCAATTTCAGCAAGGTCGTCAGCTATGGCAACGCTTCCGATATCAACGAGTGCGAGCTGATAGAGTATTTTACCGAAGACCCCGGCACGGATATAGTCACCGCTTATATCGAGGGCACCAACCATGGACCCCGGCTGCTCAAAGCTTTGAAAGAGGCAGTCGCCAGGAAGCCTGTCATCGTCTTTAAATGTGCCGACACGGGCGGAGGTACCCAGGCCGCCGTTTCCCACACCAGCGCGATCGCCGGCTCCAGCCTGACCTGGGATACCCTGTTGCGCCAGGCCGGGGCCATACGGGTTTATAATGTCCAGGAGATGTTCGACGTGGTCACGGTGCTGCAGCGCTGCCCGGAGATCACAGGATTGAGGACACTGGTTGTAGGGCACGGGGGCGGCTCATGCGTGCAGGCTTCCGATGATTGTTGCAGGGCCGGCCTCAGCATGCCCATGCTGCCGCCTGTTTTACGGCAGGCACTGATGAAGGTTTACAGGACTGATGCCGGCAACATATTCAAAAACCCCCTTGACATAAACCCGTACTGGGGTATGGATAAGGCTAAGGAAGCCCTTGGCGCGGTGGCGGGTTGGGACGGTATTGACCTTATCCTGCTCCATTCAACGCCGGAGCAGGACCCCTTTGTGCCGCGCGATTTTCAGTACAAGATCCACACTGAGACATTGATCGAGTGGGCCAGGATATCACCCAGGCCCGTGGTACTGGCCATGACAACCAATACTGTGCCCGGCGATGACGGCCTGCCCGAGAAATCGTTTAACCAGATGCAGGGAGCCGGTTTTGCCGCTTTTCCTTCGGTCGGGCGCGCTTCCTCCGCCCTGTTCCACGTTTACAACTATTACCGGCGCCGCAGGCACACGGCAAGAATCACCGCGTAATCCGGCCCTCAAATTCACCGCCGGCAACATTCACACAAACCTCCTCTGCAATTCATCATATATTCACAGTCCAGCTATAGAATTGCCATGTAAGTTAAACCGCGAAGGAGGCACACGATATGAATAACTGGATCAAGATAGGCGTCCCCGTGATCATTGCACTGTTACTGGTTACGGCCACTGTAGGCATAACACTTGCTGTAACCGGCGGCAGTCCCATAAAGCAGGTGGCGTCTTCCGTGGCCGGCACAGGCCAGGCTGACAATACCCAGTATGCACGTGGGCCGCTGTGCTCAAATTGCGCCGGCAATGGGTCCGCAACTGCTGACCCTGACGAGTCAGTCGGGGACGTTTATATACCCGGTGGAGCTAAGTGCCCCAGCTGCCCCGGATACGTACCGGGCACTGCTGCCGCACCGGCTCAACAGGCTACCGGCACAACCACGGCCAGGGGCGGATGCTGCCGCCGGTAAATGTAAATTCAGACAACGTCCTTCTGATGTATAACTATCCTCCTGCTAAAGGGACGAAGCATCGACCTCTTCGTCCCTTTATGTTGTCTATGATAAAATCGGATAAAGGGGTTAACTGGAAATGGCGCACAGAAAGATAATGGTTGTGGACGATGAGCCCAAGGTCTGCGATCTCGTCCGGGCCTATCTGGAGAAAGACGGCTACGAAGTCATACTGTCAGGCAACGGTAAAGACGCGGTGGAGAAAGCCCGCATGCTCAAGCCGGACCTGATAGTGCTGGACCTTAACCTTCCGGGCATGGACGGCATCGAGGTTTTCCGCACGGTCAGGGCTGTCTCGGATGTACCGATCATTATGCTGACGGCGCGGGATGATGAGGTGGACAAGATCGTAGGGCTGCAGATCGGCGCGGACGATTACGTCACCAAGCCCTTCAGCCCGCGCGAACTGGCTGCCAGGGTAGCAGCGGTGCTGCGCAGGTATGCTGATGGGCCGCGCACCGCCAGCAGGCTTATCAGCGGTGACTTACTGGTGGATTTCGACAGGCACGAGGTCAAATACAAGAACGAGATGGTCAGCCTCACAGCTGCCGAGTTTAAACTTATTTCGGTCATGGCTAAAAACCCGGGCCGTGTATTCACACGCCTGCAGTTGATGGATTCGGCCTTCGGCGAAACCTACGAAGGTTACGACAGGACCATTGATGCCCACATCAAGAACATGCGCCAGAAGCTCTCCAAAATAGGCGGCGACTCCGATAATCCCGTAATAACAGTGAGAGGGGTTGGTTACAAGCTGGAGCAACCTCATGAATAACCTGTCTGTCAAACTTAGCCTGCTTTTCGCAGGCCTGGCTTTGCTCAGCATCGGTGCCCTGGCCGTCTGGGTCAACCAGACGGTGAATACCAATTTCACCAACTATTGCCAGTTGCATGACGCTACCTGCATGTGCGTGCAACAGGATACAGGCATGATGGGATTGGGCCAGGCCGAGCAGGCCTTCCTGCAGGATTCGCAACGTTCGCTGGGCATCGCGGCTTTTGTGGCAATTGCGGTGGCAATGGCCCTCGGCATCATAGTGAGTGTCCTGGTCACCCGTCCTATGCGGGACCTGGCGGTGTCGGCCCGTAAAGTAGCCTCCGGTGACCTGGCCCAGCGTGTAAAACACAAAAGCGATGACGAGGTGGGAGAGGTGTCCGCCGCGTTCAATACCATGGCGGAGCAGCTCGAGATGAAAGAGAATAGCCGCAAGCAATTGCTGGCGGACGTGGCCCATGAGCTGCGCAACCCGCTTAGCATAGTCCAGGGCAACCTCGAAGCCTGGATGGACGGCGTTATCGCGCCCACCGCGGAGCAGATTGCCCCCGTCTACGATGAAACCGTTCTGCTCAACCGCCTGATCACCGACCTCCGCGAGCTTTCCCTGGCCGAGGCGGGGCAGCTTAAACTTCACCTCGAGGAAACTGACCTGGCGGGTCTCATTAATGCCGAGGTCACCGTCTTCCAGGCCCGTTGCCAGGAAAAGAACGTATTATTGAATGCCGATCTGGCGGTAGACCTGCCCCGGGTCAATATCGACAGCGGCCGTATCAGGCAGGTGCTGCACAACCTGCTGGAGAACGCGCTGCATTTCAGCGCGTCCGGCGGCAGTATCAGGGTCAGTGCTGTAGCGGGCAAGGACAAAGGCGTGGTAGTTTCCGTGTCAGATACGGGCAGCGGCATCGGCCCTGATGATCTGGATAAAGTGTTCGACCATTTTTACAAGGCCGACAGGGCGCGCCAGCGCAATTATGGCGGGGCGGGGATAGGCCTGGCGCTGGTCCGTAAGTATGTCGAATTACATGGCGGGAGGGTCTGGGCGGAGAGCGAGCAGGGCAAGGGCAGCACCTTCATTTTTACCCTGCCGTCGGCCTGATTACGGGTTTCAGCCTTTCACTGATTCCAGGGTCCTTTCAAACGAGGCCGCGTGCTCCTTTATGTGGCGCAGGTAGTCGGTCATCAGGAACATCAGGGAGAGGTTTTTACCACCTGTCTCCCAGCAGTTCTGCAACTTTTCCGGGTCGGCTTTCCTGATTATGTTTTCCAGCAGGATGTTGTACAGCCTCCACAGTGAAAGCAGTTCGTCGAATGCCATCGCGTTGTAGTGCTCGATGGCCACCCACTTCATGTTGTCCTTCCCGTAGTCGGGGAAGGCGAGCCGTTCCTGTATCTGCAGCCTGACGAAACGCTGGTGGTTGTTTGAGGCTGAGTCCACCAGGTGGCCGATTATTTCCTTCGGCGACCAGCCGCCTCCCGCAGGCTGCCTTGAGGCAAGGACGTCGTCCAGGCCCCGGTAAGTGGTGTAAAAAGCGTTCACCGCGGTGCCAAGTTCATCGGCCAGTGAAATATGATTCATTGTGAAAGTGATTATAGCAGCATGGCGAGTAATGGAACAGGGGGCCGTCTCCGGCCCCCTGTTTCGAATAAGGAGGTTGGTTTGTGAGGATTGACCCTATTAATAGCGCGGATGTCTGCCGTGCAGGGCACCCACCGCCCATTTTTGCCATTGCGTGCGCAGGTCGCCCGGCTCAATCATGGATGTATGGTGCCCGGACGATATCATGACCTGCTTCGGCTCACTGGCCATGGCATAAGAATAAAGGAACCTGTTATATGGAGATGTCTGGTCTCCCAGGCAGAAGACGAAGAGCTTTGCGCAGTCTTCCAGGCCGGCCAGCGCCTCCGAAGGTTTCTTTTTAATCCAGAATTCCAGGAATCTCCTCCAGTCCACGCGTATCTTGACCTTGTAGATCAGGTTGAAGCACTGAAATATAGACCTGGCTATCAAGCGCAGCAGTGGATGGACGAAATGTCCGGGATTCCTTACAACTTTGTTCTTGATTTCACCGGGGCATGCCAGCGCCACAAGAACCTTTGCTTTCTTGAGCTTGCCTGCTGCCAGGATGGCCGAGAAGGCGCCCATGCTGTGGCCTATCAGGCCCATGCTCCCGTGGTCGACCTCCGGTTGGCTGCGCAGGAAATCCCAGGCATCTATAA
>Ga0247840_10006384_pt1 | contig 17012 bp, 33 predicted proteins | sample LaCruzMarch2015__FD_192404 | JGI IMG/M metagenome (GOLD analysis project Ga0247840, IMG submission 192404) | Freshwater microbial communities from meromictic Lake La Cruz, Castile-La Mancha, Spain - LaCruzMarch2015_17m | ecosystem: Environmental > Aquatic > Freshwater > Lake | place: Spain... | reverse complement strand
GCATAGTTTCTTATAATTCTTAATATTATATCTCCACTCTTTTTCTTTCATATCTGAATCAAGTTTCTTGTCGTAATACTCAAACATCATCTTAGCGGAATATTTATAGCGTATAAACTCAACCATATCCGTGATAGAGTAAAATCTATCCGCTATTTCTATTACTCCGCCTATCTCATCAGCTATCCAATAATAGTCAGCATCTTTCCCAAAATACTTCTTAGCAAACTTTCTAGCAACTAAGTCGCAAACTTCTTCATATAATTGAACTTCTAATTTTTGTGGTTTGGTCATCTCCTTATAAATATTACTACTCCTACTCCTAATAAAACTAACACGACATACACTCCTTCAGGCTCATTCTTTACTTCGACCGCAATAAAGCTTAGCTCTCTTTGTGTCCTCCATTGGTTTATAAAATATGGTTTCATTGTAATAATTTAATTATTTCTTGTCTTCTTTTATAGTTTTCCTTGCTTGGTTTCAGGGATAGTTCTAATAATTCCTTTTTTAGTTTCTCATCAGGGACGCTCTTTGGTCGGGTTTTGTCCTTGGTCATTTTATTTCTTATTAGACTTCACTTTTAATTTACAAGTAGGAGTGTCTGTACCCCTAGAATAATTACCCTCACCTTTTAGTATAAGTTCCCCTATCTTAATTTCCCTAAACTTACTCTCCTCCGCCAAATTCTTCTCATACATCAGCTTAGCTTCTTTGATGGATAGCTTGATGGCTTCTAGGACATTCAACCAGCCGTTCATATACTCTACTCCACGACCTGCGAATACCCATTTCTTTAAAGTAAAACTACTTTCAAATAAATTTACTGGTTCTACTATATCTATTCTATTGTTTAGATAATCAATTTTTACGAATACTTTTACATCGTTAAAATTAAATTCTACTGTTTCTTTTATTTTGTGCATTATTTTTCTAAAGTTAAACGACTAATAATTTTTGCTACAGTAACCAAGTCGACCTCTTCGGTTGCTCCTATACCTTTGATTTTAGATATTAGTTCGGCTTTGTAAACATTGAATGCTCCTTCTAACTGCATTTTAATCTCATTGGCGTGGCTAGTAGTGATTTTGTCTTCAAGACAGAAGCTGTCAAATAGTTTGTTTGTGTTCATTTTTTTTATCTGTTAATAACTTATAAGCCTCTCTACTATCAAACTCTTCATTAGTCAGCCAACCTAGATAGACAAACTTCTTTCCGTCCCATAAGTATATATCTCCATCAGGGTGAATATCTAGTTTTACATTTACGGTGATTGTTTTGGTCATTTTATTTCTCTTTTACTCCACCTTCGGGGTGGGCATTACTAAACTTTTGTTTGATTTCATCTGTCAGGAAGTGATTTTAATATTTCTAAACAATCTCCTTGTATTACTTGGTTTATCATAATTGTTTTGCTGTTGTTATTACCGCTGTTGCGATAACCGCTGTTGCCTATACCTGTGTTATTTTTTTCTGTATCCATTTTATTATCTCCCCACATTATTATTAAATTAAGTGTATGGTGGGGGTTACACTTTATTGTGATAATGAGTAGGTGGGGAAAGACAGTGTTCACTACATTTATTTCTGTCATTGTGATTAGTCGCGTACTAAACTAACCCTGAACTTTTCCCCCATCTACTCACTATCTGATAAAGTAGAGGTGGGGATATATGCTACCGTTACAACAAATCCTGGAATTGCCAAGATTGGTGAGTCGGACACCTCCTTATCCCCCCATCTCTACTCTATCTAATTTATTAAAGAACCTCCTTTAACTTTTCTACGAATGCTCTAAATTAACAGCAAATAGGACATTTACCACCAGCCTTTAATAAATTATCCAATCTTTTCTTAGCCCACCACCTCATAGCAACTTCTTTTATTCTCTGTTTATTAGCAAGTTTATATTGCCTTCTTTTGTCCAGATTTTTGGAATTGTAAATTCTATCATACTGTTTTTTCTTCTCCTTGTTCTTTTCCCGGTAATTCGCAAAATATTCTTTTGTTTGTGGTTTTCTCATATGTTTTACCTTAAACTGACGGGCTTATAGACCCACTATCTTAATCAGAACTTCCGATTTGTTTATTTTATTAAGTGGATAATACCCTGTGCTAACAAAACTATGCCAAACCCCATTTGAATATCTGTTGCTGAATTCATAAGGAATAATACTCCAAATCCTATCTCTGCTATACCAACCAATAAAACTATAACATTTTTTGCTTTCATATTTTTTGATTATTTTAATAAATTATTTTTCGACCTTTTTCACTTCAAATCTAGCCATATTATTTACCTATTTTAATAATTCTATACTCATAATCTTTTCGGTTATTTATATATCCTCTATCAAACTTCCAGTCATCATATTCAAGCCATTTGATAAGCGAACCTAATCTACTAATTCTTGGATACCTGTTTAAGCACCAGTTACGAGTTATCTTCTTATCTGTTTTCAAGACCGCTCGGATAAGTGCCATTTGTGATTGATGTTTTTTCATATATTTAATATTACATCCTTCGCCATCTGCAATCGTTTATGCGAAGCTATTTTTGCTAACTTAATATTATCTTCTTGTTCGGATAATTCTATATTTGCAATCAAAGCCTCTTTAAGTTCTTCAGTAGCTTTCTCTATTTCGTGTTTAAGTAATTCGTTTCTCATTACCTATAATAATTACCATAAGCTAATAAAACAGCTACGACACCGACCCAAGCCAGTAGCATTACTCCGATAGTTGCAAGTGCGACCATAAAAGCGTGACTAATCATTCGCCAATTAAACATTGACCAGAATTTGATTTTCATTAGTCGTTCTCTGGCAAGGCGACCGCTATATGAGTTTGAGAAAATATATTTATTCATTTTCTTTATTACAATTAAGGCAAGGTTTATAACTGATTACATCACATTCAAAACCATCGCCATCGCCAATAATTTCTATCTGACCGACACCAAGACAAGTAGCACAAGCTGATTCTGTTTTAGCTATGTCCCAAGCCTTGTCGTTCCCCATAAACTCTAATGAACCATCTTCATTCTGACCTGCTAGTGTTAGATATGTTAGATAGGTTTTTAATTCGTGTGCTTGATATATCATTTGATTTTAGTTAGTTGTTTCTCTATTCTAACCACCACCTTGTAAGTAATGGCTAGAATGGAAAATACAAGGTTAATAAATTCTCGCTATTTAATTATCAATGAACATTACTTAATATCTTATATAATCATTATAACTCTTTTAATATCAAAAGCAAGTTTTTCATTATAAATCATAGACTAAAAAAGCCCGATGTTATAAGGCTTAAATAGAATTTAATAAAGTAAATCATTATAACACTTTGTCAATAGCACTTTTATTATATCCTGATACCTGTTTTATAAATCTTTTATGCTTACTTGGTTTAAATAATTTTCGGTAATAATATCGGACAGTTCCTTTAGGATAGCCAAGATTAAAAAGCTCAATCTGTTTCTTTCCAGTTTTGAGTAAAGTAATTATATCTTCTGATTTTTTTGATGTTACTCTCATAAATTTATAAGTGAATTATATTATGACATTTTTTACATAATGTTATACCATTATTTATATTCCACAATACCTCACAATTATTAGCCTTTTCTAAACTATCAACTTTATACTCATCAAGAATTTTATTTAAATGTATAATATGATGTGCTTCTAAATTACCGCCACTTCTATCACCACACTTCTGACAAACAAATCTATCTCTTGTAAATACATCAGACCTCCATTGTCTATATCTAAATCCTGCTCTTATATTTACTTTTAAATTAAACCTACCACCTTTCCAAAAATTCTTTTTTACAAATATTGCATATTTTAATCATAACCCAATTTGAATTAAGTCATCTATACTTCTTACTACATAATATTCAGCACCAACACCTCTGGCTAAATTTTCAAATGTTTTCTGTTCTACTGACTGTTTACCAGATGGTCTTTTGACCTCTAAAAATATAGCAATCCCTGTTCCAGTCTTATCAAAACAAATTATATCTGGGACTCCTTTTAAAGCGTATTTACTCATAGCTCTAAAAAAATAACCTCCGTGTCCATTACCCTGTGCTATTGGCGTATTATTTTGACGCCAGAAGAAATGCTTTTTAAGGGATAAATATTCACAGATAGAATTTTGTATATCCTTTTCCAACGGCTCTGCCTTTTTTATAACTAATCTAGTCATCTACAATCCATTATAACATATTTAAAAACTATCGCAACACAACATCTACATCAGCCTTTACACTCTCTAAAAATTTCTTATCTGTGTCATTAAAAATATGCCCTGATTTTATAACTTGGCAGAGAGCCATAGCGAGATATTTTTGGCGTCTTTCGTCTCCTGTTTGGTGTTGGTTATGTCCGTCAGCTTGTCTGTGATGTTCTTGGCAAAGCATTATTCCGTTGCAGATACTTTCCGCACCGTCAAATCCGCAAGAGTAGATGTGATGTAAGGCACAACCTTGATTAGAATTACATAAGGCACAGTATGGTTCGTAGCACCACACTCGGTTTTTTTCTTCGTCATTGAATCGGTGGCTTAGCATTTTATTTTCTTTTCTATCTCATCAAAATAATCCTTACCGACCTTATACCAATGCACCCCGTCTAAACTAATTAAATAGTTTCGTTTCGCACGATGTGTTTTTACTATTACGGCATCATCAAATGATTTTCTATCAAATTGTAATCTCCGCCATCGCCTTTTTACTTCTTCTGCACCGCAAAAGTTCGGTTCACCATTATATATTTTTGCTAAATCCTTATCTAGAATATGTCCGTATTCGTCTAGGTGTTTAAATATTTTTGATTTTATTGTCTCTCTCATTTTTCTAGTCTCTTAATTGCTGACCTTAATAAACTTGGCATCATACCCATCGCCTCATAAACAACATTCTCATATACTTCTTCAAATGGGTAAATACAGCCATCTTCCATCCATAATTTATAAAGATAGTTTCTAAACTTTACGCTGTTTTTTCTTGGGTCTTTAGCTTTTGTTATCTCTCCGTTGTCTTTTTGAATCTCAACTGTTATTGGCTCAACCTTATAAATAATATCAAAGCTACCATTCTCGTTATCATTCTTCTGCTCGGAAGTAATACTGCAATCGGCTGTAAGTTTGTAATTATGCCCAATTTTTAATGGTGTTGGTATATTCGCCTTGCCTTGTATTTTTACAAAATATATTTCATTTTCCATAGTTTTAATTTGGTATTATATTATTGTTAATAATTTCATCTTCGTTTCGGATACAGATTGCTAGATACTTGATTGAATCTTTTACAACTGGATTTTTGGTCTGCTCGTATTGCAAAACCATCTCTTTGTAAATCTTTAACAGTTCAATTTTCCTTGTTACTGCTCTGTTAATTTTATCAATGTTTTCCATAATTTTAGAAGTTTATATCATCATCTGCCTTAATTTTATCCAATTCTTCATCTCGCCAGTCCATCTCGGAATAATGCCCGTTATTATAAACCATCTTCACATTTCCGGTTGTGCCATACCTTCGGTTGGCTTGAACCGAGACATTTGTGTTGTTTGTGGTTGTAATCTCGCCATTCTTTTTAATCGTTTCTCGCCAGAGTAATATCACCGTGTCCGCTTCCTGTGCAATTGACGAGCTTCCTTTTAAACTTTCAAGCGTGGGATTATCCGTCATACTTACTTTGCTAAGATGGCAGATTAAGAATATACAAACATTCCATTTTTTAGCCAGTGTTTTTAAATCTCGCACCGCCTGACCGACCCTCAAGGCGTGGTTATCGCTATTCATAGGCACAATGAAGTCCAGCTGGTCAATAAATATAATTTTACTTCCATATTTCACTATGCCCTCAATGATTTTCTGCTCTATCCATTCCATCGTATTTCCTTTCATAACTTCTGGCACAAAGCCGTGTGGTGGTTCTTCGCCCCGTTCTATGAATTTTGTTATCAGTTCTTCTGCACCCTCTTCAAAAGGAAACCATAATGGGTTATGTTCTTTGATTTTAGTGGTCAAGTCCATAAGCCAAGATGTTTTACCGTGCTTTGTGAAAGCTGATACAACCACCAATTGCTGTTGTCTAAATCCTTTTATAATCTTATCTAACACCGCCCAACCAGTCATTATTTTTAATTGCTCTGGTTGGTTTCTTATTTTTTCAGCGATCTCACAAAATGAGACCACTTTATCTTCACCCATATACAAAGCCATTATGTCTTTTAATCTACTAAGCTGTGCCGTCTTATCTTGCACATTCCTAGTCCTTTGTATTTCCGCTTCTACTTTTGCTATTATTTCTTTTGTGTTCATTATTTTTTGTTTATTAAGTCCTGAATCCTTTTAAATACAGTTTCTAGAGTCCAAACCTTATATTCCTTTTCACAGTATTTTATTGCTTCTGCTATTTGAAGTCCAGTATATCCATCCAATGATTTAGCTGGTCTTAATTCCCTTTTAAGAGAAGAAGAGAATTGTTTTTTATTTTCAAATACCCAACCTTTCTTCTTCCAATAAAGAGCTATTATTTTTAGGTCTTTTCTTGTTTCTGGGGATTCTTTTAGTTTTTTAAGTTCTTCTTCAAAATTCCAAGTAGTCGCTTCAGCGACAATTTCTTTTGTTATAGTTTCTTTCTTTCTTTTGTGTGTTAATACGCCTTTACCAGTTTTGGTTAATACGCCTTTACCAGATGTAGTAAATACGCCTTTACTAGTTAATACGCCTTTACTACCCCATTTTTCCCAGTCTTTATTAAAGCTATAAAGTCCGTTTATTTTGTTTATTATACTCCTTGATAGAAGATTTTTTAATGTTTTTACCACAGTTGGTCTGGATATCTTCGTGTCTTTTTGGAATTGGGATAATGAAATCCTATCTTCCTTCTTTTGAAAGCCATAAGTTTTTCTTATAATACAAAGGACGATTTGAAACTCTGAACCTAATAGCCTTGTCATTACTAATGATTCTAAAATTTCATTCGCTATTCCTGTATATCCATTTTCCTTTTGCGGTGAAGCCATTTTACTTAAAGAACTCCCTTATTAACTCATCAATAGCCGACCTTTTACTGCTACCGATTCCTTGATAAATCTTACCGCTTTCCATAACCAGTGTAGCGATGAACCAGTCAGACATAACCGTTGTGATATTTATAGTTTTCATTTTATTACAAGCAAAAATCCTCAGTAAATTGCTTATGGCTCGTTGAACCACTGGTATTTTCTACCATATTTACTGAGGACTTCTGCCTACAATTTATTGTTTTGTAAATAACGACTTTAAGCATACTACTATTTTACTCTTAATGAATTTTTAATGCAACTAACCTAAACTGTGGATAACTTTAGAACGGCACATCTTCGGGCTCAATACTCTCCTCTACAATGCCACTGGAAGGCTCATTTTGCCCTTCTACAGCGTTTTTACCCCCCTGTGCGTGGTTTGTATCATTTGAGCCCTTTTTGCCCTTCTCGTAAGTATTTAACTCTCCATAATACTTCCCACCTTGAGACTGCTTCACATCCACATTCACCCAACCCCCTTTATCATTCGCCTGAAGCCACTTAATAAACTCTTCAGTTTTGAATGATAGACCGCAAATCACATACTGCGGAGCTTTCTCGTGTCGCTTAACTATCATCCCTTGTGTAAATATTTTATCGCTCATATTATTTTTCAATTACCAAGCTTTCGTCAATGCCATAGACTTGCTCTGGCTCAACTAGCTTGTAATGACCTTTGTTTGCTAATAATTTTTTGTCTTCCAACTCTGCGACCTTTGATATTTGAACCTTAATCATTCCTTTATCCTCCCTTTTGGTGAAATACCCTAAATGTTCCATTGTCGTGCCTTTCGGTATAACTCGTGGAATAAAAGGTATTTTATAATCTTTTTTTATTGTAAGCATTGTTTTTTAATCATCTCTTTACCTTTTAATAAACCCTCCTTTAATTTATCCTGCTTTTCTTTATCTGGCTTAATTCTAAACACCAACATACTCTTTTCAAAGTTTGGCGAATAGAAAGCAATATCCCACCATTTCCGACCCGTGATGAGTAAGTTCATTTGCACCTGCCAGATATACTTACTGTCAATTCCTGTCTCGCCATCTCTAATCAAGCAATAATGATTAACATCGTTTAGGCATTTAATTTCCAGTCCGCCATCCTTGCCTATCAGTCCATCTGGGCTACATCCGACATACTCATCTTGCTCAATGAACCCAACTTGCTCAACTTCAACCCCTTTTTCTAACTCATACATTTGCCGAGCTATTGGCTCAAGCTCTTTACCTCGTTCAGTATCAGAGCTTGAATAGCTTTCTTTTTGAGCTGATGAATAATACTCCGCCATCATTTCGGTTACATAGGTTTCCAAACCCTTACCATTATTCCCGATGGCTTGAGCATTGGAAGCTGTAAGGTGTATCTTCCTAGCCTCAAACCATTCAGGTGTTCCTTGCTCGCATTGAATTATCTTCATTATTTTAATTGTGCCTTTCTATCGGCAACATATTTGTCAAACTCTTTTCCTCGACCTTTATTTTTTAGATAGTAGTCTTTTAAGTCATTAAGTGTGGTAATAGCATCAACTTCTGCTTTCATCTCTTCTGTAAAAGCAGACTCTTGGCTATTATCTTTTGTATCGGCATCTTTAGTATCGTCAATACAGAATAATCCGTTAAGAGCATACTTACGAGCATAGCTTGAAGACGCACCAGTTATCTGGGCTGAGTCCATTCCTTTTTTGTCTAGTGATTCACGAGCGTAAGCACTTACACTTTCGCTTTCCGTTCCTTCGGTTATTTTGGCGGTGGACTTTACATAATACCTATCACCAACCTGAACTATCTCATCATTAAGTGTGAGAGTAGCTTTTCCTAATAATGGCTTGACCGCTTCTAAGATGTCTTCACAATTCCTATAATTATAATTCCCAAAAGTATTTCGTTGCGATTTTGGAGCTTTCAACTCCTTTTGTATTTTATTTAATGTTTCCATTTGTTTTAATAATATTTTAATAATGTTTCCGACCTTTCTTACATTATAACGCTTGCAACCACCAACGCAAGAAACTCGTTTTTGTTTAGTGCTAAAATAGGTTGTAAAATATAGCTTTATTGGGAAAATATAAAGAAAATTGTTTTAATCATTATGTCAAGAGAGCAAAAAACCCTTTGAATTCAAGGGTTTTCTACTGTCCATACAAGTTATCCGTATATATTAATCGTTAGACCCGAATTAATCCATTTAATTTGAAATTTGCGGATATTTTCAAATCTAAAACGGCAATACGAGATAACGAGCTTAGAACTATGATGAGTATATCTGTTTTAATTTACTTTTTGTGATTGGTCCAAAATTACCTAACGCTGGTTCAATGCCGTATCTCTTCTGAAAAGCAATACAAGCGGTTCTAGTAATAGGTCCCCAATTTTCTATCTCTGGTATATTTCCAGCCATTAAACCTTCCCACTTAAAACACCGCTGGGCTGATATGATTGACCCATCAAACTTAGGTCTTTCTGATATGGTGTTATTATCTTGTATCTCAAAGACTTTTAAATAAGAAGCAAGGAAACATCTAGCATTGAAATACTCTTCACTAATTAAACGAAGTCCTTGGTCAGCATACTTCAAGCCCCAAGAATCTTGGATAACTAAATACTTTTTACCTTTCTTTAAAACAAAATCAACAGCCGTAACCGAATGACCAGAAGTGTAAGGTTTATCTGAAATAAAAGGCTCATTAGTCCATTCCTTAGGGTGAAATTTAAACCACACCATCACACCTTTACCAGTTGCTTGAATAGTAGAAGCCACTGTCTCAAAGTCTAATGGCAAAGATATTCTAGCTATCTTATAAACTTTAGCTAAGTCATTAAAATATGGTTCCTTTTTTACCGCCATTACTTGCTCATCAGACATAAATTGTGAAGGCATAAAGGACTCAAAGACATTTCCTATCTTAGGGAAAATTGAATATATATCAGTAGAATTACAACCTGAAATATTTGGGTTTTGTCTTGCTTGATATGGAAAAGCGGAGCTGAAATCAATCCATACTCCGTATTTCTCTAAGAAGATAATGCCAAGTTCAGTCGCATAAGTCTGTGCTACACAATTATGAACAGCGACGCTGTTTACTATATAAGAATTATCATCTTCTACTTCAAAATTATAAACATATCCACGTGTAAAAGATTTTTTTATTTCTACAGATTTTAATTGCACAAACATTATTCCATCTTTAATAAAAGAATAACGAGAGGATATAGAATATTCAAGTGCATATGATTGTTTTTTCCCCTTCTGTTCTTTTCTTTTTTGAGCAAAACCAAAAATATTATTTCTTAATAAGATAGTTTTTGTTTGTTCAATAAGATATGGAGAAGTAGATACTAATAATTTTCTTCCTCTTTTATCGTAGTGACCATCTCCATCCATTAAACCATTTATAATTTGCATTTGTAAAATTGGCTCAATAAACATCAGTCTCTCAGTTATCTTTTTTTTATTGCAATAGTTACCACCTAATTCGCTAAATACTTTTTTCCATTCGATTCCATAAATACATACCAAAATACCATTCTCTCCGTGTTTGTTTATTGAAACATTAGCTCCAAATTTAGACATTATTCTTTTGATTTTTTCATAAAAATCTGTCTCATCTTTATGTAATGCAAAAGATACTTTATATTCATCGATACAACCCTCAGCTAGATATAAACCTAATACCCAAAGAAATTCTGGGTCTTTTTCATAATCTCTTATTGTAGTATCTCTTATTTCCCTAGAAGTTTGAACTGCAACCCAATCATTCTTTTTTAAATCTATTGCTTGATAAAATTGCGGAGTTTCATTATAAGGTTTTGCATCTTTAATCCTCTTAATTGCATAAATTGGGTGTTCTTTTGTACATTCTATTTTATCAAAAATACCGTGTACTTTAAGTAATGTAGTGTTACCTTGCCATTTTTTTTTAAATAGATGTGTTACTTTTTTCTTATCCCCTTTGTGAGATATAACAACATCATTTAATCTAATTTTAGATATTGCTTTATAAGAAAAATCAGCCATTAGGATAGGTGCATTTGATGGAAAACAAGTGCCTGATTGGGCTTGGTCACGAATAGGAAAAGACAGCCAGTTTTCTCTTGGCTTTTCTATCCAAATTGGAGTAGCTGGAGTTGAACACACTTCATTAAGAGAGTAGTTTTTAGCCTTAGCTTCCTCTGATTGATTGTCTATTGCACCAATATAGTTTTCTTCCATATATTTATATTATACTACTATTAAAAATTAAATAAACTACTTTTATGCAAGTAGTCAGCGAGAGGGCTATCTTTTAAAGAAACCGTGTATCTTATTATGCTCCGCTCTTGATACTATCTGTAAATTTTCTATTCTATTATCTAATTTGTCAAAGTTTATATGATGGACTATCTCTGTTGGTTTTAATTTTCTACCTAAATGCTGTTCCATAATATGTCTATGTATTTTTTTATCACTAAAAGTGTAATATCCATCATAAGACAAAGATTTACCTTTCTTCCCAGAATTTAATTTATCTATACCACAGTGTTCTTTCTGCCATTTAATAAATCTTTTAACATCCCATTTTCTACTACCTTCATTTCTACACTCTTGCGAACAATAGTGTCTTTTAATTTTACCATTTTCTTTTTTGTGATATTTAAATGTTTGAGAAATTTTTTTAATTATTTTAGTATTACAGATGGCACATTTTACTTCCACCTGTCTACGCATACCTATAAAAGCACAAATTCTAGAACAATGCCTACCTCTACCATCTGCTATTCTTTGGGTGGTAGTTTCCATCTTCTTTTTACACACATTACATTTTTTTATTATTTTCATAATGTAAGTATATCATAGTTCAATAGACAATGCAAATCAAAAGGTGGTAGCGGAGGTGTAGTCTCCGCTACTTTATCACCGTTTTTTGTATGCAACCACAACCCAATCACTGGCAATCCAGCGATTGAGTTCGGCTACTATTTGTGGAGGTTCCCAATTTTGGAATAATAAATGAAACGCCCGATGTTTTTTCTGACTACACCAGAGAATATTATCAGGTTCATTACCACCTTGATGACTCTTCATCCGCCTATGGTGGCGACTATTTTTCTGACCCATCTCTTTCACTGTGTCCTCCCTTTGGTTTATCATCTATCAAATCAATGAACACAAAGCCCATAGGTTCGTATCGTGGACAGTCAAGATTGCAAGGGAAATGACTTCTATCAACATCATACTTGCAATTTTTGCATATATTAAAAAACTGGTTTCTACATATACTTATCTTCATAACTTACACCCCTTTCTTGTTAAAGAACTTATACAATTTTACACAGATTTGAAACTGTTTATTTTAGATATGACAAGCTACCAAACCACTTCACTCCTTTGTAATACAAATCAGCTCGCCATTTTTCAGCTCCTAGTTGTCTCATCTGCCACCACATTTCACGGTCAGCAAATCGTCTATTAATAGCCGTAAACTTAGTTAGTTTAGAATCAGTAAAGTAGCCACCATAAGCATAGAACCAATCGTGAATAGTAAAGCTATCACGGTATACTCCAATATAATCTAAAAAGTATCTTAGCGGTCTAGGAATAGAAGCATAGTTAGTCAAAAAACCTACTGGAATATAGGCAGTATCTCCATTAGATAGCACTAGACTTGAAGTCTTAGCTACCATATATGGTCTTTTCTTATTCAGGCTGGGTATTATTGGTATCATTTTCTATTAAAGGTTCTACTGGTGCTTCTAAATCCACTATTGGCTTATTCTTTTGATATTCCTTCTCGCCTACAATCGCCATCAAGATAACCCCCATAGCTTGCTGTAGTAATTGTCTTAATTCAGCTGGTCTATTTTCATCTACCATAGCTTCAAAGACATTATGTATAGCAATGTTTGTGATAGGCTCTTCTAAAGTATCTACACCATTGAAAGGCACTAGATTAGCTATCACCGCACAGTCATTCACTTTGTTTGTTAAAATTCTAAAGTTCTTTATATACAATTTATCGTAAACTACAGCTTCTTTAGCTGGTATTTCTACTGGATTGTCGTTTATTATATCTATGCTCATTGTTTTATTAATTAATTATTAAACTAATCACTTGCTTCTTGTATCGCAGTGATAACTCCATCTTTTATGGTGATGGTTCCATTTGTTACTGCCCCTATACCCATAACATAAGTACCATTTGCTACTGGAGCTGTCCCATCGACCGCTTTATGGATAGCTCTTACTTCACTAGCTTTAAACTTACCTGCTGTTTGCAATCCATCAAGGGATGCATCATATTCTATGTATTCGTCATCTCCTGTGCCGAAGTAGAGCTTAGCATTATCATTCGGCAGTTTTACATTTTTGCTGGCATCAATCGATAGAGCTAAATTTACACCAATCTTAAATAAGAAATTAGAACTTCGCATATCAAAAGGTAAATATGCTCCACCAGTATAATCATACCCAATGATAGTTGGTACATCGGCGTTGATACCAAAGACCAACGATTTTCCGCTTGTAGGAGTATTCCACGCCGTTGCCCTGATGCTACCAGCGACATCCATTTTAGTTTCGGGAGTGATTGTTCCTATACCAACGTTTCCACCAGTTTTAAAAGTAGTTCTTATATCTCCATTTATATCTAGCATTTCAATATCACCTGTTGGAAGTGTATTAACAGCACCGCCATTACCTGTTGATATTGCACCCATCCCGAATACGGCTCTTAATACATTGGTTGTAGTAGGTCCGAACTGAAGAATATTATCTGAACCACCAGCAAACCCCAAAGCTCCACTACGGCCAGTCGAAGATGTAAGAATAAAATCTCCAGAACCAACAACCTCTAAATTTCCAGTTCCAATATTTACCTTAAGACTACCAGTTCCTACTTCCTGTGGGTTTACAACAAGATTCGTCCCATCATAATAGATAGAAGCATCTTTACCAGCACCGAAAGTTAAATTTACATTATCACTTCTACCTGCCAAGATTTCAGTAACACTTGTTCCGCCTAAATCCATTTGATAAGAAGCATCAGTATAAGCACTTGCACCAACAGCAGTAGAATAAGTAGCATCAACTAATTGTCCAGCTTGGTCGCCTACCCCATAACCTAAAAATGAATTATAAGTTCCAGTTGTAATTTTTCTTCCAGCATACATTCCAAAACCACTATTTTGTGAACCAGTAGTTGAATTACCTAGTGCCGCATAACCCATAGCAGAATTAGAAGAACCAGTAGCATCATCAAAAGCATAACTTCCAAGAACACTATTATAAGAACCAGTAACTATTCCTGTTCCACTTCTATACCCAAACAAAGAATTATCTTGGCCAGAAGTAATTGAGTCTCCTGAACCATACCCAAAACCACTATTAGATTGTCCTTGAGAATATCTTAAAGCATTAGAACCAAAACCTGTGTTAAAGGCAGATTGATAGTTTCCTCCAGCTAGTATTCCAAAGTATGTTGCTGTTGTTCCAATTTTCATTATTGAAGTTCCATCAACTGACAACATTCTGTTTGTAGTATCAGGCCTGTAATAATCATATACATTTGCTGGTAAAGAAGCATCTGCAATAATATCTTTGTATAAAGTAGTAGTATTGTTAGAAATAGTTGCTAAGTATCTTGCTGTGTCAGAAGATGTCCCAACTTTTGAACGATAAATCTTTCTACCAGTAACACGAGGGTCAGTGCTTACTGGTAAAGTAACATTAACAGCATTGTTTACTGCATCAGTGTCTATATTAGCACTTGCTCCGATTGCACTTTCTCCAAGAGCAGTAGTATAAGTAATAAAATAATAATGTTTTCCAACATCTAACGCACCACCAGTATCAAGAGCAAGTGTAGGAGCAATAGGCTCAACGACAGTATCAAAATCTATTCCACCTTGAATATCAGCACCAGTATTAGCAGTAGTAATAACTGTTAGTTTATTTACACTTAAATCATTCGCTCCTAAATCAACATCAGTGGTTGCACCTGTATAAGGGACGAGTCCACTTAAATTTTGGTCGCCTGTGTTAGTGCCACTTAAGTTACCAATATCAGTCATATCTTGAGTAGTAAGTCCAAAGGCTGGGTGAGAGGTGAATACTGGGTCGGTTTCGGTAAAAGAATAAAGTGGCGGTGTATCTAATAACCAAGCAGAAAATATAGGGTCTTCTTCGGTAAATGATTGTAAATATCGGTTATCACTTTCTGTTTTAGAATAGTAATTAGCAAAATTAGCAACAATTTCTTTAAGGAAGTTTGCTTTGGTTATTTTTTTTGTTTTCTCGGAATCGGCAACACTAATATCATCAATGACTAACTCATCATTGTTTTCAGCTGTCGTTAATATGGTTAAGTCTTTGATTCTTTTATCTGCCATTTTTTTATCCTATGATTATTTTATCACCCGAACTCTGGAGAAGATACGAGCCATTACTTTGTAACAAGAAGTTTCCACCAAGCGGACAGAAATACTTGACTCCATACGGGCTTATCATTGTCTGAAATTGATTTATCTTTGCAAGGAACGGATTGGTCTTTTTGCTGTAAGTGCCTGTTTTAGCGGAATACTTGCTTTGCTTCTTTTGATATGGGTTCTGTATAGGGCTAATTTGGGGTAATTTTGAGCTATACGGGGTGTTAAGGTCAGAATAGGGTGTTGATATTGGCTCGGTGTTTTTGGGCTTGTTTTCGTAAGGATTTTCACTGGGTGAATATGGGCTAGTTGGACAAGTATTTATCATTAAATTATATTATCAATAAGTATTTCATTATAAGCACCTGAATTACCATCAGTTCCATCAATTCCATCTGAACCAGAATTTACCTTCAATCCTTTCAATCCTTTAGTTCCTCCAACAACATTATAAGTAGGTGTTGATATTTTTTTACTATAAATTAAATAAATGTATCCACCATTTCCACCAGAACCACCACCTCCTCCACCTCCATAAGTAGTTCCTGAAGCATTTCCACCATTTCCACCATTTCCACCAACAGATTTTAATGTTAAAGTCCCAGATACAATTCTTGAAAATACAGCTAATATACCACCAGAAGCACCACCTCCTCCACCTCCTCCTGAGTTTCCTGAGCCTCCATTTGCAACCGCACCAGAACCACCACCTCCAGCAGAAGCAGTTGATTTGCATTTTACCAAAGCACCTGTTGAAGATATATCTAATCCAGCAAAAGATAAAAATCTTAAAATACCAAATTTAATTAAAATACCAGTAATTGTGCTACCAGCACCACCAGCACCACCAGTTTGAGCTGGAGCATTTCCACCAGCACCAGCAGTTTTACCTGCTGTTGTCAGTAAAGAGTTAGCAACTGTCGCACCAGCAGAACCAGCATTACCAGTACTATTACCAGCTGTTACTCCTTGAGCTCCATCGCCTCCTATTGTATTTGAAAAATATCCGCTTGTAATTATTCCACCAACCCCTTTAGTTATTCCACTAGCAGATGTTCCATTATTTCCATTATTTTGGATTGTTCCAGTCCCAGATAATGTTCCTTTTACAAAAACTCTATATCCACCAGTAGATAGAATATCGTTTACAGTAAGATTATTGTAATATTTATCAGAAGTTAAAGTTGTTGGACTTGAAATAGTTACATCTCCATCAGAGCCATCACCAAAATCCATACGCAAAAATTCATTTGAAAGTTTAGCATCATCTTCCAACTTCGGCACTCTCCCCTCATCATTTGCTGGGGTAGCGTCTTTTTCACTTTCATTTATGAAGTCATCTGCTCTAATTGTTTCATTTTCTAAAATTGACATAGTTTTATTTATTATTTAATATTGACATTTTTTCTCTCTTGTCTCTTGTTTCATCGGTGGTCTGGTTTTCCAAGCCTCTCTTAATTTAGCTTTATGTTCTTCTGAAAAGTTCTTCCCGAGAAAGACTCTTTTATTTGATTTGCTCATTTTTAATT
>Ga0247840_10006379_pt1 | contig 17018 bp, 8 predicted proteins | sample LaCruzMarch2015__FD_192404 | JGI IMG/M metagenome (GOLD analysis project Ga0247840, IMG submission 192404) | Freshwater microbial communities from meromictic Lake La Cruz, Castile-La Mancha, Spain - LaCruzMarch2015_17m | ecosystem: Environmental > Aquatic > Freshwater > Lake | place: Spain... | reverse complement strand
CTTTTACTTTCCCGTTTTTCTTTTTAGCATAATTATAAAACTCTTTTATGCCAAACATATTACCATGGTCGGTAAGTGCAATGGCATTCATACCCGATTTCGAAGCCTTATCGACTAAACCTGAAATGCTGGACATGCCATCGAGAATAGAAAAATAGGAGTGGACGTGTAAATGAACAAAAGTATCCATAAGTGCAGCACTGAAAAACAGCTTTTTATGCTAATTTAAAATTTCGAAAATTGAGTTGATAAAGATAATGCGATTTTTTGTAAGCACGTGAGCATTCGAAAAGAAGTTATCAACAAAATATAGAACCAAGAGCCAAGATGTTAGAATAAAGATTAAAGAAAAAAGAATTCTTTGAACTTGCTTCCTTGTCGGGCGTTTCGTTGTATCATGCGTCGTTCGGCTTTTACAACAAATTCGAAGTTTTTAAGTCCCCATTCGGGTGCAATCAGAAAGCCCGGAGGCGATTGCGAAATCATTCGTTCAATAGCAATTTTGGGGTTCAAAAGCTCCATAAAATCTATCACCAAATCGATGTATTCGTCGGCAGTATACAGATGAAACCATTCCGGATGCTCAGCATATTGACGAGCCATTTTAGTGCCTTTTACCAATTGTAGTTGATGAAGTTTAATGGCTGTTAATGGTAGTTTCGAAATGCGTCGGGCATGATTTAATATCATTTCGTGCGTTTCGTGTGGCAGGCCTAAAATAAGGTGTGCACCTGTTTTTATGCCACGGGCGGCAGTATCTTTGATGGCTTTTTCGGCTGTGGCATAATCATGTCCGCGGTTGATAAACTCCAGTGTGCGGTCGTTGGTAGATTCTATGCCATATTCTATCATTACATAATATTTTTTTGATAATTCGGCAAAATAATCGAGCAGTTCTTCATTCACACAATCGGGACGTGTACCAACAACTATTCCTACAACTTTGGGGTGTGCCAACGCTTCTTCGTAAATGGCTTTTAGTTTTTCAATTTTATCGTAAGTATTGGTATACGACTGAAAATAAGCTAAGTAAATTTGCGCTTCATATTTGTGATTAAAAAATGCTATACCTTCTTCAATTTGTTGAGTGATGGTTTTTGTTGGCTTGCAATACTCGGGGCTAAAGGTTTGGTTGTTGCAATAAGTACAACCACCTATTCCACGACTTCCATCGCGATTAGGACAGGTAAATCCGGCATTGATCGATATTTTCTGAACCCGTTCGGTAAATTCAGTTTTGAGTACCTGATTGTAATTGAGATAATGATTTGACGGATTTAATATATATGACATTTTATAGAATACAATTTGAAGAATTGAGAGTTTTAAAATTTTGTTTGATAAATAAGTAATTGGAAAAAGAAGATACACCAAAACACTTTTTGGAAAAGCTAAACTTGTCCCCCGATAGCTATCGAGATTCTGTTTTAGCGTGCTTAGCGTTCAAAATACGACATTATATTTTGTCCATTACTTAGATACAAAACTAAAACCCAAAACAATCATTTGTTGCTAAATGTTTGCTTTGGGTTTTAATATTTATAAAAAAAATAGTTTATTGAAGGAAAATTTTAGTTGTTTCGGTAACACTACCAACAACTATTTTTACAATATAAGTATTGTTTCTTGGAGCTGCGATTTGGATATTCTGGTTGGCCGATATGGTTTTAATACCTACTGTACGTCCCGAAATATCATAAACATATACTCTACCTTCGAATTCGCTAAAGTTTTGTACAAAAAGTTGATTGTCGAAATGATAAATTTTAGTATTCGATACTTTTTTAAGCTCTTCGTTTAAGATTTGAGCCAGAACTTTGAATCGTAAAACAGGTTCTGTGGTTGATGCTGCTGTAAAATTATATACAGTTCCATTCATCGAAATATCAATAATTTTATTTTCAATCAAATCGTGTAAAAACATTTTTTTGTATTTCACCTGCGTATTCTCATTGTGAGTAAAAGTCATCGTATATTCGGTATCCTGTCCGGCCTGAAAAGCTAAGCTTGTGTTGTTAATGTCATCGACCGAATTTATCTGATAATTACCATCATTTTCAACAGCATATAATTGAGGGTTTAGAGCATTTCCAATAAGCTTTTTACCATCATAACCATTGTCGAAGTTACGTGAATAATTTTCATGACTCATAATCCACATTCTATCTTCAGCATTTTCGCTTTCTATGTCGATTATTGTAACGGCCTGACTGTCAGTTGCCGAAGCAGCTTTTGCTCGTTGTCGTTCGGAATTACCCATAGCTACAATGTTGTAATTAAAATTAACAAACGACAATTCGTTTGTTGAAGCGTTAGGCGGTATGCGAACCATTAAAGTACCCATGGATGGTACCTGACGAGGAATGCCAAAGTCTCCGGCTTGAGCTTTTGGTACTGCGAAATACTGCCCTGGAGTAGCTCCTTTAATGCTGTTTTTTAAATTTCGCCATTGAACAAAAGTACCTGTAGAATATAAATAAGCAGTAGCTTCTACACCGGCACCAAATTCAATTAATTTTATATCCATTGCTGCGGTATAAGGGTTTGCAAACAAATGCTGACCAGGATACAATGCGCCGGTTGTTTTAATAAACTGACCCGAGCTGAAATTAGAATTTATTAATTGTCCTTTAAATGTATAAAGCGTATTTGCATTTTGCTGACACAGCTCATATCCTATAAAGGGTTGAAGTACATAGTTGTCGCTTACCGATTGCCAGTGCGTAGTAGTATCATTGTCATTTTCGAATAGTTCGCGCACGTGGGCTCCATAGAATGTAGGCAAAACTGGTAATGATTTTACAGGAATACCAAAGAATTGCCATTTAAAGACATTGTTAAAGCCACCGTTTATATCCCAACTTGCTGGCGAATACATTTCAACTGTTCCAAACGCCGGATTGTTTTGAGGATTGTTGTATTTAATAGAGCCATTTGCTAATGTTGTACTTGCCTTTATTAATACTAAATCTTCCGCTTTTGTTACTGGAATTGTTGTAGGAGGTGTAACATTAATTGTATTGTTAACAATTAAGGTTCGTGCAGGTGGAATAATCAAACTTCGAATAGTGGCATTTATCAAACTGCCTATTGTTCTATTTATATCTAATTGTAAATTGCGAATAGCAGCCGAACCAAAATTTGCTACAGTAGCGTAAATTACATTATCGCCTGTTGCTGGTATATAATTAGCTGTCCAGTTTCCTGTTTTTCCCCAATCAGTATCTATATAGCCCATCCAGTAGTTTGCCGGAGGCGTTAGTACAGTTATCGGGTCCGATCCTATTGCAGGTTTTGGTGAAGCGCACTGAATTGAACTTGTCATCTGACAAGTTACATTTACACTACCTGTAGAGGTTGGCGTATAGGTAAAAGTTTGATCTGTTTGCCCTACTTGCTCTACACCTCCAACAAACCATTTGTAAGTAGGTGTAGTTCCTCCATTTACAGGGGTAGCTGTAAATACAACCGGAGTATTTTGATATACGATTGTAGGCGAGTGTGTTACAGTTACAGAGGCGGTAACAGATGGATTAACAATAACATTTTGTGTTGAAGTGGCTGATAAAATTTGTTTAAACGAAATACTATCTAAAGCAAAGTCGTTTCCATTGGCTGCAGTAGTTTGGTTTATGAGCTCTAAGTTCAAAATATTATTACTTCCCGAAGCTGTATTGTAAATATATTGGGTCCAGATTCCGGTTGACGGATTGGCAGTATAAACAGGGCCTGCAATTTCACCATTTACGTACAATTGTAGTTTCGATGGTGCGGGATCGATGCCATTTACTACTGTTTGCAACCAATATGTGAATTCGTATTCTGAACTTGGTACTACCGGAACACTTTGCGTCCACACTACAGCTCCTGCAGTTGTATTCCCGTTGATAATCATTTGTTTAGTACCAATGATATTTTTATCGGGTACGCTATTAAAATTTCCATGCACATTACTTGCCAAATTTGTAACCGTGTAAAGGCCCTCCGGATACAATGCATTTGTAATAGGTGCCGCATAACCATAGCTACTTCCAAAGCCAGCATTATCCATTTCAAAGTCGCCGTTTACAATTAGATTTCCACCAACAATAACATTGCCTGTAACAGTGTAATTACCAGACATTTGAGTAGTTGCATTTACAATTGTTGGATTTGCCAAAATCGAATAATAATTATTCGGTCCTGTCCAGAATTGACTTTGAACATCTGTACCTGAACTTGTTAAATATATTGTTTCGCCAATACAAAAACTACCACCACCTGTTGAGCTAATTAATGGAGATGCAAATACCTTTCCGGTAAGAGCTACGGATTTTGAAGTAGCACCAGATGAACTTACAACAATATTTCCATTGTAATTGCCAGCTGGCCATCCTGCAGCCAATCGTAAGGTAACTTCCGTTGCATTAACTGTAGTTCCTGTACGAGCTAATGTAATTGCTGTTGTTTGATAAAGTCCTGTATTTGGATTTAGTATTTCATAATTTGCAGGAGGAGTCACAGTAATGTCTTGTGATAGCACTGCTCCACTTATTGTAACTTTTTGAGTTACCGAAGGTCCCGTTCCAAATAAATATCCAAAACCGTTTAATGAATTTTTCGAAACTAATAGTGTAGCAACATTTGCAACATATCCACTTAAAGCCACCGTTTTTACAACTGCTCCTGGTGCCGATAAGGTAACATTTTGAGGCCCGTAAACCGTTCCTGCGGTTCTGCCTGAACGAAGTCGGGCATATAGTATTTGATTAACACTTCCACTTGTTGGAGAAATTGTGAATGCACCTGTATTCCATGTTGTGCCTGTTGATAGTTCAAAATCTGCCGGAGGCGTAACTGTAACATCATTAGTGCCCAGATTTGCTCCATAAAGCTGGAAGGTTTGGGATGCTGATGGCCCTGCACCTGAATAAATAAAACCTGCTAACCACGAAGTGCTTGTTGTCAGCGTTGCCACTGGGTTTACAACTCCCGATAAAATAACCGTTTTACTTTCGGCATAAGGAGAGCTTGCAACAATATTTCCATTATATGTACCTACGCCTAATCCGGATTTCAACCGAACATTAATAACGATTGCTATTAATGTGGAACCCGATGGCGTTAATGGGAGCGAAGTAACATAAACAGATTGTGCCGCAGTTTTAATTTCATAACCTGCTGGAGCTTCGAGCGTAATATTACCCATTAAATTTAAGCCACTTACAGTGAAATTTCGATTAGACGAGGCGGTCCCTTTGAAGGTTGCCGTAAAACCGGAAATTGATACAGGATCCGTTACCGGACTTGTTGAAACTGTTATTACAGGTTGTGCTGTAACCGTACCAGAACAGGATACATTGACATCAGTAGCTCCCAGCGATGAGATAATTAAATTTTCAGGTGCTATTGTTCCAATACTGAATCCGGCTTTCATGCGAACATATACCAACCGATTGATACTTCCACCCGATACAGGTAGTGTTACAAAAGGTTGAGCAGAAAAAGTAGCTCCTCCTGTTAACGAAACATCAAATGACGAAGATGGAGTAACAACTGCATTTTCGTCCATATTTACACCTGTAACTGTAAAGCTTTGAATGGCCGAAGGGCCTGCCGTAAGTTGATAGGTAAAACTTAGCGATGTTGGAGCTGCCACTAAATAAGGTTGATTGCTGATAGTTAAATTGCTACCATTGTCGGAGCCTATTACTCCAGGTGAATTGCTTACAACGCGTATTAAATATCCGTTACCTGTAATTGTATTGGCTGGTATCGTTGCACTTATGGTTCCCGAGGTAGTAGATATAAGAGTGCCAATATTTACAGGGCTTGCAAAGCTTCCGCTGGCATTGGAAAGCTGTGCTGTAAAAGTATTGACCGAAACAAAACCGCTCGAAGCCGAAAATGGTACTGATATGCTGCTTCCCGATATAAAAGGGGAGCCGGTGATAGTTCCTGTTGTAATTGTAGGAATAATAATATTGATGGTGTAATCTTCTACTTCCCCATCAAAGTCTGATTCGCAAGCAGCAGCATCAATATTATATTTTGCCGAAATGCGCATACGTGTATTACCAGGCAAAGCTGTAATAGGAATGTTAATCGAAAGGGGGCTCAAAGAGGTAGGTCCATTTGTTGTGTTTTGTGCTATTCCAACAGATATTGATTCTCCACTGTCCGAAAAATCACCATCTTTGTTCCAGTCAAATCTTGCTCTTGCATATATTGGATAATCTCCATCTGTATTCAAATTTACAGTTAAATTGTAAGCATTGCCAGCATATAAGGTTGTTGTTTGTGCTGTATAGTTACTGTAACCTGAAGGTTTTGCCGACGAATTGTTGATTGTATTGAAGTTTACCAAAGTAATACTTGTTGGAAATTCGGTAGTGCCCGATGAAGCACAATACACTTGATTTACTGAACCGGATAAAGCTATTTGTTGGGTTGTTGCTCCGCTTGAGCTTGAAGTTATATTCTGAGCGGTATAATTCCCAACACCTAAACCGCTTTTTAATCGAACATAAATGGTCGTTGTGGCAACTGTACCGCCAGTTTGAGTTAAAACAATTGGTGTTGTAGGTGAAAAACCAGCGCCCGAAGTTAACGAAATTTCGTAATTTGTAGGTGACGAAACGACTAAATCAGCAGTGAGCGAGATGCCACTTACCGTAAACAATTGTTCGGCAGAAGGGCCAGATCCAAAGTCGTAATTAAAATCGGATAGCGAATTTGTTGAAGTGGTAATTGTAGGCGTTGTTACCGAACCACTACAAACTATATTCATTGTAGTAGCTCCGGTTGAAGTGGCCGAAATGTTTTCCAAATTATAATTACTTGCTGGTAAGCCTGCTTTTAACCTTACATAAATAGTCGTTGTGGTAACTGTACCGCCAGTTTGAGTTAAAACAATTGGTGTTGTAGGTGAAAAACCAGCACCCGAAGTTAACGAAATTTCGTAGTTTGTAGGTGGAGCTATCGAAATATTATTCGTTAATTGAGTTCCACCAACCGTAAAACTTTGCTCAGCCGAAGGTCCATTTCCTACTATGTACGAAAGTCCGGTTAACGACGATACCGAAGTTGTAATTGTGGGTACATACACCTCTAATGTAGCAGCATTCGATTCGTTAGTAGATACATAGGTAGTAGGAGATACATTGTTAGTACTACTCAGTACAGCGTTTCTATAGATATAAAATGTTCCTCCGGCGTTGAATGGAGCAACAGATGCATTTGGAGTATAAGTAGCGCCAGTAGCTCCCGCAATATTTGTTCGGGCTCCTCCGGGAGATGTGCTGTATGTCCATTGATAACCAGTACCCGAAAGCGAGATGCCCGATTCCAAAGTTCCGTAAATATCGCCACTTATTGCACTACCTGAAGTTCCTACATAGATTCCTTGCGTTGTATTTGTAGTTAAGTTATTTGCCAAAACTTGTTTAATATTTTGAAAAACAACTCTGTTTTCTCCGGAGTTTTCGTAAAATTCATATATTAAAGAGCTTGATCCGGTTAAGCTCATCAGAACTCGTGGTTTCAATGAAAATGCTTGAAGAGTCCAGTTATTGTAAACCGAATTACCATCTATAGTTAACCTACTTCCATCATCCGAACCTAAATCGACAGTATACAAACCTTTTTTGGTAGAGTTCATCCTATATCGAACTGAAAATGTTTCGGTTCGTATCGAAAATGTACTGTCAACGGACGTGAAAGGATAACATGTTGAATTGCCTAAAAATGAATTGTCAATCGTATCAATATCTGTAATATTACTTGTTATTGTACCATAATAAGTGTTGAAATTAATGCCGTCATATACATGGCCAATCCACTTATCTGTTCCTGCAAGTGTTTGGTTAGTTACCGATGGAGATGGGGCAGTTGCAGTAACTTTTACACGTGAAGTTTCGCAACCACCACTGTTACTTATCGACACCCAATAGTCTGTTGTTAAATTAATGGTCGGTGTAGTATAGGTATCGTCAGTATTGTTTGAACTAGTTTTCAATAAGGTGCCACCCGAAGCAGCCGAATACCATCTATAAACTTCGCCCGAAACAGCTCCCGATGCCGATAGCACAGTGCCGGTAGTAGTGCCGATACAAATAAAACTGCCTGTTGTTGTAGGTGCTGTCGGGAAAATAAATATCGATAGGTTTGCACCATTAATTGTTCCGGTTATTGCAGGATTACTACTAACAACCCGAATACGATAACCTGTGCCGGTTGGTGTATTTGCAGGAATTGTTGCTGAAATAGTGCCGGAAGTGGTAGATATAACCGAGCCAATAGCTACAGGCGAAGTAAAACTTCCAGCGGCATCCGAAAGTTGTGCCGTAAATTCATTACCCGATAAATATGTTCCAAGTATTGTATAAGGTACCGAAACCGAAGCTCCTGAACAAAAAGTAGTTCCTGTAATTGCACCAGTAGTTATCGTTTTGAGTTCGCGAGCGAATGTAAAGAATCGGTTTGTGCCAATAGCATTCGAGTTGGAAACATCGAAAGTGCCGGCTGTTCCAAGTAATGATGTGTAAGTGCCAGTCAAAGTAGTGCTTCCACCTACTAAATCATTGGGCGAAATGGCTGTAGGGCGTGTTAACGATACTGAACCATTCGTAAAACTTCCAGTTGTTGTTAACGCCCAATATTCCGTGTTACTTTTTGAAACTAAAGATGCAACCACATTTGCTGTGCCACCAGAAGTGCCAACTACTGCTTGTACCTGTGCTGAAGCTGAGCCCGAAGTGGTTGGATTTACCAAAGCAAAAGGCAAATAGGTTGTTCCACTTCCGACAGGGAAATTATAAGTTGATCCCGAAACCAAACCTGAAGGTAAAGTCCAATTAACCGGACCGTTTATAAATGATGATTCCGAACCACCGACAATTGCATTCGTAGCAGTATTAGTAATAGTAAGTAAATTTGTAGGCGTGGTAGTTAAATTACCTGATGTAAGAGTTAGTAAATTATTGATGGTTGTACTTATTCCAAGTGAAGCACCTCCGGCATTGTTTATGGTCAGATTGTTAAATGTAGTAGAAGTGGTTCCACCAATAATACCCCCACTACCATTCATCGAAACTGTACCTGTGCCAGGAGAGAATGTTCCGCCATTATTTGTCCAGTTGCCGCCAATGCTTATGTTAAAGTTGCTGCCCGAAGTACTCAATGTACCTTGTGATAGTAGCAAGTCTCCACTTGCAGTAGTTGCTGCCGAGAGTGTAACGGTTGTTGGATTGTCAATGCTAAGATTTGCAGGTGTGTTTTGAGTTAAACCAGCTCCGGTTACTTGTGCGCCTGATCCGTTATAAGTATAGTTAGCTCCGGAATTATAAGTTCTTGTACCACCTACTCTAATATTACCCGTAGTTCCCGTTGTAGTAATACCATCTGCCGAAGTTACACCCAATGTAGCCCCAGAGGCCAAGGCAAAAGTACCAGCGCTTCCATTACCAACCACAGTTGCATCGTCAGCCATTTGTAATGTTGTTCCGCTATTAACGATGAAATTTATGTTGTTCGAAACAGTACCACCCGAAGTGTATGTTTGTGTAGTGTTTCCATTAAAAACAATGGAGCCTTGACCCGAACCAGACTCAGTTATAGTGCCTGCAGTATGAGTAAAGTTTCCGGCTACATTTAAAGTAAGTATCCCTGATCCCCAACTAAGATTTAATATTCCACCCGATACATTTAAATTTTCTCCTATGTTTAAAGTTTGATTCGTATTATTGATCAATCTAATACTTCCTGTTAATCCAGTATTAATAATACTAAAACTTCCGTTTATGTTAGAAAAAGTTGTATTCAAATTATTTGTACCTTGAGCAGTACAATTCCAAGTAAAATTTCCAAATGTTTGATTTATTGCCCCAGGAACTGTGTTTGTAATGCCAGTAACATTACAAGTCGAAGCTAAATTCCAAGTCGCGGTAGGGATAGTTCCACCATTAAGGGCATGTTGATAGGTTGAACCGCTATTAAAAAGTAATTTTGAAGCTGTAGTACAAGTTACTGTTCCGGCATTAACTATAGTCCCCGTTACAGTAGTTACTACATTTGTTCCGTTGGTATTGAAAGTAAGTCCATTTGAAACTGAATATATACCTTCTATAGTTGCAGTGGCATTGTTGGCTAATGTTATATTTATTCTATTACCTCCAAATGAAGCACCGCTTGCTACTGTAAAGTCTACTCCAGCATTACCTCCTATTGTAAATGTTCTCGTATTTCCACCTGCTAATGAGATAGTACCCTGGCTAATTGTCAGAGAGTTAAATGCTATATTAGATCCCGGTAATGTTGTAAATGTAATTATACCCGGAGTATTGAAAACAATATCATCTCCAATAGCTGGTGCAGTTCCACCCCAGTTAGCTCCAGTTGTCCAATTTAATGTTGTTCCAGTTCCTCCACTCCATGTTTTGGTTGCCCCACTCAAATTCTCAACTCCTACAAGTAATAACACAAAAAATGCAGCAAAGAAATGCAACAAATATTTTTGATTTTGGAGTATTTTTCTAATTCGAACATATTTCATGTTCTGTATATAAGTAGAATTGGTCATTTGTTAGAAATAATTGTAATAGTTTTTCTATTTTAAATCTTTGGTTTCTAATAATTGCTTTTTTGTGGAAAAGCAGTTATCAATAATCAAACCAATGCATGTAATGTATTGTTAAACAAAACAATACATTAATTGTTCTAAGAGCTTTTTGCTTTGATTTCAGATTGTTCTATTCGTTATCAAAGAATTCTTGTTTATTGTTGCTTGACAAAACTAAAAAATACATGTTATTATTCTTATAATCAGGATATTTTTACAGTAATTTATGCCACAAAAGTAATATAAATTACAATTATAACAAAATTATATGCTACATAAATATGAATAGCTGGTTGATAATTGAATGATTTAACATTAGCTGTTTTTTTCTGCGAATCATGTTCTAACAAAATTTAAATCATACATTTATGATTTAGGAAAAAAATGTAGTAAAAATAGAGCCCTTAATTCTTGCAATGGTTGTTTTTTTGTTTATCTTTGCAGCTCCAAAAAAATGACTTAGTAGCTCAGTTGGTAGAGCAACAGACTCTTAATCTGTGGGTCGAGGGTTCGAACCCCTCCTGGGTCACAAAAAAACCGCGAAGCAAGTTGAATTGCTTCGCGGTTTTTTTATCTTTTATCTTTGTTCTTTGTTCTAACAAAATCTATCCTAAAAATCCTTTTAGTAATTTACTTTTCGAATTAGGACGCAGTTTGCGAATGGCTTTTTCTTTAATCTGACGAACACGTTCGCGCGTTAAACCAAATTCATCACCAATCTCTTCCAAGGTCATTTCGGTAACACCAATTCCAAAGAATTTTTTTACAATGTCTTTCTCTCTGTCCGAAAGTGTGTTAGCCAATACGCGCTCAATTTCTTTCGAAAGCGATTCGTTAATTAGCACGCGGTCGGCGTTCGGCGAATCGTCGTTAATCATTACATCAAGCAAACTATTGTCTTCACCTTCCACAAAAGGAGCATCCACCGATATGTGACGGCCCGAAACCTTCATGGTATCGGCAATCTTTTCCACCGGTATATCCAATTGTTCGGCAAGTTCTTCGGGCGAAGGGCGACGTTCGTTTTCCTGTTCGAATTTCGAAAAAGCTTTGTTGATTTTATTCAACGAACCTACCTGATTGAGTGGCAAACGTACAATACGCGATTGTTCGGCCAAAGCCTGAAGAATCGACTGACGAATCCACCACACGGCATACGAAATAAATTTAAACCCACGAGTTTCGTCAAATTTCTCAGCTGCTTTGATAAGACCAAGGTTACCTTCGTTAATTAAGTCGGGCAGACTTAAACCTTGATTCTGGTATTGTTTTGCTACCGAAACAACAAAACGGAGGTTGGCACGAGTTAGTTTTTCGAGCGCTATACGGTCGCCATTGCGAATACGTTGCGCCAGTTCTACTTCCTCTTCAACAGTAATAAGATCCTCACGACCAATCTCTTGTAGATACTTGTCAAGCGATGCACTTTCTCGATTAGTAATCGATTTAGTAATTTTTAATTGTCTCATTATGGTTTAAAAAATTAGCGTGCAAAATTAATACTTTTATTTCAATTGACAAAATGCTGTTTTTAGCCGTTTTTCGGGCTTCCAACAAAAATAATTTCCTTAACTGAAACAACATAAAATGAGAATTGTTTTACGTTGTTGATAAGTTTCGGTTACAATTAACATTAAAGTATATATGTTAGAGTAACATTGACCCCCAAACCCCTCCCGTCTTCGTCGGGATAAACTGTGGGGGCTTCAGACAAAATAATAAAAATCTACCCCTCGCCTCCGAAGGGTAGATTCGTTACCTTAAAAAACTGATTTTGAATTATTCGCCCAAATTTACGGCATAATAGGCCACTTTTCCGTTTGGATAAACGCCTGCAATGTTCAATACTTTAAATTTGTCGTTTGTGTTTAATGCCTCTGTGAGCATTTCTTTTATATCGTCGGTGCTCCGAATTGCCTGATTGTTTATTTTTACAATCACAAATCCTTCTTTAATACCTGCATCCTGGAACTTTCCTTTACTAACCGATTTTACTTCCATACCATAGTCGAGTTGGAACTGGTCTTTCAGTTTGTCGCTGATAACTTTAAATTCGGCTCCCAGCATATCCATATCGGCTTCGGATTTTGTTACTTTGGTTGTTCCCTGTCGGTTTTTAAGTTCAGCAGTCAGCTTTACTTCTTTATTTTCGCGCAGTACAACGAGTGTTACTTTATCGCCCGGGCTAAAGCGGCCAATTTGTTCCTGCAGTTGCGACGACGATTTTACGTCCACATCATTTACTTTTATAATAATATCGCCTTTTTTTACACCGGCTTTTTCGGCTGCGCTGTTTTCAACCACTTCGGCCACGTAAGCGCCCTCCATAGTTTTCAGGTTTTTTTCTTTGGCCAGTTCGCTGGTAATTTCCTGCATGCTTACGCCCAAAACAGCGCGCTGCACAAAACCAAACTGACGAATGTCCGAAACCACTTTTTTGACTATGCTCACCGGCACCGCAAACGAATACCCTGCATACGAGCCTGTTTGCGATGCAATAGCTGTATTTATACCAATTAACTCGCCACGTGTGTTTACAAGCGCTCCACCACTGTTACCCGGGTTTACAGCTGCATCGGTTTGTATAAACGATTCAATTTTCATTTGCGAATTAATAATGTTGATATTGCGCGCTTTGGCACTTACAATACCTGCGGTAACGGTCGAAGTCAGATTGAACGGATTGCCAACTGCCAACACCCATTCGCCAATTTTAACCGAATCGGAATTTCCAAACAAAATAACCGGTAACTTTTCGGCCTCAATTTTCAATAAGGCAATATCCGTATTCGGGTCGGCACCCACCAATTTGGCTTTAAATGTACGTTTGTCGTTGAGCGTAACTTCAATTTCTTTCGATTTGTCGATTACGTGATTGTTAGTAACAATATAACCATCGTTCGAAATAATTACGCCCGAACCCGAACCTTCCTGCATAGGAGCTTCCTGTGGTTGACGTTGTTGTGGTCGTTGTTGTGGACCGAAGAAATACTCAAAAAACGGATCGTTAAAGCCTCCGCCACCAAAACCCTGTTGCATTTGTACGGGAGTTTTTGTTTTTACGTGAACTACGGCATGTACCGATAGTTCGGCTGCCAATGTAAAATCGGTGTCCATGGCACGCGGTGCTTTCGAAATAGCAGCATACGAAGCGGGAATATCATTTCCCTGAAATAGAGCATCGGCTCCTTTTTTATTCGAAATTAAATCTGTTGTTACGTTTGTAGCAACACTCACAGCAACTACGGCTGCAAATAATCCAAGTAGCTTTGTACGTTGAGAAACTTTCATAAGGATAAATATTAAATGTTTGTTTTTTTGATTAAAGAATAAAGAGCAAAGAACAAAGACAAAAGACAAACAATCCTGTAAAAGATATTTTAAGATTTGACTTTGTTGCTTTGTCATTACAACGCTAAATTATTCAAAAAGTATTCCGAGGGGCTGGAAATTGTGATATATTTGGTGAAAATTAACATTGTAAATTTTCTGATTAACGTCTGTTTTCTAATCGAACTTTAATTGTTAATTTCAAAATGTTGAAATTATAAAAAAAGCCACCTGATTTGTCAGATAGCTTTAAATATTGAGACGCAATGTCATGGCGTCTCTACCATACGTATCAATTTAATCAGTTTCTGTACCTATATTTTGTCAAACGTTTTTCTCCCATTTTTTCAATTATGTCATTGTCGACAGCCTCCTTTAAATCTCTGCTGGCTGTAGCAGTCGATATTTCTTTATTATGTCTTAAATAATCTTGTCGTGTAAAAAATTCATTTCCAATAATATCTTTAAATATGCTTATTCTGTCGTTGCTGGTTATAGTGTGGTTTTGGGTTTTCAATAAATCTTCTAAAGCTATATCGATAATATTAAGCATGAATTCAATAAATCCCGTTGAATTTCCCTGGTTATCTGATTTTCCAAGAACATCGTAATAATCTTGTTGGCGCTCTTTAATAAGCGATTCTATTGGTAAGAATTCAAAAGCCGGAGAATATTCTTTTAATATCACTGTCTGCCACAATCTTCCCATCCTTCCGTTTCCATCAATAAATGGGTGAATAAATTCAAATTCGTAATGAAATACACAACTTTTTATTAACAGGAGGTCTTTGTCGGTTTTTAAATAATCAAATAAATCCTTCATTAGAGCATACACAATATCTCCGGGAGGTGCTACGTGTGTGATATTATTTCCCTTTATAATCCCGACCGCCGACCGTCTGAATTGTCCGGCATTTTCTATTAACGTATTCATTAATATTCCATGAGCACGACACAAAGAATCCACATCATAAGCATCAAATTCATGAAGCTTAGCATATAGTTCGATGGCATTTTTTACTTCAATGATGTCTTTTTGAGGAGCAAGTACTCTTTTGTTATTAATCAAATCAGTAATTTGCTCCACAGTTAGTGTATTTCCTTCAATCTCAAGCGACGATTGAATTGATTTTATTCTGTTTCTCTTTCGTAATTCAGTTGGTGGTTTCATCAGCTTTGCCGATTTTATTTCACCTATTTTTTGTGATATTGAAGATGTTAGTCGTAAAATATCGCTTGTTATTTCATACGGTGGTTTCATACTCTTTGATTTGTGATAGTATCATTTGATAGTATCAAAGATAGACATTTCTGCTGAAATTGCAATACTGAATTCATTTTTTTTACGTAGAGACGCAATGTATGGCGTTTCTACCATTATATTGGTATTCTTCGCCGAGAGCAACGGTATAACAAAGGCAAGTTTGATACAAAATTATTTCTTTCTATATTGTCTTTATCTAAAATGATTGTATATTTGCATTGAAAATTATTTTAATGTAAATATGAAAAATCGAAAACTTGTTCTTTACATTGACACCTCAGTTATTGGAGGGTATTATGATATTGAGTTCGAAAAAGAAACAAAATTACTTTTCCAAGCTGTATTAAATAACGAGTTCGACATTGTATATTCAAATATCACAGATGATGAATTAATTAACGCTCCAGAAAAAGTAAGAAATTTATTATCAACAATACCTAATTCAAACAAAACCCGAATAGAATTAACCGAAGATGCGATGCAATTAGCAGATGCATATATTGCCGAAAATGTAGTAGGAAAAACAAGTCGGGAAGACTGCTTTCATATTGCATTGGCCACAATTTATAAAGCTGATGTGTTAGTAAGTTGGTCCCGATAGCTATCGGGATAAACACATTGTAAATGTTATACGAATAAGAGGATACAACGCTGTAAATATGAAACTCGGATACCAAACAATTGACATTCGTTCACCTAAAGAAATTATAATATATGAAAACGAATAGCACCGCAATTCAAGGATTTAAAGCCGTTGATTTTATGCGTGAAGTACGTGATAAAATCAGCATGGACATCAAAGACATGAACTTTGAAGAAATCCAGAAATACATGGAAGCAAGACGTTTAAGCCTAAGCTCTACCTATAATCCTGAAACATACTCAAATGTTATGGAATCTGCGGTTGTATCTGAACCAACTACAACTACTTATAATAAAGTTGATAATGATTTAAACCCCTAAAACAATTCCATTTAATTCGTTTTAGTTCCCTCCTTACAGTCGCGAAGTCTTTCTTTTCGCATGGGGTTAAAAATCAGACTTATAAGATTTTTATCTGGGTGTCAAAAAAATACAAATTTCCATCAATACCCATTAAAACATTGTTTGGGACAGCATCAAAGACTTCATATATTTCGTTGGAGAATTCGTCTGTACTAATAGATGTAAATCCTAATGACTTCATATATTCACCAATTTCAACCTCAGTTGCTTCGCGCAAAGCTTGAATATGAGCTTGTTCCAGAATAGCACAGAGCAAACCTTTACTATTTCTAGTAGAACCTATAAGTGAATAAGCAACATTAGCAAAAAGGTGGTTGTGAACATTTATTCTATCAAATAATCGCTTTGCATCGTCTCCAGCAAAGGCAAAATCATTTAATTTAAAAACTGAATTCGAAAAGGGATTATAATACACCTCGTTTTCTCCTCCCCGTTCGAGGTAAACTCCAATTTCATTATAATTTTCGAACCAGCAAAACTGTTCTTTTGCAAATTGTTCCAATGCATTTAGTTGGATTCTCTTATAGCTCGTTGCTTGTTCAAGCGTAATTGTTGTTGTATAATGGCAGCTCTACGAGCTTTTGCACCATAGGTGCAATAATATGGTAGCATTATTGTCACAAAATCAAGGTAGCTCCGTAGGAGCGTAATTTTTTCTGATTGAATAATACAACGCCCCACCAACCCACGACCCCAGCGGGGGTCGAACAACAGCCTCGAATGGCATTTTTTTCTACCGATATGCGACCACGATGTGGTCTTTTTTCTAAACTACGCTATTTCAGCATAATTATACATATTGTTTTCAACAAACATAATGGC
>Ga0247840_10006377_pt1 | contig 17023 bp, 16 predicted proteins | sample LaCruzMarch2015__FD_192404 | JGI IMG/M metagenome (GOLD analysis project Ga0247840, IMG submission 192404) | Freshwater microbial communities from meromictic Lake La Cruz, Castile-La Mancha, Spain - LaCruzMarch2015_17m | ecosystem: Environmental > Aquatic > Freshwater > Lake | place: Spain... | reverse complement strand
TCGGAGCGAAAAGCAACTGAAAAAGCATTGTTGGAAAGTGAAAAAAAATACCGCGAGTTAGCCGAAATGTTGCCGCAGGCAGTGTATGAATTAGACTTGAATGCCAATTTGAAATATCTGAATAAAGCAGGACGTGAAAAATTTGGTACTGCTTATGAAACTACCGATGTTTCGGTTTTCAGCATTGTTGTGCCTGAGCAGCTTGAACGTATGAGACAAAATTTTATGAATGTTAGCTTTAACAACATTCCTTCAAAAGGAAATTTTTATAAGCTAAAACAAAAAGACGGACAGGTTTTCGAAGCCATGATTTCAGCTACATCAATGATTGAGAATGGAAAACCTATTGGTTCCCGAGGAATAGTGGTTGATATTTCCGACCATGTAGCGATGCAAAAGGCTTTGGCTGAAAGTGAAGAAAAATACCGAACCGTGATTGAAAAAGCTACCGATGGAATAGTGATTACACAACAAGGTAAACTTGTGTTTATGAACGAAAGTATGTGTAATATGGTGCAGTATTCAAAAGATGAGTTGATTGGCACATCATTTCTCGACATAATTGTACCGGATGAACATTCGGTTATGATTGATTTTCATAAACGAAGAATGGCGGGTGAAGATTTTTCTGCATTGTACCGCAGCAAAATAATTCGGAAAGATGGAAAAATTCTGATTATTGAACTCAACGCCCGTACTTCAAATTACAATGGTGCGCCTGCTGCATTTATTATCGTAAGAGACATAACCGATAGGTTGAAGATTGAAAACGAACTTCAATTAGCCAAAACAGAACTCGAAACGCTAAATTCACAACTCGAAAAACGCGTTAAAGAAAGCTCCAAACGACTTGTTGAGGCACGAACACAATTGATTAATATGCAAAAAGAAAACCTGCAATCGCAGTTCGAAGTGCTTAAGCAGCAGGTTAATCCGCATTTTCTGTTCAATAGTTTAAATGTTCTTACTTCACTTATTAAATTGGAACCCGATTTAGCTGAAAAGTTCTCAGAGCAACTATCAAAAGTTTACAGGTATGTGCTCGAAAATAAAGACAATGAATTAGTTGAGTTGAACACAGAACTCAACTTTTTAGAAGCTTATATTTTCTTATTGAATATACGTTTTGTTGGCAAGTTAAATGTTAATGTAAATATCCCAGCCCAAAACAGAAACGATAAGATTATACCATTGGCCATGCAGTTGTTGATTGAAAATGCTATAAAACACAATGTGATGTCGAAAAATAACCCCTTGGTAATTGATATATTTATTGATAAAAATAACTGTTTGAATATACTCAATAACCTGCAGGAACGTCCTTCGCAGATAGTTTCAACCGGTGTTGGGTTAAAAAACATCCTGAATAGATACAAACTGCTTGAACTGCCATTACCAACTTTTGATAAAACAGAAAATCAGTTTATAGCCAAAATACAATTAATTAAAAATACAACCCCTAACTCCTAAAGGGGAAAAAAGCGAATAACATGAAAATAGTAATTATTGAAGATGAAGTTTTTGCAGCCCGCCGGCTCGAAAACATGATAAGGGAAATTGACCCACAAATTGAAGTAGTAGCAAAACTCGAATCGGTAAGCGAATCGGTGGCATGGCTCAAATCAAATGCTCAACCTGATTTAATTTTCTTAGATATTCAGTTGGAAGACGACCTTAGTTTTGCCATTTTTGAACAAGTGCAAGTGCGTTCGAAAATTATATTCACAACTGCTTTCGACGAATATGCTATTAAAGCATTCAAATTTAATAGTATCGATTATCTGCTAAAGCCAATAAATAACGACGAGTTAAGCAATGCAATCGAAAAATTTCGTTCGTGGAAGGCCGAAACGGCTCAGGTAATTGATGCCACCATGCTGCGTGATTTGCTGCGTCCACAACCTGCTTATCGTGAGCGATTTATGGTAACAGTTGGCGACAAGCTTAAAACCATTAATGTGAGCGATATTGCTTATTTCTTTTCGGCTGCCGGTATTACTTTCGTTGTAATGAACTCCAAACAGCAATATTCACTCGATTTTAGCTTGGATAATTTGAAAGAAATGCTGAACCCCAAAGAGTTTTTCCGCGTAAACCGTCAGTATCTTATTGGTTTAAAATCAATCGACAAAGTGGTGGTTTACCCCAAAAGTCGCTTGAAATTAGTGCTTAATCCGCCCACCGATAGCGATTTATTTGTAAGCATCGACAAAGCTCCTGAGTTTAAACAATGGATGGATGGGGAGTGATAACACTTCAACAGATTATTATATATATTATTTAACCCGGAGTTTTGCTTCGGGTTTTTTATTGTTGTTTGTTTAATCTGCTCATAAATAAACATTCAACTTTCATTCTTGGTCATTCAACTTTTACTTCAGGGGCTTCACCTATTATTAATTGTACACACTTTTCGGTAGAATTACTTTTGTTTCGAAAACCGATAAATATTGTCGGATATAAACACAAAATCAATTTAAAATCAACAAAAATGAAAAGAATTAATGTATTAATCGGATGTATGTTCGCCTTAATTTTCGTTCAGGCGCAACAAGTTACAGGTTCGTGGAGTGGATATATGGATTTGCACGGAAAAGAAATTAGTGTAGTTTTTCATGTAACGCAACAAAACCAAAATCTTTTGGCTACCATGGATAGTCCTTCGCAAAATGTGTATGGTTTTTCAACTACTTCTACCGAGTTTAAAGATTCTGTTCTCACCATTCGCATGGATGAAGCAAATATGCAGTATCAGGGTAGAATTATGAAAAACGGTTCGATGAATGGCATTTTCACGCAAATGGGAAAAATGTATTCATTAAACCTAACTCAAAACGGTAAGCTGCCTTTAGCCAAAGCTACAAAAAGCGACAAAGATAGAATGAAACCATACTCTTATTCGTATTATCTTGATACAGTTTCAATCAACAGCAGTTTCAGGGCTATACTTTCTGAGCCTGTAAAAGCAGGCAAAACAGCAGCCATTGTTATTGATTGTAAAAATTCGACGAATAACGATTTTAGTCATAATTCATCCCTAAACTGCCTGATTGATCATCTCACTTCCAAAGGCTTTACAGTAGTTTGTTCAATTAATAATAATTGCGATACAAATGCCGCTGTAGCCTATCTGAAAACGCTCAACAAGGTTAATCAAAAGAAAATATCAGTACTTACCGTAACCCCGAACGAAATGGTTGCCACCATGGTGAGAAACTCCAAAACAATTATATTAAGTAAATCGGATAATCAGCAAAATGTATTTAATCAGCTAACTAAATGGCTGTTAAGTGCTGCGTAATTCATAAAACAATTTTTAATTTAATTCTTATGTCAATTAAAAAGTATTTTCTATTAGTAATTTCACTAATAACTGTTTTTGGTTTATCTGCAAAAAACGCAGGCGATGTTTCGGCAACTGTTAAGGATGTTCAAACCAAAGAACCAATTGCTTATGCTTCAGTAGAATTGCTTAATGCAAAAGATAGTTTGCTTACGGGTTGCATAACCGACTCGAAGGGATATTTTGAGTTAGCACCTCCGGCTACTACTTCCAAAATCCGTATTCGATTTATAGGTTATAAAAACATGGAAATGGTATTCAAAGATAAAGACTTGAATGTTGTGTACATGGAAGAAGAAGCGCAACAACTGAAAGAGGTTAATATTAAAGGTAGTGCTCGCCAAAATAAAATTGACCGCGATGTGTACACCATTACCAAATCGATGCGCGATGGTACAACCAGTTCGCAGGAATTGCTTGGAAAACTCAATGGTGTGCATTTAAATGTGTACGACAAAAGTATCAGCGTAAATGGTAGTACTAATGTGTTGATTTTAGTTGATGGCATTGAAAAGTACCAGCAATTTGCTAAAAACCTGCAACCAGAACGAATCGAACGTGTGGAGGTAATTAAAGATCCGATAGGTAAATATGCCACCGATGGGTATTCTGCAGTCATTAATATCGTTTTGAAAAAAGATTACTCCGGTATAGATGCATCTATCAGCAACACCGTTTTTTTGGACATTATTGGAATGAATGGCGACGATTTTTTGGCACAGAACTATGCTAATTTGAATGTGAACTACACAAATAAAAACCTGAATATCTATACTTCAGGGTCTCAATTTACAGGAAACTACAACCTTCCGGCAGAATATATAAAACAATATGGGAATAGAATAACCAAATCGAAACCAATGGATATTAACAATCCAATTGTGTCGGTTAAGCCACGCAATTCAAATTTAGCACTTGGAGCGGATTATACTTTTAACAAAAAACATACATTATCGACCGAATTTAAATACACCGACAATTTATCAACCAATTCGAACGCATTCGATTTAACCAATTACATAAATGATGTGGTTACCAGTACAAGTTATTCACAAAACGAGACGAAAGACAAGACCACCAATTTACAGGTTGGCTTAACTTACAAAGGCAAATTTGATGATAAAAATAGCCTGAATGCTGATGTACGCTATTATCGTACAGATGGCTATAATTATAATTATTATGAGCAGGATAACTTTAAAAGCGAGAGCGATATTGATTTGAGTGGTGATTATATCCGATCGAATGTAAGCTTTATACATACGTTTAATCCCAAATTAACCCTTGATTTAGGATACGGGAATGTGTATTTTACGAATACAAACACCCTGAATTTGAACTCATTTACGCGCTATAATTACCGCAACCGCGTTTCGTTGTATGCAAGTTATCGACCTTTCGAAAAACTGAATACCAAGTTAGGAGGAATTGTAGAAAACTATACACAAAAGTATCAAAACGAAAGTAAGAACTTAACCGTATTTTTACCTTATGCGAATATTCAATACATTGCAAATCAGAAATTTAATATAGTGGCCAAGTACCAATCAAATGCCCAATATCCGACTATCAATCAGCTGAATCCCTATAAAATGGCCATCGACTCGTTGATGTATTCAGCCGGAAATCCAGGGCTAAACACAGGTATCAACAATACATTGGCGTTGGATTTTAACTTCATGAACGCTATCACTTTATCACCCTATTACACATTTAATAATTCGTATTTATCAACTTTTGTGGGTATCGACCCTGATAATGCAAACCATTATCTGACACAATCGGTAAATGCAGATAAATACGAGCAATATGGTGTCAGATTAAATTTTACGATTCCGTTTAGCAAGAAATTTTTCTGGCAAAACAATATAAATTGGTCTGAAAGTAAGATTTCTTATTTCAACGAAAGCAATACGGTAGATAACTGGAGGATAAATTCGAACCTTATATATGTAGAACCTACAAAGGGTTTGGTTACCGGATTGATTTATCAGAAACAAACAACCAAAAATATTACTATACAAGGCTATAACTCCAATGACAACGATTTGGTTTTGGCTATGCTTCGTAAGTCGTTTTTTAAACAAAAGCTGAATGTTTCTCTATATTATGTAGCCCCTATAAATCTTAGTTTGACGTATGATTTACCTAACACGACAAAAGCAACGGGTTATTACAATTTTTCCAACTCACGCATGAGTTTTATTAAAAACCTGACATTCATTGAAGTAAGCTATAATTTCTCAGCAGGTAAAAAAACGAAGAAGCAACAAACATCAACCGATGATGAATTCAACACGGACAAAAAAGGCGGATTTGGATTGTAGTGCACAATAAAAATTCAATCTGTGCTTTTCGGCATTCATTGGCTACTTTCTTTTGCTCACAGTTTATTAATTGTACTACTTTTCCCAACAAATTACTTTTGTTTCGAAATACGAACAATTAACGGTATTCATTATAAAAAACAAATCAATAACAAAAAACAATTTTTTAAGGTATGAAAAAGATTTTTTTAGCATTCGCTATGCTACTTTCAATGGGTCAGGTGATAAAAGCCCAAACAAATACGACCACAAAAAACGAAAACGTTCAGTATCATTTTTTTACTAACAACATTCCTTCCGATTGGAATTATCCGCTCGTTGGGTTTGTAAATAATGTGGATGGTAATCATGCCAGTATTCAGATTGGTATTGTAAATAATACTTCTGGTAATTTTGGTGGAGTTCAAGCCGGATTTATAAACAGTGTCGGAGGCAATATCATTGGTATTCAAGGCGGATTTATAAATAGTGTTGAAGGTGAGTTTAAAGGCATTGAAAATGGATTTATCAACTCGGTAAACAATAACTTCAGTGGTATCCAAAACGGTTTTATAAATTCAGTGAGCCAATCGGTTTATGGCATTCAAGATGGATTTATCAATTCAACAGGCCAATCAGTTTACGGTATCCAAAGTGGATTTATCAACTCCACAGGCAATAAAATTACCGGCATTCAGTGCGGTTTTATAAATTCGGCAAGTGAGATTCGCGGTTTGCAACATGGTTTTATAAACAATACCAAAACCTTGCGTGGCGTACAATTGGGTTTTATAAATTCGGTTGATAACGTAGAAAAAGGTGCGCCCATCGGATTTTTATCGTTTGTGAAAAATGGTGGTTTCAAGGCTATTGAACTTTCGTACAACACTATTAATCCATTTAATATCGCTTTTAAAACCGGTGTGCGTGAGTTTTATACCTATCCCATGCTGGCTTACGATTGGCGTTTAGAAGATGACCGTTTGTCATTTGGTTATGGTGTTGGTTCTAATTTAGACATTAGTAATCGCCTGTTTATCAATCCCGAAATGGAATGGTTGCATCAGGTTTCGATGGACTTTAACCATTATTCTACCTTGCGTTGCAATTTGGGTTACAATATAAGCGATCACACTGCCGTACGAAAGTTTTTATAAAAAATGATTTTAAAAATTTAGTCATCAGTGTTTCAGCATATTACGAAAACAAATCTGCTTGAACGAAGAATTTATCTTGATCAAATAGAGTTTTGTCTGGTAATTTTTCTACTTTATGAACCCTCCCATTAATACTGCACAGGTACTCGAAAGATAAATAATGAAGTAAACATATCCGTACTTTCTCGCAAAAGTTGCTGAAACCCGTTTTGTTTTTGCAATATACCCTACGAATTAACTCCAAAAGCAGGAAAACTATCATAGCCACATATATTTGCGACTTTACAGCATTTTCGCTTGTACCCAGAAATGTTTTGATTTGCAGATTCTGTTTCATCAATTTGAAAAATATCTCAATATCCCAACGTTTTTTGTAAAGGTCAGCAATTGTTATTGCCTGCCAATCTATTTGGTTGGTAATAAGGTGGATTACCTTATTCTCATCTTCTTTATATACTGTTACCAATCTGAATATCTGACCTTCAAGTCCGGCTTTCTTAGCATCTTTGCTTGTGAATTTTATCAATTCATCTTTCAATATATTTTGGTCTCTGTCATCAGGCAAATCTAACTCCTGGATACTTTCGTATAATATGTTGCTTTTTAGACGTGTTACAAAGATATTCTTGGCATCAATCCGTTTCTTAAACAACTCAAAATCAAAGTATGCCCTGTCTTCGACTACAATTGTACCTTTAGGAAAAATTTGACTGATTAATCCTTTGCTGTCATGTAACTTAGCGTCAGTAATATTTATATAATCAGGCAATCCCAGTGTGTCGTCCCAAACTGTATGGATTTTTAACCCGCCTTTAGCTGTACGGAACTTTGCCCAGTCAAAAAGATTCAAACATAAGCTCACAGTAGAGCTGTCAATCAGTTTTATGGTTTCATTTTTTACTTCTTCAATTACTGCTCTTTCTCGCTTGTCAGTTAATGTACGTCCATAATGCTTAATTAGCTGATAATAAATATCTTCGAACACCCTATAATCTCTATTCTTGTTCCCATCGCTCATCGTTGATTTGACAGGATTCTGCTTTAATCCTAAGTCAACCATAAAGGTACTACTAATTGATAATCCGCAACTTATGTCTGACAAAGTATAACATTTGCCCAGCTGTCCGAAACTTAATGCCACCAATTGGTCGTAGGTCTTGTATTTGTGGCAACCTTTGTCGCTGTGATATTTTCGTATAGAATTACGAAGTATAAATGTTGGTACCAAATCTAAAACTTGTCGGATAACTGGTTTTTTGTTATTTTTGCTGCGCCTGTGGAGTTTCATTATTTCTGTCTGTTTTTGTCGACTACAAAAATATGAGATTCTCAGGCATTTTCAATTTTTAAAGTTTCGGATAGTAGTGAAGCGATCATTTTGAAATAGTTGCCGGACCATCGCTTGTATGGCAGTTTAAAATTGATGCCGACGATTTTCACCAAACTTATACCGAGTGGAATCCTTCCATTGTATCGGTAAATGAAGTTAAAGTGGGTTGGAATGCGGCTTTAAGATTTAAATTTTAAAACATTATGAACAAAAGAAATATCTTTTACGCATTATTTGTGCTTCCAATGCTAATTGCATTTAGTTCTTGTGTTTTCTCGTTTGATGGAACGGTAGGTAAAGGCTCGATTATCGAACAAGAATGTAACCTTTCTACTTTTAATACTATCGAAAATTTATCATCGGTAGAAGTCTCGGTTATCAAAGGTGAATCGCTTCAGGTTTTGCTTTCAGATTACGAAAATCTGATTGAATTATGGGATATTAAAGTTAAGGACAATAGATTAATAATTCAATCTAAGCCATTTAGCTCCTTAATAAATTCAAAAGCAAAAGTAACAGTAATTTTACCAACTGCTTTACACGGAGTAAAAGTGTCGGGTAGTGGTGATGTTGAACTTAACGGAGCATTTCCCGAACTTGATAATGCTTCAATTTCAGGAAGTGGCAATATTAAAGGAAATGTAAGTGCAGATTATTCAAAATTAAATCTGACTATTTTTGGCAGCGGGTCAATCAATTTTACTGGCACAGCCGATGAATTGAAAGCAATTACTTCAGGAAGTGGTAAAATGCAATTGAGCGATTTAGAGACCTCTGATGTAGATTGCACAGTTTCGGGTAGCGGAAATATGTATGTTTACGCCATTAAATCTCTTAAAGTGGTAATTACAGGTTCGGGCGATGTAGTTTATTCCGGAAATCCAATTGTCGATGTGAATGCAATGGGCAGTGGTAAGGTGAGACATTTGTAGTAAATAAAACAATTGTTATTAAATACAGATATTCAAGGATATAGCCACAAATTCTTTTTTAATGCTGTCTTTTTTAAGGTTAATAAATTATGATGTTTAGACTCAGACCTTGGCAGGATGCCGATGCTTTTGCAGCAGCAGAATTAGCAAGCTCCAATATTAGCCGTTTTATGTCGGATGCATTTCCGGGAAACGATGTTGAAAAATGGAAAAAGTTTGCCCAACATGCAAACGAAAATCCGGCGGCATTTTACAGGGTTATCGAAGTCGATGGAAAATTTGCAGGGAATATAGGCGTACTCATCTGCAATGATATATTGCGGATGAACGCCGAATTAGGCTATTGGATTGGCGACCAGTTCAAGTGTCGTGGGACTATGACCGAAGCCGTGAAGGAAATTGTACAATTAGTTTTCGAAAACTATAAAGTAACACGGATTTACGCCACTCCTTTTGGACATAATTTTGCGTCACAACGTGTACTCGAAAAAGCAGGGTTTACCCTCGAAGCTATGTTTGAGAAAATTTATATCAAAAATGGGATGAAACAGGATGAATTGGTGTATGCAATACGACGCTAAACGCAATATCAACAATAATCATTGTTGATATTAATTCTACTTTGATAGATTAAAAATTAATAAGTAACTTTCAGAGACAAAACTAAATAATGCTTCAAGAATATTATCGAATAAAAGACTTATGCAGGAGTGGTTTACTTAGCTATCTCATGCAAGAATTAGTGCTAATTCCGAAAGACAAAGAATACCGAATGTTGGATATTGGTTGCGGTACAGGAGTGCCAAGTATGTTAATGGCAGGCACTTTTAAAGGTTCGCTAACTGCAATAGATACCGAAAATACTGCTGCAGAATTTTTCATAAATAAAGTTAAAATGGCAGGCTTGCAAAATAGAATTTCAATAGATAATGTTTCTTTTTTTGATTTTACTGCTGGAAAAAGAAGTTTTGATATAATACTTGTCGAAGGTTTTTTAAATATCGTTGGTTTTGAAAATGGTCTTGAAAAAATTGTTGAATTAATAAAACCAGGTGGATATATTATTATACATGATGAATTTAAAGATCACGATAAAAAAGTTAATTATATTGAACAACAGGGTTGTAAACTAATTCATGCCACTTACCTCGACGAAACAATTTGGTGGAATGAATATTACAAAAACTTAAAAATAAGTATTAAAGCTGTCGATAACTTTGAATTAAAAAACTATTTTGCAAATGATATAAAAGAGTTAGAATATTTCAAAATTAACAAAAGAGCTTTCCGATCGATTTACTATTTATTGTCAAAAGATTAATATAATTATTGATAAACAATGAAAACAACAAATAAAACCTTATTATTTCTGATGCTGACTTTCATCATCAGTTTTTCAATTGCGGGAGCCTATAAACTGATATTTGGTGGCGAAATTGCCAACATCGGCTATACCATTATGGGTGCCATTTACATGTTAGTGCCCACAGTTTCGGTTATTATTGTTAAAAAGCTGATTTTCAAAGAAAAGCTTCGGAATGACTTACAAATCTCCTTCAAAATCAACAAGTGGTTTTTTGGAGCCTGGCTTATTATGCCGGTGGTAGCTTTTGCCACATTGGGTATCAGCTTATTATTCCCGGGAGTAAGCTACAATCCCGAAATGACAGGGCTTGCCGAACGATTTGCAGTTATGTCGTCGCCCGAGCAGGTTGCACAAATGAAAGTCCAAATGGTCACATTACCTATTAGTCCTATTTGGCTAATACTCATTGGTGGAATGTTTGCAGGAATTACCATAAATGGCTTTTTTGCCTTTGGCGAAGAATTAGGTTGGCGGGGATTTTTGCTTTACCAGTTCCGGAAAATGATCTTTACAAAAGCCTCAGTTTTAATTGGCTTTATATGGGGAGTATGGCATGCACCACTTATATTAATGGGGCATAATTATCCCGATCATCCCTATTTCGGAGTATTGATGATGGTTATTTGGTGCGTTTTACTATCACCAATATTTATGTATTTTACGCTAAAAGCAAAGTCGGTAATTGCTGCTGTCATAATTCACGGTACCATGAATGCCACAGCTACAATATCTATACTTCCGATAAGCGGGGGTAATGATTTGTTGACTGGAATTACAGGTTTGGCTGGTATGATAACGTTGGTTATGGTTATAATATGCATTTATTTTTATGATCAATATATAAGTAAAGACAGAATGTTGACAAACACGATTGAAAAATCAAAATCATAATTGTAACACAAATTCAAAAAAGTAAAAGAATTTTGCTTATTACTAATGCTAATTTTAAAAAATAATAACATGATTTTCAAAGAATTTGGTAAAAAAGAGAATCCAACAATAATTCTGCTTCATGGAGGAGGCTTGTCGTGGTGGATGTGGAAGAAACAAATTGAAGTACTATCAAGAGATTATTTCGTAGTTACACCCATTCTTGATGGTCACGGAGATGATTACGATACTGATTTTGTGAGCATTGAAAATTCAGCAGATAAGATAATAGACTATATCAAAAAAACTCAAAAGGGAAAAGTATTTGCCATCGGCGGACTCTCAATTGGTGCTCAGATAGTCGTCGAAATATTATCTCAAGAATCCGAAATAACTGAATTTGCAGTAATTGAGAGTGCATTGGTATATCCTATCAAAACAATTACCGCATTTACCGTGCCCATGTTCAACCTGTTTTACGGATTAATTAAGATGAAATGGTATGCCCGATTACAGGCAAAATCACTTAATGTACCTACAGAATTGTTCGATTACTATTTTAACGATAGTTCAAGGATGTCAAAGAAGTCATTGATAAACATAGCCATAAGTAATGGTAATTATTCCCTACCTCAAACCATAGATAAATCGTTAGTTAAAACCTTAGTTTTAGTAGGAGGTAAAGAGTTATCCATCATGAAAAAATCGGCCATTAAGCTGTCGAAGATGCTCAAACATTCGACACTGAAAATTATTCCAAACTATACACATGGTGAAATTAGCATAATAAAACCTGATAATTATTTTGAATTATTCAAAACTCATATTGCCAGTGTTTAGCTAAAAGATTTATAATCAGTAAATACAATAAATGAAAGCTTTTCAAATTACCGCTTTATACATATTTCTCACGCTGTCAGGTTTCGGACAAACTGAAACTATAAAAACTACTTTTGTAAAAGGGGGAATTTCTCAAATAAATGAATCGGCTAATTTTGGGCTGGTTTTCAAAGGAGTTGAAGCAGGTGTTGGAATGAATCGTGAATATTATTCCGAACGTGGTTTGCTGACATATTCCAACGAACTGACAGCGAATCTACTATTCTCGCACAACATTTCGGGTATTTGCCTTTACCTGAAACCTGTTGATTTGGCTTATCGGTTTAAACTTCCTTTTGCCGAGAACCTATTCGCTGGACCATCATTGAAGTTGGAATACAATTATCAGCTTTATCCCGATTTACAAGCGGGATTCGATTATTGGTTTTCAAACATCAACGCCGGAGCAGGAATTTGCTATAAAACAATAATAAAACAATCTACATTTCAGTTTTTGCTAAATACTTCGCTCCTAGGTTTTACATCTCGTCAACCTGAAGTTCGGAATCCATATTTTTACAATTTGGGATTTAAACATGCCATTAAACATTTGCATCAAAATGCAGATTTTGGCTGGTTTAATACTTTCAACACTACCGACTTTGAGATTAAATGGAAGCCAACCGAAACTTGTAAAAATAGTTTTGGCTATCGATTGAGTTATTCAGCTTATTATTCCGAACCAAAATTTACTAAAATTGACCAAAGCGTAGTAATTTATTTTTAAAACTTTTGATGGATATGAAACACTTCCTTTTTTTATCTTTGCTTTTAGTTTGTTTCGCATCGTGTCTGACCGAAGACGAGCTGAAAAAACCATTCGTGAGTTATCAACCCGAGAGTTTGAATGATGGGTGGAAAATTTCAAGTCCTGAAAACGAAGGAATTGACAAGATTTTACTTGAAAAAGTGTATGACGATTTTCATGCAAATGCAGATGAGTGGCAAACACGCAGTTTGTTGGTGTTCCGAAACGGAAAGCTCGTTGCCGAAAGTTATACCAAAGACAACGCCGACAGAACGACTCCCCGCGCTATATGGAGCTGTACGAAACAAGTAACGGGAATTTTGACTGGTATAGCTATCGAACAAGGAGTTATTGGAAGTGTAAATGATTCACTATCAAAATATTTGCCGGAAGTGAACCGATATCCTGACAAATCCGGAATTACAATTGAACATCTTCTAACCATGAAATCGGGAATAGCTTACAGCAACGACGGACTTGCCGGACAAACCGATGATTTGCTTCGTCAATTGCCCGAAAGCATGAATAGTTTTATACTCTCTTTACCGCAAAGCAGTAAGTCGGGCGAAAAAGTTGCCTACAAAGATGGCGATCCGCAACTAATAATTAGTGCTATTCAAAACGCTTGTGGTAAGCCTGCCGATGAATGGGCACACGAAGTGCTCTTTTCGAAATTGCAAATTAAAAACTTACGTTGGAACAGGTATATGGATGGAGTAACTTTTGGCGGTTTTGGCATTGAAACTACTCCCCGCGAAATGGCAAAATTCGGACAACTGGTGCTGGATAAAGGAATGTGGAAAAATACTCAAATTGTTTCGGAAGCATGGATAAATGAAATGACAAAAACAAGAATTGATAAGCTCTACGAACGACAATTCTGTTATTTGTGGTGGAAAGACGAAAACCGCAAAATGCTTATGATGAGCGGTCACGGAGGACAATATGTGTGCGTTCTGCCTGAAAAAGAACTCGTTGTAGTAATGACAGCCGAAGTAAACACACAAGGCGATTTTCAGTTTTCAAGCAATAAAGCTTTTTACTGGATAGATTGCATTTTAGAAACATTAAATTAAAAAAGCTTGTGCAACTTACTACCAACATTCATCTTCTTCAAATTGATTTTGAAATACCCATTGCACCCGATAAAAAACTCAACCGTTTTGTAAATGTGATTATCATTTTGGGTGATAAAATTACGCTTATTGAAATTAAATCGATTTTTTATTGATTCAATTATTATGGAAAAAAAGATTTTAGCCATTATTGGTAGCGAAAAGAAAAAAACTGATTCAAATACAGTTGCATTAGCCAATTTACTTATTGAAAAAATATCGAACATTTGCAATGGTGCAACTGCCGAAATAATCGTGTTGGGTGAGCAAAACATTAGTTTTTGCAAAGGTTGTATGACTTGTAGTAAGACTGGTAAATGCTGTATAGACGATGACATACAAATCATTATTCAAAAGTTGTATGAGACGGATGTAGTGATTCTTGGTTCGCCGGTTCATATTTCACATGTAAGCGGTATGTACAAAAATTTCCTGGACAGATTGTTTGTTTATATGCATACATTTGAGTTTTTAGGGAAACCGTTTATAAGCATTGTTTCTACCAATGGAAGCGGTGAAGAGGACACACTCAAATACATTAATCATACTGCCTTGCTATTGGGCATGATACATCAGGGTTCGTTGGTGAAATTCAATAATGAAACACTGGATATATCAAAAGTGGATAAATTAGCACTTAGAATTGCCGATATTTTCACCGCCAAGATAAAAATAAAATCTTCTTTTAAAAACTTTCTCTATTTTTGGTCGATGAAAAAAATAATACGTGAAAATGTGACGTATTTCGAATTTGAAGATAAAGTGTGGCAAAAGCGTGGTTGGTACAATATGTCGTTTAAAAATATTTTAAATAGTAAAGCATTAAATAATTGAGAAATGTTTGTGAAAAATGAGACAGGCAATATAAATAACAGTATATATTTTTTTATCGTCTAATCTCTATCCAAAGGCGATAATCTTAAAAGTGTAACACTCTACTACAAGATTGCCGCTTTTATAATTATTGAGCCAACAGTTATTTTTTTTAGTTCGGAAGCGAACGAAAATTTAGTGAACAGTTTTTAAATGAATTAAAAAATGAACAGATTTTTTGCAATACTTTTTATATGCACCGGAATTTTTGCAATTTCAGGAGGTTTATACACTTGGGGTGCAGGCAGTATTTTTGAACAAAATGAACTGATTAAAGTGCTAATTCCGTGGGCTGATATTATTGTAACGGGTCCATTATCGATAATTGCTGGTGTTGGGATATTGAAAAAACATAACTGGGGACATATAGCCGGATTATTGACAAGCGGAATTTATATTTTTGGTTCTTCTTTGGTTTATATTTGTATTTTTTGGAATAAGAATTACGACATTTACCTGATTATTCCGGCTTTTGCAGGATTATGTACCGGATTGGGATATACGCTATTTTCAATTCGGAAAACCGAAAATGCTTCATTTACAGAAATAAAATGACCGACTGTGATGTGGTTTTATAAACTTAGTTTTTTATTCCCTATAACTACTTTAAGCACAACGTTAATCCGCTCTAAGGTGATATGTTAACATGATGGTTTGATAGGTACCTATCAAACACTTTGACAAGCACGTATCAAACACCTTGATAGGTACCTATCAAACCAATACACATTACCTAATCAACATGGAATAGATGCTGGTATAAGAACGACCGAGCTTGAGTTAATGGTATTGTGTTACCACTGTACTGTGTGATAATCTTTAATTGGTAAGTGCCCGGAGTCAATTCCGGCACAAAAAGCTTGACGGTAGCATTGCCATTTTCGTAAAAATCGGTTGAGCGAAGGTGTGTTTCCGAACCGCTTTCGATATTTACAAAATAAACGCCCACTGAAGGGTCATTGCCAGTTATTTTTACTTTGTCACCGCTAATTACAAGTAATCGGTTTGCTTTTAAACTGCTGACATTTAGCTTTGTTTGGCCATCTGTTACTTTCCGAATGCCATAATTGAATGGCTCACAATGTAAAATTTCAGCTTTCAGGTTTCTTGCTTTTTGGCGTGTAAGTTTGGTGGAACTAAATACAATTTCCACGCTGTGTCTTATAGTGTCAAAGCTATCTCTTTTGGAGCTAAACGAACCTTTTATATTTGCCTGCGCTGTAAAATATCCACAATCAACTTTATTTCCATCCATAACTTGCTCTACTATTTCATCAAAAATAAGTTTTGCATGGTATTCCAATGCATCAGCCTTTGCAACCGTGCCGGTTTTGCCGGCTATAGATTCACATATTTCCCGAATGTTGTAGGTTGTGTTTTTGGATGTACGTGCCAAATACTTGCCTTTAGCATTTTTCATGGGGTTGGGATACAGAAAAGCTTTGATGGAGTGATAAATAACAGACATAAAAATTAAAAAATTGGGTTTGCTATAACGTGATATCAGTACAAAAATAGATAAAAAGTGCTAAAAATGCAAGCTGGTACTGTTCGGTAACGATATTCAACCCCTATCGGGGTTAGGGAAGCCGTTTTGCGGCATATTCGGAGCCGGACGACCACAAATGGCGCAACGGGCAGCATTGCCTTTCAGCTGGCTAATGCTGTTTTTCTGCTTTTTACTGTTGTTTTAGTAATGTGTTTCAAGAGAGGGAAATGGAAGAAGATTAATGTTGTTTCTTAAAAATGCTGTTTCAAACTTGATTTTCAGGCATTCATATAAAATAAATTTCTTTATTCAACAAACAGTTATATATTTGTGAAAAATTTAAACAACAATGAATTCAAAAACAGCCACCATCATTTATCACAGCAAGCGTGGTACAACACAAAAATACGCTGCCGAAATTGCTTTTTACCTGAAGAAAAAAGGAATAGAATCGAAGGTTACATCGATTCAAAAATTTAATAGTAACGACATAGCAACTGTCGATTACATTTTTTTTGGATGCTGGACAAGTGGACTATTTTTCATTTTACAACATCCCGAAAAAGAATGGATACAATTTGCCAAGTCGCTCCCACAAAATTTAACGGCAAAAAC
>Ga0247840_10006373_pt1 | contig 17028 bp, 17 predicted proteins | sample LaCruzMarch2015__FD_192404 | JGI IMG/M metagenome (GOLD analysis project Ga0247840, IMG submission 192404) | Freshwater microbial communities from meromictic Lake La Cruz, Castile-La Mancha, Spain - LaCruzMarch2015_17m | ecosystem: Environmental > Aquatic > Freshwater > Lake | place: Spain... | reverse complement strand
GGCTAGAAGCTGGCCTAAAACCCTGCTCGCATGATTATTTCTGTCCACCCCACCAAGGACATCAAGATCCTCCAGCACCACGAGGCAGGGGGCGAGCCGGCGCGCTAAATCATATATCTCAGGGATTCCCCAGTCAGCGTACTTGTTTAAGTCGCTGCATGTCACGTAAACGCTCCTGGGGAACTTTGAAATCAAAAGTTTAACGCAAAGGCTCTTGCCGCACCCTGGAGGGCCCCAGAATAAGAGACCGCGCTTCAATGGAACACCCTGCCGGCGGAACAACTCCGCTTTAGCCAGCAGCTCTATGCTATTGGCCGCGACGACACGGCGCATCTCCTCACTTAAGATAATATCGGACCAAGCTACCGGTGAAAAGTTTGGGACGAACGCACCCTCGCCATCCAGGACGAGGTTTATAAGCCGGGATGGCAGACTTTCGATGTCGGAGAATACGGAATTCAGCTGATGCGCATCCGACTTCCGAACCTTAAAGGAAATATGCATCTCTTGAAAATTCACCCACCCAACATAGAGCGAGAGCACAACCCTCACCCCATTGATTTCAAGGAAATAAGTGCCGGTTGAAACAGAGTGTTGGCCAATTGGGGATGGGCGACGGCTTTGACAGGAGAATCCCTGAGGATGTTCCAGGTGTTTAACCTCAGGCAAGGCGAACCATTCGGCCAGAGCGCGATGCATAAGTCCGACCACATTGCCGCGATACTCTTTATGGAGGCGGAGCATCTCCGAGCCGTCGGTTACGCCCAGAAATTTAATAATGTATGGATGCGCGGGATTCCCTAGCGTCTCAACCAGGAATGGTTTTCGCATATTCCTGACTGACTTATGTGGGACCGATATGTTTGGATTAATGGTCACCGGAGGCTCCTCGATTAATATGGGAACCATATACGAGGGATCGCAGCAACCAGCGCAGGTCCGGCAGCCCCGCCCAACCAAGGCCTGCGCCGGAATTAGAATAAGATAATTTTTCCGATCAGGACTACCGCCTCTTGGCCGTATTTCCGGCGCATATGCTCCTGCGAAGAAGAAGTCATCGGGATCCCGATATCCTCGAATAACCGGCGGAAATCAATACAGATCGTTCCAAGCACCGTCGGGGCCACATACCTCAGGATATCAAGTCCGAAGATACGCTGGAATTCCGCCCTATGACTAAGCAGCAGGTCATGTTGCCTTTGCCGAACAGTTTCAAAAACATCCATATAATCCCCCTACCGATCTATTTACGATAGCAATCGCATACCTGGCACAGGGCAAGTTCCGTGCCAATGCCGGCTCAAATGATGCATCTGTTACGCTTACCGTCGGAACTGCTATGCCTGGCGGGGAGCTCACTAAGGCCTGCGAAACAACTATAAATGGCCCATTTTGGGATTTTAAAGCCCGTTTTGGAGCTTAGCCTCATATCCCCGGGCCATTTTTGCTACAATTTTTGGACAAGTAATTATAGGCAGGGGGACCTTTCATGGATAAGCTAAAGATTCTGATTATTGAGGATGATAAGCTATCACAAGACATCCTGGCCGATAATCTGGCCGGGCAAATTGTGGAGGTCGCAAGCGACAAAACCGCAGCCGAACGCAAACTTAAAGCCGGGCATTACGATATCTGCTTTATAGACCTTATGCTTGGCGAAAACGATAATCACTCCGGCCTGAAACTTATACCGCTGGTCGTTTCAAAGGGGATCTACTCCGTGGTCATGTCTAGTTGCGATACGGAAGAGACCATCAGCAAAGCCTACACGCTGGGGTGCAAAGAGTTTTACGTTAAAGGCAACGAGAAGTCCAATGTGTCGGCCATTATAGCCCGCTACCTGCAAGGCGACGCGGGCAAAAAGGCGAAGAATGTTTTCTCCGCGGGCTTTATTACCAACGACCCGGCCACACGCTCAACAATAACCGAAGCGTTAAATTACGCCCCCACCCATCTGCCCATGCTGATACTGGGGCCATCCGGTACCGGCAAGACCACTTTGGCGAAACTATTGCACGAACATTCAGGCCGTACCGGCGAGTTTATCGCCATCAACTGCGCGGCTTATACCGAAGATCTCCTGGAGGCCGAATTGTTCGGCTATAAAAAAGGCGCGTTCACGGACGCTAAAGAAACCCGCAAAGGAAAACTGGCACAGGCGCATCAAGGCACGCTGTTCCTGGATGAAATAGGCTCCATGAGCCATAATATGCAGACCAAGCTCCTCAAAGCCATTGAGGAGAAGTCGTTTTACCCCCTTGGCGCCGATAGGCCGGAATATTCGGATTTTCGTATTATCAGCGCGACGCTTGAGAATATACAGAAGTTCTTAATCGAAGGCAAGCTGCGGTTCGATTTCTTCCAGCGGGTACACGGTATGACCATAACGCTGCCGCCCCTGGCGCACAGGAAATGCGATATCTTCCCGCTTATTGGGGCATTCACAAAAGGAACGAAGCGGCTGGCATTTGAACCGGAGGCTAAAGAATACCTGCTGACGCACGGCTGGCCGGGCAATACTAGGGAGCTTAAACGCTTTGTGGATATTATGGCGTCCGGCACGGACGGAACTGTAACGCTTGATCTGGTTAAACGCCATATCACGCTTTCCGAAGCGCCGGAACAGCCGGGGAATATCACTATAACGCAGGCACAGTATGATTATGCGGTCAAACACGGGCTTTCCGACGCCGTTGACCGGATTACCGCCGAGATTATCAATCGTAATTTAAACGACAACCACGGAAGAAAGATAAACACCCGCGAGCAGCTTAAGATCTCAAAACGCCTGCTGTACTCGGTCTTAGGGAAGCGGCAAGAAGCGGGGGGGGTGTAAGCATGACCAACGAAAGCAAGATGCACGCCGTAAAATCAAAAACCGCCAGCCTGAAAGAGGCGGCGGAGTTCTTCAAGCAGTGCCCGGACAACAAGAAGCGCGCACGGATCGCGCTTATGCGCGAAACGGCGCAGGACATCGTAAGGCTTTTGACTGAACTGGAAACGGAATTACCCCGGAATTAGGACCGCCACGGTGATTCCTTATTCATCACTTTCAACCAAGGCAGATGAGCGAAACGTTCCGGGTTATGCCCGGTTTCAAGCGTTATATCGGTGTATCCTTTCCCCCGCAGGTCTACCGCGATATTCTCCCCTCTTAGGGTCTCACTGAGTTCGGAGTCTATATAGATGGGTGTATCTTTGGGATATGAGTCAAGATCAGTCAAAAATCCATCAGGTTCGCTGAATATCTTGAGATTTATACCGGCCGCTTCGGCCGCATCTTCCCAGTTCATCCGCACAAGCGCGTCGTCATCTATCAGAACAGCTAGCTTTTTGTTCCCCCTTTTCCCCGCACTCTCCCCTGTCCCCTCCACCCTATACCCTATAGATATCGGAACAAAATCAGCCAGACCTTTGGAGATCATCCGCACTTTAAGCCGTCCGCACTCGTCAATTATGCGTTTCTCTTCGCAACGGCTGGAAACCAGTATCGTTTTACCGGACAAACCGAGTTCCTCGGTCAGGCTTAAACCTGTTTCTTTATAGCCTATGAGCTCGTAGTCGAAGAGATAAATCGTTTTTTCGGATTTTTCCGCGTTGTTTCTAACCCATTGGCGCAGCTTATCCGGCTCGCTGAAATGGATCGCCTCTATATTGTGCTCTCTGACCCTCGCGGAATCGAACCGACCCTGCCAGACCTGGTGGATAGTGGCATCGTCATCCAGCACCACAATAGACTTGCCTGGACCAAGCTCAAGCACCGATACAAAATCTTCCGGGGTTTCCGCTTTAGGCAGCTTTATCGTAACCGTCGTACCTTTGCCAAGTTCCGACGCAATATTAAGACTGCCGCCCCAACCTTCAACGGTAGTCCTGGCATGATACAACCCGAGGCCGGAGCCGCCAACCTTACCGTGCGTTTCGCCCCTTTGGCCCAGCTTGGCCAGGATTTCAGGTGGGATGCCTTTGCCGTTGTCGGCAACAGTTAAAACAACGCTTTTTTCGTCATGCGCCAGGCCGACTTTGACAGAACCTTTGTCGCCAAGGACTTCAACGGCATTGTTCACCAGATTGGACACCATGCGCCCGAACTCAACCGGCTGAACCCTTGCAAAAAGGCCGTATGATTCCTGCGTCAATTTAAAATCAATATCGATTCCGGGCTTGGATTCAAACTGCAACCGTTTTTCGGTGATGACCGCATCCACAAGACTGGACAGCAGCCGCGCAGCCTGAGGCTCGTTGTTTCCGGTAGCAGACATATTAGCTGCCGTAGCCTTTGTCTGCTGCCGGTTCTTCTCAAGCAGATTGTTGGCAATATCGCGTATCCGATTCACGGCATGGCGCACCATAATACGCTTCTTTTCCGGCAGCTCGGTCGTGTCTTTAAGCGCCGCGTCCAACGCCACCAACGGAGAGCGTATGTCATGCGCCACCTGCGCGGCCATGTCTGCTTTAGACTTATTTATGGCGGATTCAAGAGATAAGTTGTATTCGCGCAGCATTCTCCGCTGCTCGTAATATGCGGCGATTATCGAGAGTGCAACAAGAAGAAGCCAGGAGAGAAGCGCCAGCGGGATTGCGGTCCACCGGCTGTAGAAAAAATACAGTTTTCCGGCTTCTTCCGTCATATTCTCATCAAAGAATATCTTAACTACGGTCTTTCGAAATAAAAACGCATTCGGTTCCCCAATATTCTCCGGCAGGGAAAAATATAAAGACTTGTCCCGCGGTTGCCATGATGCCCCGGTGAAATCCTTGAATACGGCACGCGACATATCCGAAATCACCTGCCGGTTATCCCCGGAGATCAAAGGTGCCCTGAAAGCATCCGCCAGTTGCTCTGCAAGCCGGTGTTTGGCGTTTGTTGAGAATATGCTAGATAAGATGATGAGGACGGCTAAAATAGCGATATCAAATAAAATAACTTTATGAAAAAGCCGATTCATGGAACTGCGTATATCCGTAGCCATAAGTTATCCGTAAAAATGCGGGACCGAAAGATCAATGGCCACTGGTCCGCCATTAAAACATTCAAGACGCTTTTTTGTTTCAGGATCGATGATTGTCTCGCCAAATTGAGGCCGGAGCAACTTTGGAGAATGGGCTTGCATGAACAGCAACGGCAGGTCCGGGAATAGCTCGTCCAGAGCATTTAAGCGGGAGAAGCGCATGGACTCCGCAGAGATATCCTCCGGGATTTGCGCCGCTTCTTCTCCGTTGCTGGGAACGATGTTTCGCATTAGATATGATTTGCTGGCTGCGCTTTTGGCCATTGTCCAGATATGCCACCACGGACTTTTATCCCGTTTAAAATCCTCCAACGGAATCGGGGAAACGGTTTTACCGATAAAGATAGCAAGGAATTTTCGCAGACATTCCAATACAGCCTGTCTTGCCGCATCCTGCCGGATGTCTGAAGTCCCAAAACCACTAATAATGCCCGGGAATTCATGGGACGCTGTCTTAGCCCAACCGTAAGCGGAAAACACCCTCGCATCCTTGGCCGGGCGGAGCTCGCACAACTCTATAACCAGCCCGTGATCGTTAAGTTTTTTAATCAGATTTTTTACCGGGATTATTGATTTCAATTCTTCAAGGGCGACCCGCTTCCCTTTTATTCTACAGTAGTGATGGCATAGTGCGCGATCCATACCAAGAAGCTCGGCGTAAGCCCGTTTCTCCGCAGCTTTCCGATCTGTATGCGCGGCCGTGCCCCACGGATTTTCCAGGCCATAACATGCTGCCCGCTCAAGCGCCTCCGCCACGGCCTTTATAAAGGCTGTTTGTTCTGAAGCGTCGGTGCCTCTGCCTTTGTGAACCTTTCCCCAGACAGAAACCTCTATATGGTAATCGAAATATCCGGGCAGCCATTCATTTATCCATGTGACTTTTTGAACTGCCAGCGCCAGCCGGCGGCTGTTTTTAAGCGCCCATTCGACTACCGGCGATGAATTCTCCATAAACGATTGCTCCCATAAAGCTTTGAAAAATCCAGCTTCCAAGGCTTCCTCACCATCGCCGTGTATGTTGATTTAGCTATTGGTATAACCGCCGCGTTCAGAAGGGTCTGATAGTGCAGCTTGCGGAGCAGTTTAAGCCGATCTTTTTTTTCTCCGACAGCCATATAGCGGCTCAACCAGTCGGCTTTATCCTGCCCGTCCCAGTAAAAAAAGTCCGCCCCGTTGTAATAAGAGAGCAGGCCGATCTCCTCTTGGAACCCCATATCCGTCCACATAAGATAGAAATCGGGCTCAGTAACCTTCTCTTTATCGTAGTTTACAAGCCCGGGGACTTTTCGCACTTTATCAAATTTCCCGTTAGGGAAGAGCCTGCGTAGCGGTTCCTCCTCACCTTCAAAATCCTGAAGCATATTAACATTCCAAGCGGTAAACCCTTCATTGAACGGGCCGGCGTCCGACATCTCGCGCTCTCTTTTGACTTCTGCAAGTTCGGCATCCCCCAGCGCGCCTTCTCCGAGCACCGGAAAAACCTGCTCGGCATCCTCATACCCCTCTTTGCCGGAATATTTTTGCAGGAAGATCCGTTTGATGTTTACACCGATGCGGAAACGCTCCTCCTTGGAGAATTTGGTCCGCCCTTTCTTTGTGAAAATCACAAAGGCCACCTTCATCGGGTATGTACAGAAGACTTCCACGTCTTTATGTCCCTTGGCATATTCTATGGTGGAGTTTACTGGCAGTTTGTCTATTGTCAGTATATGATCCACTTTGTTTTCGGAGAACATTTTTAAAGGCTCCATCATGTCCGTGCGACTCGCCGGCACAAGCGTCGCTTTTTGAGGAATGTCTTCTGAATAGTGAAAATGACGCGGATTCGCCGCAAGCTCAATTCTGCCGTCAGGAGAATCTTTTAGCACGTAATACGGGCCGGAGGTGTTCCGGTAATCTTTTATCGCGAGGGTCACGAGATCAATGGAGTTTCTCGGAATTATTGCAAAGTCAATTGCGGCGAGCATCGGAAACAAGAAGATTTTTCTTTCCTTGAGCTTCATCACAAAGGTGCGGCCATTATCCCGCACCTCCAGTCCGGGACACGCATCGTTTAAAGAAGACATGCTGATATCCGGGCAAAGCATGTCTTTTAGATTCCCATGCGTGTTCCCGCCAAGGATAAAGATCCTTTTAAACGTTCTTTCCGCATCATAAGCGTTTATTTCGTGACCATCAATAGTCTTAAGGTCCTTGCGCATTGTAAAGTGCGCTTCGTTGCCTATCCATTCAAACCTTTCCGCTGCTGCGGCCACCAGTTCTCCGGTTACGGAATACTCTACCAGCGGCGAATAAATATCGGCCAAGAATGTGTAGGCGACGGCGAAATGTATTTTTACCGGGTCATACGACGCGGCGCCATCGTACCCCGGGAATGCCACCTTAATGTTTGTTTCCACTGGTTTAGCCTCTCTAGTAAACAGTATTAAGCATATGCCTGCAAAACAAAGAAATATCAAAAGGAAAACAATCCAACCTTTCCCTTCGATAAAAGTCATTTTATTTGAAATAAACACAAAGCTGCGGCATGTCAAATATGCCGCAGTTATTCAGCCTACACCCTATCCGAGTTTGCTTTTTGCGGGCGGAGTTTCAGTATCAGCGCAGAACAACACGCTATCAACTTTGATGCTCTGAGCAAGTTTTGAATGGAAAGCAGTCGTGTTTTTAGCGGCAAACCCGAGAAGCAATGCCACGATTCCGGACAACACTACGAATATTCTTGTGTTTTTCATTGTATTCTCCCTTAACTTTTATATCCTAGCATTTTAATTCTCCCTGGATACACCGGATTAAGGTCCGGTCGTGGATGCCCCGGGGCCAATCCCCCGGATTACAAGGAATTTCTGTATTCATAGTATAGGTATCAACGCTTATTTTTGTCAGGGCCTTTGGACCTATAACCACTATAGGTCTTTATTTACTCTGCTGAGGATTTTTAGGCGTTTTAATACTTATTACCGCTCAAATTGAATGCTCCGCACCATAAACCCAAGTCCAGCATAAAATCCAAAGGAATCAGAATCAACATCGTGTAGGTCAATTTTGACAGCTATTGATTCCTGTATAAGTAATGTCCTATACTATGGGCTGGAGGTGCGCCATGCGCCCATACGGCAGCCCGAAACAACTGGAACAGCGACGTTTGCAGGCCGTCGTCTTGTTCAAAAATGGATTCCAGCCTGTTGAAATCGCTAAAAAACTTAAAGTTGACCGCCGGTCCGTCCGCCGCTGGAAAGCCAGCTTCATTAAAAACGGTCGGAAAAGCCTTAAAGCCCATCCGGCGACCGGCCGCCCGCCAAAACTCCCCGCGAAACGCAAACCACAACTCGAACACCTGCTGCTGAAAGGGGCTCAGACTGCTGGATATTCTACAGACCTCTGGACCTGCCCCCGCGTAGCAGATCTGATTGACCGGGAATTTCATGTCCGTTATCACGTTGACCATATCGGCAGACTCCTGCGCTCCCTGGGGTGGACCCCGCAAAAACCGGAACGAATGGCTAGGGAACGAGACGAAAAAGCAATAAAGCAATGGGTCCGAACAACTTGGCCACGCATTAAAAAAAAGCCCAACAGTTGAACGCCAGACTCGTCTTCATAGACGAAAGCGGGTTTCTTATGGCGCCGCTTGTCCGCAGGACTTGGGCTCCGCGAGGCGTAACCCCAATCCTCTACCAAAGAACGCGCTCCCACCGGAAAGTATCGGCTATTGTTGCTTTAACTCTGCCGCCGCAGTATCAGCGGGTAGGACTTTACTTTTCACTCCACACCGATACCAACATAACGGCTCCGCGCATTGTGCGGTTTTTACGTTCCCTGACACGACAGGTTCAAAAACCGCTTCTTATAGTTTGGGACAGACTTAATGCACACCGTGCCGTTATCGTAACCCGCTGGCTTGAGCACCATCCCAACGTTCATATCGAATTCCTCCCGCCCTACGCTCCCGAGCTTAATCCCGTGGAGGCTCTTTGGGCCTATCTCAAAGGGAATCCGCTTGCCAACTGGGCACCGAAAGAAATCAGCGAACTGTCGCTTGCGACGCGGTATCACGCGGGGCGGATTCGCCGCAAAGGTAAACTCTTACGATCTTTCCTTTATGCCACCCCGCTTTTTTCACGCCATCAATAGGACATTAGTTATGCAGCTCTCAATAGCCGCAACCACGGCAAGGGAATGACCATGGAGAAGGTGTACAAACTTGACGACAAGGGCGTCGCCGGGATTTGCGGCGGTGACGCCTCTTTGGCGCTGGCAATGCAAAGCAACCTGGTGGTGCTGCGCTGCCTTGAGGAGCAGGTCCGCGCAATAGAGCGGGCTGTGCTTAAACAGGCAAGGCTGAAGCCGCAGTTCAAAAAGCTGCTTACGGTGGACGGCATCGGGGAGATTTTGGGTATGACCATAATGTACGAGGCCGGGGACATGAAGCGCTTCGAGAAGGTGGGGCACTTCGCTTCGTATTCGCGCTGCGTGACAAGTTCGCGCTGGAGCAACGGAAAGAAGAAGGGAACCGGTAATAGGAAGAACGGGAACAAATATCTGGGTTGGGCTTTCGTCGAGGCGGCGCATCACGCCGTTCGTTACAACGAGCGCATCCGAAAGTTCTACCAGCGCAAGAAGGCCAGGACCAACGGGATCGTGGCGCTGAAGGCGATCGCGCACAAACTGGCCCGCGCCTGCTATCACGTTATAAAAGAGCAGACGGTCTTCGAAGAAACGAAGGCGTTCGCGTGAAGATTTGTGCGGGGAAGGCGAGCCCGAGAGTATCCTGGAAAAACCATGGTCGTGATTGGAGCCACTTTCCCCGCCAGGATTTTATCTTTAAGGAGTGCCACATAAACGATTTGTGTGGAGGAAGTGAGCCTTTAGGTAAGCTGGTAAAACCAAAGTAGCGATTGGCCGCTTCCTCCACCGCTGTTTTTGGGCGAATACGCCCTTGCCGTGAACCAATAGAAGCCTGGCTCGACGCGGGTCGCAAGCCATATAACGTGTAGGCGGCTTAGTCCGCCATCGGATGGACGCGGCAGGGAACCAACGGTTTTCTGGGCCCCCGGACAGGGGGCAGGGGCGGCGGCGGATAGTATAGCCGCAGCCTTGAACCTGATGAGTGGCTGGTGCGGCTTCGTCCGACACCAATTAAAGAGAACCCGGATGCGGATGAGCCTGGGACGGCAAGATGGAACTAAATTTTATGAGAAAAGAAACCACAACCTGTGGGCGGGTAACTTATTGCCTATTGACGAGGGGACCTCTAATGAGTGGATACTCTGGCGCCAATCCGCCAAATTACAAGGTAACTATTTTTATAGTATAGCCCGAAAGCTGTTTGCGTGAAAGTGCCTTTAGTCCTATACGCATCTGGGCCTTGGCTTTTGAGCCGTACAATAACCGTTACAGAGCAATTTTTATGCCAAACGACCCAAGTGCTCCACAGTAGGATGAATATAAATGAATTGCCGTCGATAATCGGGGCTTTACCGGAATGATACCGTTCTTGGAAACAGTCTGGATCAATTACTTAAAGGGTATTACATTAAGACTTTCGTGGACTATTTTAGGACGTTTCCCTTGCCTGTGCCTATTGGGGCGGGAGATATAACAGCAACAGCATCTATATTTGTGGCAATTCTGATAGAATAGGGGTATGCAGGAAGTTTATATTTACCACATAAGACGGCCGGATTTCATAGGCAGTCGGCTTTATCCGCTTAATAGGTTTAAGGATAAGCTCCCGGCCATATACGAGAATGCCATTAAGAAGTATGAAGGCCGGGAATGGCTGATGGCGGCGATGCTCCCGATCCTGGGCTGCCTCTGGAATGACGTACTTCATTTTTCATTGATGCACCCGGGCGAAATATATAGACCTTGCGGAAGTAGGCATTGACTACAGCAAAAGGGAAGTCAGATGGTTTGAGGTTCCGTTGGGAGAAGCGCTTGCGCACCCTTGTGCGCTTTATAAGAATACATGCCAGGACCAGAGTTCCAGGGAATTTCCTGAATCAGAATTTGAGCCTGTCAGGGTGGAGCGTGTTCGCGAATTATCAGGAATGCCGGAACGGAACCTGCGATACTACAAGGAATGTGTGGCACAGAAAACTTACCCGCTGATGTGGTGTTATGCGCCACACGTGCTTATTAAGGGCGAATTGGATGTATCGAACTACAGGACTTTTGATTGGAGAGAGTAATCGGAAGCATTGTGGGATCACAAATGGGGTTTTGCGGCCTTCCCCCGTACAAAAGAAAAAACGACAGCCGAAACGGTCTGTCGTCGTAAAAAAGCCTTCAAAAATCTGGAGCGGGCGATGGGAATCGAACCCACATCTCAACCTTGGCAAGGCTCCTGGACCAGTTTGACGGTTTTTGTCACTTTATGTTCCTCATTGGGGAAATCCCCAAAACCGCCCAAAACTCTTTGTCCCAGTTTGTCCGTTTTGGACACCCGATGGACACCTATATGGACACCAAATATTTCAAGCTTAGAGAGCAGCTGCCTTATAATTTCCTTTGAGATGCCAAGTGGCACCATGCTTAGGCACCACTTACTACAAAAAATTGGCATCATTTTGATTTATTTAGTGTATTTTATTCCTTCAAACTTTTAATTAACTTCTGAGGATTTACTATTCGTTCCAACCGAAAGTCCCGACCATTCTTCTTCACACTTAGACTATCCCCCGTATCAAGCGCCTTCTTCCAGAAGACTTCCGGCGTGATATCGGGGGATACCTGACACGCCAGAGCATAGAGACCCGCAATATAGGGAATTGCCCAACTCCACCCTCCTTCGCGGTAAAAAACATAATCACTTACACCTGTCGGGCTGGCTGCGGTACGTGAATCCATGGGCACCAGCAATGTTTGTGTGGAAGAGTCTATTCCCAGAAAGAAATCGCGTTGCCAAAAAAGCCCTGGACTATAAGAAGCGATAACATCCGGATCAGACATCGGCTCCCGGCCTAAGCCGTTAAATCTGAACCCATAATGCGCCTCTAAAGAGCTTGTTACAACGAATATGCCGCTTTTCCTAGCTTTTTCAATTGCGGCTGCAACCTCTGCATATCCTTTTTCATGGGCGGCAAACCCCCGTGCAATTAACAACGCCCTGATTTTCTTTTCCTTCGGCAGAGCCTGATTGAAAGCAGTCACACGATCTATAGCCTTTGCAAGAAAAGCATAATCAATCCTGCCCCTGCTATCCGCAAACCAAGTCGCAATATAATAGAGGTCTGCCTTCGGGGCCACTCCGGAATCTTTGCCGACTGATATAGAGGCCACGGCTCCGTGCATACTGGCTTGCGCCTGGAGGCCAAGCCAATGTAATTCCTCGTAGGATCTTACCCTCCCTGAATACTCCTTATGATCAATAAGCAGCGCTTGGTCAATTATTGCTATCGAAACGCCCTTCCCTGTAATCCCTTCCTTGTGTAGTTCGCGTATACCCAAACCGGGGTTCTTGCCAAACTCTAGAATCTTCTCCGGAGAGAAGCCCTCCGGAAGTTTATTTGGGAACCTTGTCCTGGTGTCAAAATCAGCGTGCAAAAGATCGGTAGTTCTACCCACGAGGGCCAGCTTTGATATATTCTGACCACGCAAATCCAATTGCCACATTTTTTCTGAAGTTGAATCATAGCGCGGCAAGGAATTCATTGGTTTTGGTGTTACGGTGCTGGGACCTGGATGTTTACAGACGCCGCCGGCAGTGATAGGGACCAAACAATCGGTAAAGTCGCCTTCCGGCAAATTCTCTTTACGCTCCTTTGGCTCCTTAGAAAGATCGGAATCACGGATTAAAACATAGTATCCCGGCTGGCGGTTACGGAGCACATAATCTCCGGTTTTCCACTCCAAAAACATGTATTTAATCCTTCCGATATCTTTGAATACATATTTACTGGCAGTTTTATCGCCTGAATTTATGAGCACGCCTTGGGTCCAGGATCTTTGGGCATTCGAAGTCTTACCATGCGGCAAAAAAACCATCTCTTTAAGAAACAGGTCAGCATTGGTTGGTATGCGTTCCGGAACAAAATCTTCAGGTGATTGCACATAAGCGACAGTTTGCCATCGTCCGATAACTACGGAATCGCTTTTAAAAGGCAAATTGATATTATCCGTGAGCGCCAATACGGTGACAGGGAGCACAAGGGCCAGCAAGATTGCACAGATGGTTTTTATAGCCACCCGATTTAAACTGACGATATGCTTTTGGAAATACATGTTTTACCTCTCATTAATTCGCAACAAAAACTGATGTCAAGAGAACAGAAGATAAAATTGAGTTATTGTCACTTGGGCGGCGGCATCTCGCGCATTGGCTGGCAATTATGTGTGTTTGTTTTAAGAAAGATTTCACAAGTTTTAAAATCAATCTGCCATGAATGCCCGTGCATGTTTTTCCATTTGTATTTTACGCTTTTATTATCCCACCACGCTGTAAATTCAGAAGTTGTTTTGGTTATGTCATTAACTAATTTTTCGTAAAGGAAATTCCCCTCGACCTCCTCCCGCGGCATACACATAAGCGAGCTGAACAGTTCTTTAAGAGAGTTTTTTCGTTCGTACAACCTCATTATTTCATCTCGTTCCTCCGGTGTTACGGTGCCGACCACCTTATTAACAGCCTCGACAGAATTTTTGTGTTCTTTGTGCATACCTTTCATCCTTTTGACTTGTCTTTTTCTTTCACAAGAATAAACGGGTCATCATAAGTGATCTCTGGAATAGGCCAATCTATCATAGACAAGAGGAATCTGGAAGAGTCCCTCTCCGCGTGCGCGATCTTGCATTGTTGCCATGAAGGCGTGTTCACCTCAAGAGTTAACTTCTTATTTAGAAAGACGCACCTTTTACAGTGAAAGGCATCGCAAACAGAACAGATAGGGGAATACTTGATATCCAGCAAATGGCTGTTGGGGAAGTTGTCCTCGCCCTCGATGTCCCCGATGCTGCTATCTCCACAATAATAAAAAGCGGGGCAAGTATAGAATCTGCCGTCTGGGGCAATGGCAAAGTGGGTTATTCCTGCGTTACAATTATTCATTTGTCGTAACATTAGCCGGTCTGTCAGGCAATTGACTTCAACGGCCTGTTTTTCCTTATAACAATTCGCCAGAGACTTGCTTATCAGGTCTAGTTGCTTCCTATATTGACGAATGTCTTCATCGTTGTAGTCTTCAATTTCAACGAGACTAATGTTGAGGCGCTTACATTTATCTAAAATTGGAGTCACAATTTCCGCAAGCCGTGCGACATCCTGCTTTAAGATCCTTAAAATCAAAACTTCCGCAGAAATATTGCCTAATACCCCTGGAACCCTATATTCATCGGGGTTAATAACGATAATTGAATTAGGATAGGCCTTGGGGTGTGAAACAGGGACAATCCGAACATGCTCGATTTGCGAAAGCTCCAGCTCGTAACTATCCGGCAAACATGCATTCCCAAATAAAAATTGAGGCGTATAATACTTAAATTTTAAAAATTCAATCACTTTCTTCAAAGTTGAATGCGAGATCAATTGGCTCTGTCCAGACCCGCCTTTTGGATTCACATAGTGACAAAACGATGAGGCGTATTCATCGAGTATTACTAATACGTGTTTTTTATCGGTTTGAGAGGCGCCTGCTGCTGTGGGGTTTGGGGGATTGTGCATTATCATTTATTGTCTATTTGGGAATGAAATCTGGGCCAAAAATAATTATTCGCCCGCACCCTTGCTTTATGCATCAGGCATATAGAGGTTGATCTTTGATATATCGTGTCCGAATCGGCAGCATCGTAGTTCTCTCCCTGACACCAAGCGCACCCACCCGCGACTTCGCATTTTAGACATTTTTCAGGGCTTTGAACTGTGCGATTTAATGCCAGGAATGGACGAAGCTTATTCACATTAATGCCTTCATGGCAATTGCCTAGAACTATCGCTTTTTTTCTTCGTAAGCAGCTTGGAGTAAAACGCAGGCAGGGATAAAAGGTCCCGGCATAATCAATCGCCAGCATTTTACCTGCACCACACCAATTCTGGTTGTCCTGGATTGGATCTAAGGGTTTTCCCACAAGCTCGCTAAAGAAAGAACAAAAATGGTTGTTGTATAGCTTGTTTTCCAGCATATAATCAGCTAGCTGTTTTAATTGCCCCTCGAAAAGAGCATCATCGCCCTTCTGCCAAACATCTTCAAACACCACATTTGCGTTAACCTCTTTTATTCCCAGCCCCCATAGGTGCAACACGCTTTCCTTGATATATGGAATATCTTCCCTGGAGATGGTGACCTTTGTTCCTGCATCAGGGAATTGTTTTTGCCACAGGGGGATGTTCCGGACAACATCATCATAAGACCCTCTGCCGTCTGGATATACCCGCTGCATGTCATGTTTCTTTTTTGTGCCGTCAATAGTAATACCAATACTGATATGCGCTTTATTCTTTCTTATGAACTGCTGGACTTTCTTGTTGTCGTACAGAATGCCATTAGTCGTCAGGCTAAATCTGTAGTTGCCAAACCACGGATGGTCAAGTTTAAAGGAAACAAATTTGAAGTAATCACATATTTTGTCTACAAGATCAATTTCAAGTAAGGGCTCGCCACCGATAAATTCAAGTACAACCGATTCGTTGTCCAATAACTCCCTATGCTCCAACAGATAATCGATGGTTTTTTTGGCAATCTGGAAATCCATGCTGCATGTGTCGTTTTTTCCAACGACATAGCAATACTTACAGCGCAATTGACAATCCTGGGTAACAACAAAAGTAATTGTTTTGGTTTTACCTTCTCCCCATGGAACGGGGGGGTTGAGTTGTTTGCAATCTGTTGCCATCATTTCCCTTACACAAAATCAGTGATGAACGTCTGAAGATTTTGGTCTGGTTCATGTCCCACTCAGAACATAACGACCAGTCCAAGCAAAAACATACTGATTAATCGGTTATGTGTAAACGACACTCGAAAATCACCCATCAATTGTGCCGCAGCAAGTCAACGAGCATCCCGTACAGCTAGTGCATACATTAGTACAGCCACCGCCGCACGCGTTGCTGCAACCTGAGCAGCCCACACAATTTTGTCTGCAAGTCCCCGAACAGGAGGTGCAATGCGTATCGCAGCCAATGGCGCAACATCCCTGACACCCGCCCACGCATCCTCCGGAGCAGTCGTGGCAGCCACGCATAGGCTCAGATTTAATGGACGCACTGGCGTTTTCAATAGCTTTGCCAATCTTGCCGGAATTTAAACCAAAGCCATGAACTGAGATCGTGGGGAGAACGTTCTTGGCTCCAACCTTGAAAAACTCCGAGTTGTAATGCACGGAGTGATCGCTTTCTCTATCGTTTGTCTTTCTTTTTGCAAACAACATTTTGCCACCGAAGTATCCTCCGACCAGTAAAATGGCCCCAACAGCAATGGGGAAGCTGCTCCGATCGTGTCTTCTCTCTGGGTCATCCGTGGCGGAGAATTTATCTTCGCGAAGATTTTCCAGGAGTACCATTTGGTGAGGAGTATACGAGGGTGTCTTTCTCTGTCCGGGGGATAAAACAGAGGTTTTAGCAGTTGCGGAATCCGCCGCCGATATGCTGACGGGCTCAATAATCCCCGGGAAATTATTTGCTCCGTCAAACATTGAAGACCAGTTGCCCCTTCCCCTAAAACGTTCTACCCTATCGGATAGCGCGCTAAATTGTTCAGTATGGGCGGATGACTTTTGATTTACGATCGTATCAGGCGTGTCTCCGGTATTCGCATGCGCCACAAAGTCCGTCTTGCCCCAGACGGCCTCATATAAATCCAATTCTTCTCTGGCAAGTGCCTGCTTGGTTCGCAGTTCCGCATACAAATTTTTCAGAGACGCTTCACCATCCGCAATCTTCCTGCCGCGCTCTGGTGCCGATAGAAGGTTCCATCTGGCCAGAGTTTCACCTTTCTTCCCAGCACGGGTCAAATAGGTCTGGTAGTTGAAAAACACAACGTGAGCCGGATCGTTAAACTGTATCCCGCCAACAGCATCG
>Ga0247840_10006372_pt1 | contig 17029 bp, 21 predicted proteins | sample LaCruzMarch2015__FD_192404 | JGI IMG/M metagenome (GOLD analysis project Ga0247840, IMG submission 192404) | Freshwater microbial communities from meromictic Lake La Cruz, Castile-La Mancha, Spain - LaCruzMarch2015_17m | ecosystem: Environmental > Aquatic > Freshwater > Lake | place: Spain... | reverse complement strand
TGGCCAGCGTAGAGACCGACCTTGGTCTAGCGTGACTGAATCCAGCGGACTATGAGCAACTGGGTGATCAGTAGTTTTGTCGGGTAAACCGACAAAATTGGTTGAGGGCGCTTAAGTGAGGGGCAAGCCTACGGAGCAGCTTTTCTTTTGTTTCATTGCCCCTTTTGGTTTTTTGGTCGGCGATATAAAAATGGCGGCCTTTTTGCCAGCTTACTTTTCTTCAGTTATTTTGCCGTTATAAATATTGCTCAAAGTTTCATTTACCATCTCAGTCGGCGAAAGGCGTGTAAGTGAACCATGAAGTGATGTTGCGGTTGCCATTTGGGCATTAGTTTTTGGATCGCTTACTGTTACAGTAAGTTGAAGCAAGTACATAGTAATGTCCCACATCCATCGATCAATGTAGGTAATAACAGCATCTACGTTGCTTGGGGATGGAGAGGCACCTGTAGTTGCTGTTACGCCCCTAGAACGTAAATTTTCAGCTATTAATTGGTTAACTTGTCTATTATCTTTCGGCTGATGCACAACGTATATTGTTTTTAGTGAGGCCATATTAGTTGTCGGAGCCACGCTCACAGACTGTCTATTGGCACATGCCGAAAGAGATATTGCAAAAAACGCAATAATGAGAGTGCGAATAGTCATTTAAGAACCTCTTGATTTGAAAGAATTGGTGGTTAAAGGTGGCTTGCAATGGCAGGATCAGAGAACAGCAACTCTAATTTAGCCTGAAAAGCCGGAGGAATAACTCTCTTTGCGTGACCGGGAGGATTGATAAAATCACCTCCAAGATTGTCGTTTCCGGAAATTGATTTTTGGGCTATTACTTTCCCAGATATATCGATAACTTGAACTTGAATATTGTAGTTTAGTGCTGTGTTTTGATAGGTGTCTGACTTCCATTCTTTGATGGATATAAAAACGGCTTTATTACCGGATTGTGTGAGCCTCTTAACTACGTCCGCCTGATCCATTTGCAATGGGATACTGATCTCAGTGACCTGGACACCTTTTTTGGAGAGGGCTCGTGAGACTGCATTAGTGATATCGTCCGCTAAAGGTTTGCCCGACTCCGTTTCTACATTAAATGGATTTCCGAAGCCTCCGCGGGACAGACCTACAAACGCAGCAGATTTATCGCCGCTTATTACATAAACCCGTTGATCTTGAGTGCCAAGGCCCAGCTTATTTCCTTGCGTACCTTTGATATTTGGGGCGGAATCGGAATAGTTATGCTTATTGCCAACTGCGCAACCGCTTACTATGAGTATGCTAAAGACGCTGATTAATAGCTTTAATAAGGGGCGCATAAATTTTTCCACAAATGGTTGATTAGATAAGGCATTGTCTGTGTGGCGGATTCTGTGTATAAAAATCAAATAGGGTTCTAATTGAATATTAGCACTAACCTTTATAATAAAAAAAGTAATAACTAGGGTATATATGAGTAAAAATGCGTTAGAGACTATGCAGGAGCTACTTTACGAGCGTCTTGGTATCGATAAGGATAAGGTTACGCTGGACGCCTCATTAGAGGATCTTGGTATTGATTCCCTCATGCAAATTGAACTCTTATTTGATTTTGAAGATAAATATAAGGTCAAGATACCTGACCTCACTGTTAGACCAACAACAATTGGTGAATTAATTGCAGTTGTTGAGCCACTTGTCCCGAAGTCTTAAATAACAAGAGACCTCCACAATGAAGAGACGGGTCGCTATCACTGGCGTTGGATTAGTTGATCCACTTGGCATTTCTATCGACAGCTTTTTTGATCGTACTATTCGCGGAGAGTCATCTATTCGACATTACTCAACGAATGATATTCCAGTGCCGATTTCCATTCCTGCTGTTCATTGCAAAAACTTTAACGGTGATGCGATATTGGGTAAGCCAAGAACTATCTCTATGGATAAGTTCGCGCAGATGGGTTTAGTTGCCGCATTTGAAGCATGGAATAACGCGGGGTTTGATATCAACGACAAGTCTCATAAGCCTGATATTGGGGTGTCATGGGGTACTGCTTTAGGCGGCACTCGAATTTATGAGCAAGGCTTGAAGGAGATGTGGCTTAACGATAGAGAGCGTTTGCCGCCTTTGTCTGTTGTTATGGGAATGAATAACGCTTGCTCCTCTCATATTGCAATTCAATTGGGGCTCGGTAATTCATCCTTAAGTTATTCAGTTGCTTGCTCATCGGCATCGGCAGCTATTGGTGAAGCCTACAGAAGGATTCGTGATGGTGAAGCTAATATGATGGTTGCTGGAGGATCTGATACGCCACTTATATATGGAGTAATACGTGCATGGGATGGTATGCGAGTACTCTCTCCAGGTGATGAGAGAACATCTCCTAATGCCTGTCGCCCATTTGATAAAAGTCGTTCAGGTCTTGTGTTGGGTGAGGGTGCCGCCGCACTCATTCTTGAAGACTGGGAACATGCCGTTGCTAGAAATGCGCTAATCATTGCAGAGTTAGCGGGTTATGGGGCGAATTGCGATCATACAAATTTAGTCAAACCTGATTCAAATGGTCAGGTTGCCGCTATTTCTCTGGCTCTTAATGATTCTGGCGTTGCCCCCGAGGATGTTGGTTATATAAATGCTCACGGAACCGCAACTGTAGAAGGCGATCCTAGTGAGATAGAGGCACTTAGAAGAGTTTTTGGGGATCAAGCCAAGGATTTAGCGGTGAGCTCAACTAAATCGACGCATGGGCACCTCATGGGGGCATCAGGCGCTATAGAGGCTGTGATCTCAATTCTCTCCATTAAGAATGGAGTAGTTCCCCCTACAGCTAATCTTAGAGATGTTGATCCTTCATGCGAAGGGGTGCGTCACATTAAGATCGGAGATAACAATAAATTAAATCTCAAAGTTGCAATATCAAACTCATTCGCCTTTGGTGGTAGTAATGCAGTTTTGGTATTTAAGTCTGTCCAATAGGTTGCCGGCTTAATGAATTCGTCTACTAAATTTGGGGTTAAAGCTTGGTCAGCTTGGAGTTCATCCCTAAGAACCCAAGAGGACTGGTTAGTATGGGCTAAGAATCCCTTCGTTCCAAATGGTGAAGACAAGCCAAAGGTAGAGGGAATGCAGCCAATGAATCGAAGAAGATTGAAGCGTCTTGGCAGTATGGCTTTGGAGGCTGCCTATAGTTTGCCTGATATAAGTTCCCCAATAATTTTTTGCAGCAAACTAGGTGAGTCTGAGAGATGCTATGAGTTGCTTAAAGAGTTAGCTGAAACTGGAGCTCTGTCACCGCAGTCTTTTAGTTTGGCTGTCCATAACGCAATACCTAGTTTGTACACGATAGATAAGAAGATAAACTCAAATGTTCTCGCCATCTCTTCTGAGGCAGGGGTATTCTCAGCCATCATTGAGGCGTTGGGACTGTTTGCTTGCGGCGAAAAAGTGGTACGCATCATTGTTGCTGAAGAAGCCGTACCCAGTGAGTACAGACAGTATTGTGATTTTACCGATGAATCTTATGCGTATGCTATTGACCTTATTCCAACGGGAGACGTGTCACTCTCATTTTCTAGTGATGAGAATCATATTTTAAATTCTGCAGGGATATCCACTAACCTCCAGGCTTTTCGATTCCTGTTAGCGGATGATCGTTTGTATGAGTGCGCCATTGGCAAAACCTCTTGGGCATTAAGGAGAGAAGAGCTCTGAATCGATACTGGCGTGTTTTTGCAACTGGTCTTTCATTTGCCATATTTGGACTAGGCGGAGTGTTGCTTACTTGCATTTTAATTCCCATTTTGGTCCTTACAAGTGACAACGAGAACCGAAGAAAATATGGAAAGAAATTACTCAAAAAATCATTTCAAAGCTTTTTGTGGGGCATGCAATTTCTGGGCGTTATAAATTTACAAACAAAAAACCTGCACCACCTTAAATTAGGTGGGCGTTTAGTTTTGGCAAATCACCCTAGTTTGATCGATGCAGTTGTATTGATTGCGCTAATCGAAAACCCTAATGGGATGATTAAGTCAAGCTTATTTAATAACCCATGTATGTATGGCCTGGCGAAAATGGCTGGATTAATTCGTAACGTTGTGGGGCCAGAGCTAATTAGAAAATCTATGGAATCTATAACTGCAGGCGATAATTTGATAGTATTCCCTGAGGGAACTAGAACAAAGGTTTTGGGGGAACTTGTCTTTAAGCAGGGGGCCGCTTATATAGCAGTTAAAGGTGGTTTTGATATAACGCCAGTATTAATAGTTATCTCTGAACCATTTCTAAGAAAAGATGATATTTGGTATAAGGTTCCTTTGAATAAACCTTTAATCGCCATTTCGGTAATGGAGGAGATTAAGGTGGCAACAAAGGTTAGGATGGGGGACGATCCTATCCTGGCGTCTAAAGAATTAACTGAGTACCTAGAAGAATATTATTTACACGAATTAAGAGAATATGAGCGATCTGGAATTAGAGATTAAGAAATTAATCATTAGCAGTTTGAATTTAGAAGACTATCAACCGGAGGACATCACCTCTGAGGAATCACTATTTGCTGATGGTCTCGGCTTGGATTCTATTGATGCTTTGGAGCTAGGGGTTGCTCTTCAGAAAAAGTATGGACTTGAGCTTACGAGCGTAACAAAAACTGAAGGAAAGCATTTTTATTCCGTCGCCACTTTGGCTAAGTTTGTTGCTGAAAATAGAACAAAGTAAGCTTTAAATTTAAAAAATGGAATTCAATGGAATTTCTACTGGCAATTTTGCTGCCACTATCGATTTGGGTGTTCAAGTTTTTCGGGGTACCATTCTGGGTAGCCGGCATATTTCTTATCCCCCTCGTTTTTCTTAAGAAAAATCCGTACTGGGGTAAGGCACTCGCATTTGTTGCTTTAGTTCTTGGCAGCGCTTCTTTATTGCTAAGAACTCCGGATTTTGTCTACTTCTACCCAGTAATGGTGAATGCAGTTCTTCTGTCCATATTTGTTTCAAGCTTATATAGACCGCAGACTATCGTAGAGAAGATTGCTAGATTAAAAGATTCAAGATTCTCCGATCTAGAGATTCCTTACGCAAGGAAAGTTACGCTTGCCTGGGCATTATTTTTTACCATCAACGGCTGCGTAGCATTTATAACTGTTTTGATGGAAGATAAGTTTTATTGGTCTATATACAACGGTGCTATTTCATATGTGCTGATGGGGCTAATGTTTGCTGGAGAGTTTTATTGCCGCAAAAGGTATATAAAAAGTGCTTAGCTATAAATTATCTAATTTTCTATTAAATGGGCATGATGAGACGCCCATAACGGATGACGGTGTCACCTTTTCTGAGCTAAAGGATGATGTATCAAAAGCGAGGGTATCTATTCAATCGGTACCCAATGAGGAAATTGCTTTATTTCATTCTGATGCTTACATCTTTTTGGTTTGGTTGCTTGCTGCTTGGCAAGAGGGGCGAAAAGTCCTAGTTCCAGTTGATAAAAATATCGCCTTAAACCCTATTTTTTCAGGTTGGCTCAAGGTTGGTGAGTTTGATGTGCCAGATTTAACTGGGTGGGATGTGGGCAATGAAGTTGCCAATAGAGTGTTTAGCGAAGTTGATTCTAATTTTGGGGCATTGGGAGTTTTTACCTCGGGATCAACCGGTGAGCCAGTACGAATTGATAAAACGATTCGCCAACTTGAGAATGAGGTAGATGCTCTAGAGTTCACTTTTGGTGAGAAGATCGAAAAAGATGTTGTGTTTTATAGATCCGTAAGTCACCAGCATTTTTTCGGAATGCCTTTTGGTGTCTTTTGGGCGATATCTCGTGGCTCAATGTTATCAAGAGTTGCGATCAAAGGCGGACATGAGTGGAATACGTCAACTCCACAGGTATTAATAACTAGCCCATCCTTCCTAAAGAGTATTGCGGATACTACTTCACAGCATAAAAATATTGTTTCTGGGATTCGGTCGATTTTTAGTGCTGGTGGAATACTTGATGATTCGATTTTTTCGATAATCAATTCAATTACAAAAAATAGAGTAGTTGATGTATATGGCAGCTCTGAAACGGGGCATATTGCATGGAGGAGCTCCCCTGAAATGCCTTGGCAAGTACAGGAGGGAGTGGAGTTTAAGAGGCCAGTAGATGACGTACTGGAAATTAAATCTAAATTTTGCCCTAGTGATGAATGGTTCTCAACATCTGATTTGGCTCATCTAAGAGGGAATTCATTTGAAATACTCGGAAGGGCTGATCGAATTATCAAAATCGAAGGTACCAGAGTTTCCTTAAGTCAGCTTGTAGCGTCGATAAAGGAATCTAGCTTGGTGGAAGATTGCCTGATTAGTGATATAGAGAATGGGAGGAGGGCTCAATTAGGCGCAGTATTAAAGCTAAGCTCTTTAGGCCTTCAAACTCTTGAGGTTGATGGAAGATTGCCATTGATTAATAGCCTGAAAGAGTCATTGCGGAGTAAAGTCAATGCAATTGCCATACCAAGAAGGTGGAGATTTATAGAGGAGTTCCCAGTAAATAGTCTCGGTAAAGTTTTAAAAGTAAATTTAGACGGCATATTTTCGGAAGGATTAAAAACCCCCATCATCATAAGTCGCAAAGTTGATGAAAATTCTATTGAATTGGTTTTGGATATGCTCAAGAGTCTTGATTGCTTTAATGGACACTTTGATGATTTCCCAGTTGTCCCTGGCGTGGCGTTAATCGAATGGGCGGTTAGAGCTGCAGACGTCCATTTAGTTAAAAATCATATCTTCTCCGGCATGTCTCAAATAAAGTTTCAAAAGTTTATCAAGCCAAATCAAATTATTCGCCTAAGGTTGGATTTAAATCCTGAATCAATGAGTCTAAAATATAAATATCACAATGCTGGCATTGTGTATTCCAGTGGTATTTTGAAGTTTAGGAGTAAGTAAGAATGAAGCTTTGTATATTGATTCCTTACTACAACCATCCAGATGCTATTGGAGCGGTTGTTAATCAACTGCTTCTTTATGACACCAACATTCTAATTATTGATGATGGGAGTAGTGCAGAGTCAAAGAAAGTTCTTACGCCTCTGTTACAAGAGTCCAGAGTTTCATTAGTGACTCGCATACTTAATGGCGGCAAAGGAGCTGCGGTAATTACTGGTATGCGAGAAGCTTTGGAGCTGGGCTATACCCATGCCTTGCAGGTTGATGCCGATGGTCAGCATGATTTAACTAAAATTCCAGCCCTTATTAAATTATCAGAGCAATATCCAGGCAGAATTATTTCTGGAATGCCTGTCTATGACGAATCAGTGCCTACCAGTAGAAGGCTATGGAGATATGCGACACATATATTGGTGTGGATCCATACACTTTCCTTTGAGATTAAGGATTCAATGTGTGGATTCCGAATCTATCCCTTACGGGAAATCATAGAAGTTATAGATGCTCGCGACCAATTCGGACAGCGTATGGATTTTGATATTGAAATACTGGTTAGAGCGCATTGGGCTGATTTGCATACTATTCAGCTGCCTGTTGGAGTTAGGTATCCGCTAGATGGGGTGTCCCATTTCCAGCTCTTTAAGGATAATTTTTTAATTACTAAGCTTCACATTAGACTGTTCTTTGGAATGCTAGTGAACTCGCCAAAGTTAATATTCAGAAAGGTTCTAGTTTGATTCACTGGGCAGACATAAATGAGGTCTCAGCCTCCTTTGGAATGAAAGTCTTATTTCTTATATATAGGGTTTTTGGAAGGCTGCCCGTATTAATTATTCTTTATCCCGTTATTTTGTGGTTTTTTGTAGTTAGCAAGGTTGCTAGAAAATCATCTCGAGATTATTTACGTAGACTTAATGTATATAGCGGAGGCATGTCTCCAGAGCCAACCTCATTGAATGTCTTTAGGCATTTATACGCATTTGGAGAGTGCATTCTAGATAAGTTAATTATCTGGAGCGGTCGAATTGATGATCTTCACTATTCATTAGAGGGTCTGGAAGAATTCCATTCTCATGCAGGAGCAGGGCTTGGTGCCGTTGTTGCTGTTTCTCACTTGGGAAACTTAGATTTTTGTAGGGCTATTGGACAGTTATATCCTGATATTAATTTGACTGTTCTTGTTCACACAACTCATGCCGTCAAGTTCAATCAGCTTTTAAAGTCCATCAACCCAGAGAGCGCCCTTAATATTATTCAGGTATCAAAATTTTCGATGCATGATGCAATGCTTTTATCTGAAAAGATACAAAAAGGTGGCTTGATAGCTATAGCAGGTGATCGGGTTCCTCTGTTATGGGGAAATACAATCCCTGTGAATTTCTTAGGCTCTAAGGCTGACTTCCCTGTAGGCGCATATATGCTATCTAAAACCTTAGGGTGCCCTTTATTTTCGCTAACGTCCATTAAGGTTGGAGGTAGTTACCAGCTATCTTGTCAAAAAATTTCTGAATTCGGTCTAGGGGAAAAATCAGGATCAATTGAAGAGGCTGTCCAAGCCTTTGCCAATAGATTAGAGGAGGGCTGCTTGAAGTCTCCCTTTCAATGGTTTAATTTCTATCCTTTTTGGCAGCAGCAAATCAATCATGAGTAGCATTTCTAGAAAGTTAATAGCACTTATGGTATTTCTGATTACTGGCTCAGTTTGCGCTAATACGCTAGTAAGTCAAATCGAGAATTTAGTTAGTGCAGCCCCTACTGTGCGCGGAAAGTTTACCCAAAGTAAAACTCTTTCAGGGGTGAGTAAAAAACTTAACTCTGAGGGATTCTTCATCGTTGATAAGAACAAGGGAATTATATGGATTACGGAAAAACCCATCTACCAAACTCTTAAAGTGTCTAACGCTGGGATTCGTATAGGAAATAAAAGTGGTGTATTAATGAATTTGGATGCTCGCAGCGAGCCATCTGTTAAGTACATTAACGAATTAGTTCTAGCCATTTTTTCTGGCGACATGAGTGCGCTTGAGAAGTTATTTAATTACTCTGGTGAAGTGACAGCCAAGGGCTGGAATCTTGAATTGACGCCTAAAAATACAGTCTCAACTCTTTTTAAGAAAATTACAATTGTAGGCAGCTCTACCATCAATCGGATTAGCTTCATTTCAAAAGATGGTGACTTAACTGAGGTTATTTTTTCTGATGTGCGTTTAGCTCCAGTCTTGAGTAAAGATGAAATTATTCAATTTCAGTAAGGCCCTAGCGGTTCTTTTTCTATCTGTGACCCTTGGGCTTGCAATTTGGGCGGCTCTTAATACTCATGTTATTTCCAGTCGTCTAGATAACAATGTGTTTTCACTGCTTCCGAAATCAGAACGCAATGTAGTGGCTGAAGAGTTTATTGACCGTGTAGCAAAGAAGGGCGAAAGATCACTAGTTGTATTGTTGAGTTCAGGCAACCTTGAGACATCTTTAGAGGCGGAGAAAACATTTAAGTCTTTAATCAAGAGCCTAGATATAAAGAAAACACAGTCGCACGATGGTTATGCTGAATACGTATCCAAGCTTCTAGTTCATAAGTCTGGTTTAGTTACTTCGGAAGATATTACGCTATTAGATAGTCAGCCAGCAGCTTTTTGGGTTGATAAATCAAATGCGATAGCATATTCCATGGGTAGCTCACCCATTCCCTGGAGGGATGATCCTTTCGGACTTTTGGGTGATTGGTTATACAGCCTTGGTGGCGTCACTAAGATACGGCCTTATGGCGATAGTTTGGTTGTTGAGAGGGCGGGAGTCTCTTATATCGCTTTGCCCATGGAAATTGATAGCTCTGTGGAATCATTATCCGCCCAGGTTGTCCTTGCTGATGCAATTAATTCGGCCATAAGGGAGACCAAACTTAAACATCAAGGGGTAGAAATTCTTAAGACAGGAGTTGTTTTCTTTGCTACCGAAACTTCGAAGTCAATCAAAAGTGATATTTCTTTAATCGGATTAATTTCCGGCATCTCTGCATTGCTACTAGTGATGTTTATCTTTAGAAGTCTTTATGGTGTTGCAATTGTTCTAATAACAGTGGCAATTGGATTTCTGTACGCTTTATTAGCATGTTTTTTCATATTTCCAAAGGTCTATATCTTGACTCTTGCATTCGGTACGAGTTTGATAGGTATGTCAGTTGACTATTGCTTATATTGGCTTACTACTTCGATCGATGATAATAAAAATTCGTTTGAGCGAAGGCGATACCTACTACCCGGAATGTTCCTAGCTTTGATTACAACGGCAATGGGCTACTTTTTGATGGCAATTACACCATTTCCAGTTCTATCTCAGATGGCGATATTTTCTATAGCCGGCATAACAGCCGCTTGGTTGACTGTAGTTCTAATTTTTCCGTATATAAAAAAATTACGCTTTAGTGCGAATAGCTCTTTGACGTTGGTGAATTACATCCAACCTAAAAATTATCGAATTTCTGTTGCAGTTCGAAAAGTAATGATTGCTGCAATGATTCTATTATCCTTTTATGGCGTTCTTTCTTTCCGCTCTAATGACAATATTAGGTCATTAGCAAGTTTTGACAAAGAATTGATAGCTCAGCAAATAAAAACTTCAGATATTCTCAATTTACCAAGCCCATCTCAATTCTTTATTGTTAGTGGCTCTAACGAGGAAGAGGTTCTCTCAAGGGCTGAAGAGCTCACTAACAAGTTAGATAAATTGGTTTCTGAAGGGGTAATTAGTGGGTATCAGTCGATAACTAGATTTATCCCATCAGTTACTGCGCAAACAGCAGCAAGTAGGGCATATTTATCCCAAGGCAAGGTAAATGCCACAAAGCAGATTGCCAAAGAATTTGGTATGAGTGAAGTCTGGGTTCAGAGTCTAAATCAAATCAATCAACCCTTAACGGTTGGCGAGCTGCAGGATACCTTTTTTTATAATAGTCTCTCTTACCTTTGGTTTACTTCGGATTCTTTATCAAACAAATCAACAGCTGTTCTATTGACTGGGGTTAGCGACGCTGAGGCGTTGACCAAGCTTTCCAAGCTGGCAGATAAAAATGTATATTGGGTTAATAAACCGCAAGAGATTTCAGATGTATTTGCTAGATATAGAACACTCTTTTCTTATGTAATTGCAATCGGCTACTTATTAACATTTGTAGTGCTTTATTTTAAGTATGGAAAGAGTGCTTGGAGGGCTGTTTTACCGTCGATTTTGGCAACCTGCATAACTTTAGCCATACTGAGTCTAGCTGGTGAAGCGGTAACGTTAATGACGGTTATTGCATTTGCCTTACTTTTTGGTCTTGGCACTGATTATGGAATTTTCTTGCTCCAGTACCCTTTAGATAAGAAGGTTCTACTATCTATAACAACAGCAGCTTTGATGACGTTAATTTCCTTTGGCAGCCTTTCATTGAGTTCTATGCCGGCATTACATAGTTTTGGTATTACGTTATTTTATGGCATTTTACTATCTTGGTTTTTAACTTTGTTTTTTGCCAAACAAGTTGATATAGATGAGTAATAATTTAATTATTCGTTTGCTGGGAATGCTAATTATTACTCTTACATTAAGCTCATGCTCGACTGTATTTCTAAATGACTCTGATGGTACAAGTCTTAATGCATTGGGTGAGCCACGTGTTCTTGAGATGCAAATGCATTTAACCAGAGGGTCTGATTCCTACACAATGGATCTTGTAGTTGAGGTGCACAAACAGGGCTTAATAGTCATTGGATCATCATTTGGTATTCGGGTTTTTACGCTTTCATATAACGGCGACGTTATAGCAGAGGCCATTGGGACTGGTCTGCCAGTCTATGTGTCAAATAAACTCATTGTTGACGATGTTATTTTAGCCTTACCGTCAAAGCGTGCTATGGACGGGAGATTGCCTAAAAACTGTAAGCTGGTTAGAGTTGGTGAGGTCGGGAAGATATACTGTGACGAGAAGCTCTTGGTTAGCATTGAGCACCAAAAGACCGTCGATCAAAACGAACTTGTTTTGGTGGAGAGATTTCAGCCAGAATACAAAGTTAATTTCGTAATAAGTGATGTTAAGTGACTATCTATATCAATAATTACTCAATTGTTAGCCCACTGGGTTATGGGGTTTCTGAAACCCGAACAAACCTTTTTTCTGGTGTTAGTCCAGGGATGATAAAAACAGAAAAATATAGTCCCGGAAGATTGCTTTCCTTGGGATTGGTTAATGATCGGTTGCCTGATCTAAGTTTGACACCTATAAAGCATCGCTCAAGAAATAACCAATTACTTTTGGCAACCTTTCAGGGCCTTGAAGATAGTTTTTACTCCCTCTCTAGTAATATTGATAAAAGTCGTATTGCTATTGTTATAGGCTCTAGCACATCTGGTATATCTGGCGAAGAGGAGGCCTTCCCTTATTTGGTGTCTAATAATAAATTTCCAGAGTCATTTGATTTATCGCAGCGTCTATTTTGTTCGCCCGCTAATTTTCTTGCGGATAGACTGGGTATCACTGGGGTTGTGCATGGAATATCCACGGCGTGTACTTCAAGCTCTAAAGCAATTATCAGTGGAGCAAGGCTGTTAAAGTCAAACATGGTCGATTTGGTGATAGTCGGCGGCGTAGATACGCTATGCAAATTTACTGTTGCTGGGTTTACTGCCATTGAGTCTGTATCAGCCGATCGCTGCAACCCATTGTCGCTCAATAGATCTGGAATAAATATTGGAGAGGGCGGCGCATTATTTTTAATGAGTCGTCAGCCCGGCAATATTTCGGTGTCTGGATGGGGTGAAAGCTCTGATGGATATCATATTTCCGCACCAGACCCAAGTGGTTTTGGTGCAGCGTTGGCGGTGAATGATGCTCTTAAGATGTCTGCTAAAGGAATTATTCAGGTTGAATATATAAACTTACATGGTACGGCTACACGACAGAACGATGCAATGGAGTCGCAACTTGTTAGTAAATTAGGATTTGAATGTCCAGTTAGTTCTACTAAGCCGCTCACCGGACACACGCTTGGAGCTGCTGGCGCAATTGAGGCTGTGATTTCTTGTCTTGCCCTTGAGGGAAATGGACGGCTGCCCCCCCATTTGTGGGATAACGCGCAAGATCCTGAGTTACCTAAATTAAAAATTTCTTCTCATCTAAAAAGTGCTCCCAAAGTTGTCATGACTAATAATTTTGCATTTGGTGGAAACAATACTTCTTTAATATTGGAGAGCGTTTGAACTCTGAATTAATTGGAATGCTACCTCACGCCTCATCAATGCTTCTAGTTGATAGACTAATTTCGAGCAATGATTGCTCCGTTATTGTTGAAGCAACGATTAAAGGTGATTATCCATTTTCTAATGGCGTTGCCGGCCCTTGGATTGGGCTTGAATTGATGGCTCAATCAGCAGCAGTGATATCTAGGCTTAGGAATTCTGAGAAGTCAAAAAAGCCCTCTCTAGGATTTTTGCTCGGCTGTAGAAGTTTTATTGCATATATCCCAGAATTTACTCCTGGACAAAAGGTGACAATAGAAGTTCAACTTGACCCCGAGTCTCTGGCACAGCCTACCATTAGTGCTTCAGGCATTATAAAGGACGATTCTGGATGCTTAATCTGCGAAGGGACTCTCACGCTATTAGAGCCTAATGATGATGCTTTATATTTGTCTAAATGAATCTTAATAAAACAGTTCTTATTACTGGCGCCAGCAAGGGTATTGGTAAGGCTATTGCTTGCAAGTTGGCTGCCGAAGGTTACGACCTTGCGCTTCACTGCAGGTCTAGTATTGGTGAATTGAAATCATTGGCTGACTTGCTTCAAAAGGAATTCAATACTGGCTCACATCTTTTACAGTTTGATATTTTGGATAGGGCGGCATCTAAGGATTCCTTAGAGGCTTATCTGGCTAAAGCTGGAGCACCCTATGGAGTTGTTTGTAATGCAGGCATTACTGCTGATAATGCATTCCCTGCGATGCTTGGTGAAGAATGGGATAGCGTTATTGATACAAATTTAGGTTCTTTTTATAATGTTTTGCATCCTTTGGTTATGCCCATGGTGTCGTCTAGGAAGCCAGGAAGAATTATTACTATGTCATCTGTTTCTGGTGTGATGGGTAATAGAGGGCAAGTGAATTACAGCGCCTCCAAGGCTGGAATTATTGGTGCAACGAAGGCTTTGGCTATTGAGCTAGCTAAACGGAACATTACGGTCAACTGCGTGGCACCAGGTCTAATAGAGACCGATATGGTTTCTCAGGAAATTGCTGATGCCGCTTTAAAAGGTGTGCCAGCACAGAGAATGGGCAAGCCAGAAGAAGTTGCTGCGACAGTTAGTTTTTTAATGAGTGAAGGTGCCGCGTATATCACTCGCCAGGTAATTTCAGTTAACGGCGGAATGGCTTAACTACCTGAAGATAAATTCTAAAAAGCCCTTAAGGCTTTTTAGAGGGTGTATTTAAGCGAGACTAAAGGCGCCAAGCTTAATAAGTCTGAATCAAGTCTTATTTAGCGTCTTTTTGCATTCTTTCTAAAACTTTTTTCCCAAAAGCGGAATCTACAGGCCCTTGGCAGCTAAATTCTAGATCAATGATGCCCATGTTTTGGGATGCTGGGTCAGGTCTTAGGTTCTCGCTTGAAACCTTAATACCATTTTTACTTTTCTCTGCGCAGTATTTCTCGGCATGCTGGTATGCACGTAATTTGACTTTATCTTGACTGCCTTGCTGAACATTGATAGTGTAGATTCCATTTCCCTTTGGCAACACGCCAGTAGTGGTTGCACAGGCCGCAATAATAAAAACTGAGAAGATGATTGAGATTGATTTAGAGAAATTCATTTTGACCCCTTTGAATTATGTTTTACTTAGATCACTTTTTGGGTAATTACTCACTACATTGTATGTTAAATTTCCCTTAATATTTATATATAAAATAGGTAGCTATTCGAGCCATGATTCTTTTAACGGGTGCCACCGGCTACATTGGATCGCATATCTGGGTAGAGCTACTGAGGGGTTCTAAGACTGTTATTGGTATCGATAACTTCACAAACTCTAAAGCCGAGTGCCTAGAAGCTGTTTCGAAAATTACACAGAAAGGCCTTACTTTCTTCGAAGGCGACATTAGAGACAAGAAATTTTTGACTAAGATCTTTTCGGACTTTTCAATTACCCACGTAATTCATCTTGCCGCCCTAAAAGATATTAAAGAGTCAATAACCCATAAAGAAGATTTTTTTGATGTAAACGTTAGTGGATTTAAAAACTTACTTACTGTAATGAGAGGGCATGGTTGTCTAAATATTATTTTTAGTTCATCAGCAGCCGTTTATGGAGGTTCTTCTATATCTCCTGTTAGTGAAAGTTCATATTTAAATCCGTCGAACTATTATGGAGAGACAAAAGTAAAAGGTGAGCATTTGCTGGCCTATGAATTTGATAAACCCCAGCCAATTAACTCTGTGAGCCTCAGGTATTTTAACGTTGCAGGGAAGCACCCTTCGGGAATTTTACAGGGGTATGAACTTGCAAAATCACATTCATTATTTAGTGAGATTGAGAAGGTCATAACTGGCCAATCAAAAATATTATCTATTTTTGGAGATGACTGGGGGACTCATGACGGGACATGTATTCGAGATTACTTGCATATATCTGATTTAGTAAAAGGACATTTAGACGCCTTAAATCTTTTAGATGGCGTTTGCACGATTTTTAATCTTGGGCTTGGTGTTGGGCAAAGTGTCTATGATGTTGTTTCAACCTATGAGTCTGTTGTCGGATATGCCATTCCCAAAGCAGTCTCTAAGAGGCGCAATGGAGATATTGGCGAAAGTTTTGCCGACACAGCATTAGCGACAAGACTGCTTGGTTGGAGCCCCAAAAAAACATTATTTGATATGTGTAGAGATAGTTATAGGCCGATCCTTCTGAATGCCCAACAGGTCACTCGTTAGCAAATTTACGGGTTTTTTTACCTTCTATATATAACTGCCCCAAGCCGTTAAACTTTGAATGTTGTGTAACAAGATGATCAGAATGTCGGTTAACCCGACAAATTTTCCGATCGACCTTAATTTAGTCTGAAATTAAGCTACAAGCGTTATTTAAAAGGACGCTTGTTATGAATAATCTATCGTTTTTATTTGCTGCCACTACTCTTAATCAAGAATCTATCAAACTCCTTGATGGAGATCTGACCCTCTACAAGAGGCCCAATAGTCACCAATGGCAATGCCGTTTCAAGCTCACTACAGGTGCTTGGCATGCCGCTAGCACTGGATCTGACCAGTTAGCTGAAGCCACTACCCAGGCCATTGCTATCTATGAAACCGTTAAGGTCAAGCTGGCCAGTGATCTTGCCATTAAGACTCGGACCTTTCGCCAACTAGCCACGCAAGAGCTGGTGTAGTATCCCCTTAGATTCGTACATTTAAAAAGTAGCGTTTTCTGTTGTTTATGGCAGTATTTACAACAGGAGGTTCACATGAAGAAGTCACGATTTACAGAGACCCAGATTGTCGGGATATTAAAGGAAGCCGAAAGCGGATTACCGATGGCCGATTTACTCAGAAGCCACGGCATTAGCGGCGCGACCTTTTATAAGTGGCGATCCAAATACGGCGGCCTTGAAGCGTCTGAACTGAAACGGGTCAAGGAGCTAGAGCAGCAGCTCTCCGAGTACAAAACCATGGTTGCTGAACTCACCCACGACAACCGAGCGCTCAAGAACTTAATCGAAAAAAAGCTCTAGCGCCAACCGGTAAACGGGATGCAGTCGATTACTTGGTTGGCGAAGAAGCAGTACCGATTACGCGGGCTTGCGCCCATCTGGGGTTGGCTAGGTCATCGTATTACGAGCGCCCAGCAAGTAAGGCCAAAGCAGATGAACCGGTCATTGAGGTCCTTAATCAAGTCGTTGCCAAGCACGGCCGCTGGGGTTTTAGGCTCTGTTTTGATTGGATGCGCAACCAGGGCTACGCATGGAATCACAAGCGGGTATGGCGTATTTACAAGGAGATGGGTTTGAACTTACCCAGAAGAACCAAAAAACGGATCCCTAAGATGCCTAAGGTGCCGCTCATTGCCCCTACCGAGGCTAACTCGATGTGGGCCTTAGATTTTATGTACG
>Ga0247840_10006370_pt1 | contig 17036 bp, 17 predicted proteins | sample LaCruzMarch2015__FD_192404 | JGI IMG/M metagenome (GOLD analysis project Ga0247840, IMG submission 192404) | Freshwater microbial communities from meromictic Lake La Cruz, Castile-La Mancha, Spain - LaCruzMarch2015_17m | ecosystem: Environmental > Aquatic > Freshwater > Lake | place: Spain... | reverse complement strand
TTCATCGCGGCCGAAACCATCGCCTTCCAAGACCTCGTCACCCTCGGCTCCCAAGCCAAAGCCCGCGAAGCCGGCAAGCTCCGCATCGAAGGCAAAGAATACGTCGTGCAAGACGGCGACGTCATCGAGTTCCGCTTCAACGTGTAAATATTGTAGCGTCGCCGTCCCCGGCGACGGCCGTTGGACTCGCCGCGCATTTCATCGACGACTGTGAATTTGCAGCCGTTCCGATCTGACGCGAACCGGAATGTTCGTGTAAAAACCGCTTTCTCCTTTGTTTTGCCCTGCCTGCGTGGAAGATGTCGGCCGATTTGAAAACGTCCGCCATCATCCTCCGCGTTGCGGACTTCCTCAAAGGGTTCCCGCCGTTCAGTTACCTCCCGGATGAGGCGCTGCTCGAGCTGGCGCGGTCGGGGCGGGTGCAGTTCTGCGAAAAGGGGGAAATTCTTTTCGACCAACACACCACGCACGGGCGCTACTTTTACGTGATCAACAAGGGGTCCGTGCGGCTGGTGCGCGGCGAGGCGCAGAAACTCTCCGACCTGCGGGGTCCGGGCGATTTCGTCGGCGCGGGGGCCGCGCTCGGCGAGGCCACGCACACCGATTCGGCACTGGTCGATCAAGATTCGATCCTCTACGCCCTCGACGCATCCGTCTTCACCCGGCTCTGCGCGGAGTCCCCGCGGGTCAGCCGATTTCTGAAAGTTTATTTTGCTTCGGAAGAGGTGGAGACGGGGACAGCGCACCATCAAGGTCCATCGGGCTGGCGTGGCGGAACGGAGGAACATCTCGCGCGGCTCAGGGCCGGTATGGTCGCGGGTCCGTCCACACAGACCGTCCGCGAAGCGGCCGCGGCGATGTCCGCGGCGGACAGTCGGGTTTTTCTCGTGGTCGAAGCCGACGGAATACCGGCGGGCGTGGTGACCGAAACCGATCTGCGCAACGAGATCGCCACGGGCCGCGTGCCGACCGAGGCCGCGGTGGGCGAGATCATGCACCGACCGGTCATCACCGTGTCGCCGCAAGCCACGCCGCAGGATGCGCTGCTCGCAATGATCCGCCACGGCATCCGGCATCTCTGCGTGACCGAGGACGGCACGCCGCAAAGTCGGGCCTTGGGAATGATTTCGGAAAGGTCCGTCTCGCTGTCGCAACGGCGCGATCCTTTGGCCCTCGTGCAGGAAATCCGCCGGGCCGACTCGCCTTCCTCACTACGCACCACGGGCGAGGAGTTGGATCTTCTGCTCGCCGGCGATTTGCCTTCGCCGGACGATGTTCCGTGGTGCACGGCTTTGGCGGCCGAGACGCGGCGCGCCATGTTCCGCCGCGTGGAATCTTGGGCGCGCGAGAAAGCAGGACCGGCACCCGGGCCGTTCGCGTTGGCGCTGACCGGCCAAGCCGGCCGCGGGGAAGTGCTCACCGCGACGAACATGGCCGCCGCAGGCCTGACGTCAGACGACGAAAAAACACGCGCTTGGACGCAAGACTTGCTCGGCCTCATCGACGAAGGGCTCGCCGCATCGGGATTTCCTGCCGCAACCACCGCCATTCCGGAGGAAGCCGGCGCCCGCTGCCGCACGGTCGGCGAATGGTGCGAATTTTTCCGTTCCCTCGTCCGCGATCCGATGGGCGGGGAAATCTGGAAGCAGATGGCACTGTTCGATCTCTCGGTTGTCGCGGGTGATCCGGCCTTGCTGGAAACGGTTTTCACCGCGCTGCGTGAGGAGATGGCAGCGAGGCCCAATTTCATCCGCCTGCTGGCCAATGACGCGCTCGGCAACCTGCCGCCGGTCACCATTTACGAGGGATATGCGGTGGAAGCGGACGGACTGGCCCGCGAGACGATCGACCTGCAGGACCATGCGCTCGGTCCGGTCAGCGATGTGGCGCGGGTTTTCCATCTCGACGGCGGCGACCTGCGCACGACAGGAACACTCGAACGTCTGGCCGCGGCGGCCGTGCGCTTTCCGCAGGGCGCGGATGTCTTCGCGCAGGGCGCACGCGCCTTCCGTGTCGCGCAATATTTCCGCGCGGGGCAAGGACTGCGCGACGGGGACGACGGACGTGAACTCCGTCCCGCCGTGCTCAGCCGCACGGAGCAGGTGCAACTCAAATCGGCTTTCCGCGACATCGGCGCGCTCATCGCCTTCACTGCGAACCATTATGGATTCAAAGGCTGACCCGCGTTACGTGGTCTTCGATTGCGAGACGACCGGGCTCGATCCGTCGAAGGACGGCATCCTGACCATCGGCGCGGTGGCCGTGCGTGGCGGGGAGATCTGTCTCGACGATGAATTCGACGCCATCCTGAGCGACTGGCGCATGACCTCCGCCGTCCTCGTCCACGGCATCACCCAGGCCGAAGCGGCCCGCGGGGAAACCGAGGAGCAGGCGGTGAACAAGTTCCTCGACTACGTGGGTGACGCGGTGCTCGTCGGCCACCATGTCGGCTTCGACCAGAAGATCGTGGCCCATGCCGCGCGGCGGCTCGGGCGGGATCTGCCGAATCCCGCGCTCGACACCATGCGCATCGCCCTTGCCCTGGAGGAACGAGGAGCGTTCGAAGGACGCGAAATCCGTGGCTTCGACCTCGACAATCTCGGAGCGCTCTTCGATGTCGAACCCCACGACCGCCACACCGCCTCGGGCGACGCATTCATCACCGCGCAAATCTTCATCCGCCTCGAACGCATGGCCCGCAAAGCCGGCATCGACCTCGCGACCCTCATCGAACGGGATTCTGAAGAGTGCGATGCCCGCTGAACCCGGGGACGTCGCACAGAAGAAGACTTCCCGGCCCTGCCCACCAAACATAACGGGCGGCCCGAAGGCCGCCCGTTATGAGGAAATCTTGCGCGGGATTTAGATCGTCCGGCAGAACTGCTCGATGCGGTCGAGGCCCGTCTTGATCGTCTCTAGATCGGTTGCGTAGCTCAGGCGCACGGTTTTGTCGTTGCCGAAGGCGATGCCCGGGACCACGGCGACCTCGGCCTTGCTGAGCAGACGGTCGGCGAAGTTCGTCGAACTCAGCCCGAATTTGGAAATGTCGGCCAGCATGTAGAACGCACCGAGCGGTTTGACCGTCGTGACATTCGGGATGGCGGCGAGGCGCTCGAACATGTATTCGCGGCGCACATTGAATTCGTCGCGCATGTCGGTCACACACTGCTGTGATCCTTTGAGCGCGGCGACCGCGCCTTTTTGCGCGAAGGAATTCGGGCCGGATGTGCTGTGGCTTTGCAGCGAATCAATGACCTTGGCGATGTGGTCGGGCGCACCGAGGTAACCGAGGCGCCAACCGGTCATCGCGTAAGCTTTGCTGAAGCCGTTGATCGTGATGGTCAGGTCGTAGGCTTCCTTGGAAAGCGAGGCGACACTGACATGGCTGGCGTCATCATAGATGAGCTTCTCGTAGATTTCGTCGGAGAGAATGAAAATGTCCTCGGTCAAAGCCACTTCGACCAGCGCCTCGAGCTCCTCGCGGGTGTAGACCGAACCGGTCGGATTGCCCGGGCTGTTGAGGATGACCATCTTGGTCCGCGGGGTCATCGCATTCTCGAATTCCTCGGCGGTCATCTTGTAGGAATTCGACGCCTTCGTCTGGACGATGACCGGCTCGGCCCCGACCAGCTTGACCATGTCGGGATAACTCAGCCAATACGGCGCAGGAATGATCACTTCGTCGCCCGGTTCGCAGCAGGCGAGGATCGCGTTGTAGCAGGACTGCTTGGCGCCATTGCTCACAACGACTTGGTTCGGCTTGTAATCAATACCGTTGTCCTTGGAGAACTTCTCGCTGATCGCCGTGCGCAACTCGGGAAGCCCGGCACTCGGGGTGTATTTGGTAAAGCCTTCCTGCAGGGCCTTGATCGCCGCCTCTTTGATGTGCTCCGGCGTATCGAAGTCGGGTTCGCCCGCACCGAATCCGCAGACGTCGATGCCCTCGGCGCGCATGGCCTTGGCTTTGCTGTCGATGGCGAGGGTGAGGGAAGGGGTGAGTTGGGCGGCGTTTGAAGAGAGATCCATAAATGTGTTTCGGGATAAAAAGTTGAGCTAAACAGACTACGCTGCGGTGGCCACGGATTCAACGAATCCTTTCAAAGAGTTGTCCGCCACCTGCACAATACCGATCTCGCGCGCGGCATTTTCCGGCGCATCTGAGGCGTGCGCCGCATTGACCATGATGCTGGTGCCGAATTCCTTGCGAATAGTTCCAGGGGGCGCCTTGGCCGGATCGGTCGGACCCAACACGGTGCGGATTTTGCCGATGGCGTCCGGCCCCTCGAAGACCAAGGCGAGGATTTTGCGGGTTCCGGGACGGGCATGATCATGCTCGGGGACGGCCGACGGCCGCGAACCCGCCATGAATTCGACGATATTTTCCCAATGGTCGCGTCCCTTTTCCGGGCCGAACCTTTCGGCGAGCGCGTCGAGCACCGGACCGTAAAAATCCATGCCCTGCGCCACCGACATGTGATGGATCTTGAGCGCGACCGGAACCAGGCCGGTGCGGGCGAAGACGTCGATCACGGCGCCCGGACGCGTGCCGGGGAAGTCGAAATTGTCCGGCTTGACCAGGACAAGCGAGCGCTGGGCCCCCGCTGCAACCGGCAACGACAAGGCGTCGCTTGGTGACGCGGCAAACTTTTGCAGATCCGCGACGACATCGGTGCCGGGCTTCGCGGCCGAGAGCATCCCCTCGCCCAGCATCGCGGCGAGTGAGCCCGCGTCGCGGACCGAACCAACGGCCGCGGACAATTTCGCCGCCGCATCTTCCCCGCGAAAGACGAGCAAGGCAGCCCGGCCCTCCGGTTCCTCGACCAGTCCCGCCCAAACAATTTCCAGCCCGCCCGTGCGCGCCACCGCACCCGATAAAGTCCAACCGAGCCATCCGCGCCGCAGTGCCTCGGGCGAGACCAACAACCATGAGAGATGATGTTTCATAAATTTAAGCCGCTTCGCAAAACAGCTGGTACAACCTAGGGAGAGCGAGAGTCATCAGCAAGGAACAACGCGGATTTCGTGCAAACTATTAGCGGAACTTATTCTTGCCTGGCCTGCACCGAAGGACGATCATCAAGCCGTGCTGCAGCGAATTGATCACCTTGGGATCGCGGTGCATTCGCTGGAAGATGCGATCCCTTACTACGAGAAGGCTCTCGGCTTGAAGTGCGACCACGTGGAGGAAGTCCCCAGTCAGAAAGTGCGCACCGCTTTTTTCCACGTTGGTGAAACCCATCTGGAACTCCTCGAACCGACCTCACCCGAGAGTCCCGTCGCCAAGTTCCTCGAAAAGAATCCCCACGGCGGCGTCCACCATGTGGCTTTCGCGACGGACAATATAGAAGACCAACTCGCGCAGGCCAGAAACGCCGGTTGCCAACTCATCCACGAAAAACCTTTTGCAGGCGCGGCCAACAAACTCGTCGCCTTCCTCCATCCGAAATCGACCCAGGGCGTGCTCACGGAATTCTGCGCCCCGTTCGAGGCGCAGCACTAGGTCCCGCATGCCAATCGACGAAAAACTTCTCCACCTCCTCGACGAACGCCGCGCCAACGCACTGGTCAGCGGCGTGCCGGCCAAAGTCGAGGAACGCCACGACAGGGGCCTTCTCACCGCCCGCGAACGCGTCGACGCCCTCTTTCAACCCGGCTCCTTCCAGGAATTCGGGATGTTCGCCGAGCATCAGTGCACGAACTTCGGTATGCAGGACAAAAAACTGCCGGCCGATGGCGTGATCACCGGCGTCGGACTAATGGAAGGGCGCCCCGTGGCCTCCTTCAGCCAGGACTTTCTTGTCGCGGGCGGATCCCTCGGACGGGTCCACGCGCAGAAAATTTGCGACCTCATGGACTACGCCCAGCGCGCCGGCGTTCCCATCGTCGCCTTCAACGATTCCGGCGGCGCCCGCATCCAAGAGGGCGTTCTCTCGCTTGCCGGCTACGGACAGGTCTTCTTCCGCAACGTCCTTCTTTCCGGCGTCGTCCCGCAAATCGCCGTGATCGCCGGGCCCTGCGCCGGCGGTGCGGCTTATTCACCGGCGTTGATGGATTTCATCATCATGACGAAAACCGGTGCGAGCATGTTTATCTGCGGACCGGAAGTGATCAAAGCCGCCACCGGCCAGGTCACCACGGTCGAAGAAATCGGCAGTGCCGCCGCCCACGCCACGGTCAGCGGCAACGTGCATTTCGTGGCCAACGACGATGACCATGCCATCGAAATCGTGCGCAAACTCCTTTCCTATCTGCCTTCCAACAATCTCGTCGACCCGCCTCACCAGCCGACGCCTGAACTGGATCTCTCCGACGTTCCCGCCTTCGAGGAAATCATCCCGTCCGATCCGAAAAAACCATTCGATGTTCTTCAGGTCATCGCGGCCCTGGTCGACGAGGGGGATTTCCTCGAGGTGCACATGGAATGGGCCAAGAGTATCGTGGTCGGCTTCGCCCGCATTCAGGGTATCGTCACCGGCATCGTGGCCAACCAACCGATGGTCCGCTCCGGCACGCTCGATATTGACAGCTCGGACAAAGCCGCGCGCTTCATCCGCTTCTGCAACCTCTTCAGCATTCCCCTTGTCACCCTCGTCGACGTCCCCGGCTTCATGCCCGGCGTCGCGCAGGAGCGTGGCGGCATCATCCGCCACGGCGCGAAAATGCTCTTCGCCTACGCCGCGTCCACCGTGCCGAAAATCACCGTCATCATGCGCAAAGCTTACGGCGGCGCCTACCTCGCCATGTGCAGCCGTGACCTCGGGGCCGACATGGTCTTTGCCTGGCCCACCGCCGAAATCGCCGTGATGGGCGCGGAAGGCGCGGTGAAAATCGTCTTCCGCCGCGAGATCAAGGAAGCAGCCGACCCGAAGAAAGCCGAGGCCGAACTCGTCCAAAAATACCGCGAGGAATTTGCCTCCCCCTACCAGGCCGCGGCCAACGCGCAAATCACCGACGTCATCCGCCCCGCGCACACCCGCGCCGCCGTGGCCATGGCCCTGCGGAACACCCTTTCCAAACGCGAGACACGTCCGCCCAAGAAGCACGGCAACATCCCGATGTAACCCCATGAAAAAACTCCGCGTCACCGTTGATGGCAAACCTTATGACGTTCTGGTCGAAATTATCGACGACGGCAGCGACCCGGATCCCGCCCGCCCCGCCGTGCACCCGGCCCATGTCGCGTCCGCCCACGTCTCCGCCCCGGCAGTCTCCGCCCCCTCACACCACGGACCCGCCGCGGCGGCTGGTGACGTCCCCAGCCCGTTGGCCGGCAAGGTTGTCTCCATCGAGGTCAAAATCGGCCAAAAGGTGGAGGCCAACACCCAATTGCTCACGCTCGAAGCGATGAAAATGAACACCTACGTCTTCGCTCCCGCCGCCGGAACGGTTGGGGAAATTCTCGTCGCCCCGGGTGACGCAGTAGAGGAAGGCCAGGTGCTGGTCAGACTGTCCCGAGCATGACGGCCTGCTCCCATCTCTCCCTCCGGGGACACGAGCCTGGCGTCACGCGCACCAAGCCCGTGAAGACAAAAACTCATCGGCAAGATGCCGATGCCACTGACCCCACTCACATCTCATGATGCTCCTTGCCAGTTCGCTGCCGGTGCAGCCCACCCTGGCCGAAAATCTGCAATACCAACTCACGGGGCTACTCGTAGTTCTTTTTACCCTCGGCGCGCTCGCCTTGCTCGTCGCCCTGCTCGGCCGGGTGATTTCCGCCTTTGAATCCCGGAGCACGCCGGCCCTTTCTCCGGTGGTCGCCGTTGCCCCCACCGCCCCCGAGGCGATTTCCGGCCCCGTCTTCGCCGCCATCGCGGCGGCTGTCTCCACCGCATTGGGTGACCACCGCTTTGTCATCCGCGGCGTGCAGGCCGTCGATCCGCGGGAAAACCTCGCCTGGAGCGCCGAAGGCCGGCGCAGCATTTACGCGTCGCACCAAGTCCGCTGACCATGCTCCTCGACATCCTGCACGACTTTGCCGCGTTCTTTCAGCTGACCGCCTTTTCCGCGGTAACGTGGCAGATGGTCGTCATGTGGGGTGTTTGCGGGGTCCTGTTTTATCTCGGGATCCGCCGGAAATTCGAACCGCTCCTCCTCGTGCCGATCGCGTTCGGTGCGCTGCTGGCCAATCTCCCGACCGAAGGCCTCATCACCCACCGCGTGCTCGCCGATGGACTGGTCGAAAGTGGCGTCCTCAGCGTTCATGGCACAGCGCTCGACACCGGCGGCTTCCGTATCGACCACATCACCGGCGGGCTTTATGACTTCATCAGCCAGGGGATCAAGCTGGAGATCTTTCCTCCGCTCATTTTTCTCGGGGTCGGCGCGCTGACCGACTTCGGACCCCTCATCGCCAACCCGCGCACCTTGCTCCTCGGCGCCGCCGCGCAAATTGGTGTTCTCGCCACCTTCATCGGGGCCGGACTTCTCGGTTTCACCTCACAGCAGTCCGCCGCCATCGGCATCATCGGGGGAGCCGACGGGCCCACCGCCATTTTTCTCACCTCGAAGCTCGCCCCGGAGTTGCTCGGTGCCGTCGCCGTGGCCGCTTACACCTACATGGCACTTGTTCCCCTGATTCAGCCGCCGATCATGCGCGCCCTCACCACACAGAAAGAGCGCAAGATCCGCATGCGATCCCTCCGTCCGGTTTCACGCTTGGAAAAACTTCTCTTTGCCCTGCTTGTCACCGTGACCGTTATCCTCTTGGTCCCCGCCGCTTCTCCGCTCATCGGCATGCTCATGCTCGGCAATTTCTTGCGCGAGTGCGGGGTGACTGAACGCCTTCTTAAGGCCTCGCAGAACGAGATCATCAATGTCGTGACCATCCTTCTCGGCACCAGCGTCGGTATCACCATGGCCGGGGAAAATTTCCTCCGCGCCCAGACCCTCCTGATTATCGCCCTCGGCATGGTCGCCTTCGCCCTCGGCACCGCCGGTGGCGTCCTTGCGGCGAAAGCCCTCAACCTTTTTTCCTCCCGCAATCCGATCAACCCGCTCATCGGTTCCGCCGGAGTCAGCGCCGTGCCCATGGCGGCGCGCGTTTCACAGGTCGAGGGACAAAAGGCCGACCCGGCCAACTTCCTCCTCATGCACGCCATGGGCCCGAATGTCGCCGGCGTCATCGGCACCGCCGTCATCGCCGGTTACTACATCGCAACCCTCACCAAATAGCCCACTTCAAAGGACTGGCATCCTGCCCATGACGATCTAAAACCATCGGCCCGGGGACGATGCCACGGCAATAATTATGACACCCGATGTTCTCATTCGCACCCACGAGTGGCGCGGTTGGACGCTCCACGAGGCCGTAAGCCTTGCTTCCACCAATGACTACGCGCGCGACTTGCCCCCTTGGCACTCCATCCGTGCGCGCACCCAGACCGCCGCGCGCGGCCGGCACGGACGACGTTGGGCCTCGGATCAGGGCGGATTGTGGATGTCTGTTGTCCTCCCCCTCGATCCGCCCGACCGCGGTTGGGCCGCCTTTCCCCTCGCCGCCGGACTCGCCGTCGTCGCCACCTTGCGCGGACTCGGCCTGACCACGGCCCGCCTGCGCTGGCCCAACGATGTTCTGGTCGGACCGAAAAAAATTTGCGGCATCCTCATGGAAAAGTTTGCCCCCGACCGCGTGGTCATCGGCCTCGGGCTCAACGTTACCAACCACCCCGGAGCCGATCCCGAACTCGCGACCATCGCCACCTCGCTGGCCGAGGAACTTCCCCTTGCTCCCCCCGCGGACGACATCTACGAAGAAATTCTCATCGCCCTGCGCGTCCTGCACGGGCGCGTCGCGGAAGAGGGCTTCGCGGCGCTGGCCGACGACATCAACCGCCACTGGGGCGGCACCCGGGAGATCGAGTTGTCCGTCGCGGACCAAACCATCCGCGGACCCTTCCTCGGCATCGATTCCCGGGGCGACCTCCTCGTCGCCATCGACGGCCATCCGGTCAGCCACTCCGCCCCGCACGTGCAACTCATGCGCGAAATCTGAATTCCATGGTAGGGACGAGCGGCCCGCTCGTCCGCTCCGCCAAAGCGGGCACGCGAGCCGCGTGCCCCTACCCAAATACCTCTTGCCCGCCCCCGCTCACTCCCGCGACATTATCTCCTTCATGACCGACTTTAAATTCAACGCCGATGGACTCATCCCCGTCATTGTGCAGGAGGCCTCGGACGAAAGGCCTCCGCGCGGCCGCGTGCTTATGATGGCTTGGATGAACCCCGAATCACTCGCCCTCACGCTCTCCACCGGCAAAATGCATTACTGGAGCCGCTCGCGGCAAAAGCTCTGGTTCAAAGGCGAATCCAGTGGCCACACCCAGGATGTCGTCCGCTGGTATGCCGACTGCGACAAGGACTGCCTCCTCTTCGAGGTGAAGCAAACCACCGGCGCCTGCCACACCGGTTACCAGAGTTGTTTCTTCCAGGGCTATGACATGGAAGGCCTGCCGCTCTCCGTCGGGGAAAGGCCGGCCTTCGACGCCGGCAAAGTTTACCCGAATTAGTCGTCCATGTCGGACGACACGAGCGAGTTCCGCCGGCTGGCCGCGCGCCTCGGTCCATCTCTCCTCCGTCAGCGCCTCCACCGTCAAGCCAACCTCCGCGCCCGGCTCATCCACCAAGGCGAAGGTCCGCTCGCCGTCGAACGCGTCATCCCGGTCGACCACCTCATCACCCGCATCCTCCGCTTCACCGGTTTCGCCGCCCGCGGCCGTGCCAACTGCCTGCGCATCGAAATCGTCACCCGCGATCAACCTCTTCCCAATCTCCCGCCCGCCTTCGACGGCTTCCGCCTCCTTCAACTTTCCGACCTCCACCTCGATTGCGTTGCCGGTTTCGCCGACCGCCTCATTCCCCTCATCGAACAAACACCGCACGATCTCGCCGTGATCACCGGAGACTTTGCCGACCACCCGGCTGGCTACTTCCACGATTGCCTCGGCGACATCCGACGGATCGCCGACGCCCTCGGATCCGGCGCCCTCGCTGTCCTCGGCAACCACGACATCATCGAAATCGTCCCGCATCTCGAAGCCGCCGGACTCCGTGTGCTCCTCAACGAAAACACCGCCGTTGAGCGCAACGGACAGCGCTTATATTTCTCCGGGATCGACGATCCGCACTTTTACCGCACCCACGACTTCGAGCCCTCCCGCCGCGGCATCCCGCAAGGCGCCTGCGGCATCCTGCTCGCCCACAGTCCCGAGGTCTACGACGAGGCGCGCCACTACGGTTTCAACCTCATGATCGCCGGCCACACCCACGGCGGGCAGATCTGCCTGCCCGGCGGCATCGCCCTCGTCCGCAACGGACGCTGCCCGACCGCCCAATTCACCGGCGCCTGGACCCACCACGGCCTCCACGGCTACACCTCCCGCGGCACCGGTTCCTGCGGCGTCCCCGCCCGCTTCAACTGCCCGCCGGAAATGACCGTGCACGTGCTGCGATCAATCTGAAGGTGGATCGCGCTGTTTGCCTAAGGGCCATCTGCGCTTCGCTCCGGTTCCATCGCGACTTTCTCAATGCTTCTCGCGCCGGGACGGCACGCCCCACCGTCTCTCAACCCTTCGCCTTGAGCGCCTCGAGCAGCTTCGCGTGGATGTTGTCGAATCCGCCATTGCTGAAGACAACAATGACGTCACCCTTACCGGCGAGACCGGCCACGCGATGAATGATCGCCGCCGTGTCCGCTTCGTAAAATGCCGCTTTGCCCGCGTGCCTGAGGTCGGAGACCACTTTTTCCGGATTGAGCCGCTGATCGGGCGGCAACTGGTCCATCCGGGCCACCTGGGCCAGCACCACGCCATCGGCCCCGGAGAAGGCTTGCGGCAGCACATCCTGAAACACCGCACGGCGCGTGGTATTGGAGCGCGGCTCGAAAACCGCCCACAGCTTCGCTCCGGGAAACTTCACCCGCAACCCCTCCAGCGTCTGCGCGATGGCTGTCGGATGATGACCAAAGTCGTCCACCACCGTCACCCCGCCCTCTTCACCGCGCACCTCCTGCCGCCGGCGGATCCCGGTGAAACTTTTCAGCGCTTTGCGGATCTCGGCAAACGGCACATGATAAAAATGCGCGGCCGACACCGCCATAGCCGCATTGCGCACGTTGAACTCGCCGATCATGGGAAGTTCGAAACGCTCGCCGAACAGGCTGAAAGCGGATGAATCGCGGCTGTAGTGCACGTCACCGATATGGTTGCCCGCATTGGGCGAGAAACCGACCTCGACCAGCGGGGCCGGACACTTCTCGGCCAGCGCCCGGCAATTCGGGTCGTCCGCATTGAGCAGCACCATGCCCTCCGAGGGAACGATCTGCACGAGGCGGCGGAAGCTGGTCATCACATCTTCCAGGTCGCGGAAAATATCGGCGTGGTCGAACTCGATATTGTTCACGATGAGCAATTCGGGAAGGTAGTGGACGAATTTCGAGCGCTTGTCGAAAAACGCCGTGTCATATTCGTCGCCCTCGAGGATGAAAAATTTCGACTCCCCGAGGCGGCAGCCCTGACTGAGATTATTCGGGATACCACCGATGAGCCAGGACGGCGCGAGCCCGGCCGATTCGAAAATCCAGGCCAACAACGAGGTGGTCGTCGTCTTTCCGTGCGTCCCGCTGACGACCAGATTGTGCCGTCCGCGCAGGAAGAAAATCTTCAGCGCCTCCGGCAACGAGTAGTAAAGAAGTTTCCGGTTGAGGATGGCTTCAACCTCGGGATTGCCGCGGGTCATCGCGTTGCCAATGACCACGAAGTCGGCGTCGGAGGGAATATTATCCGGAGAGTATCCCTTGCGGATCGCGATGCCCTTGCTCTCGAGGAAGGTGGACATCGGCGGATAGACATTGTCATCCGAGCCCGTCACTTCGACCCCGCGGTCGCGCAGGGCGGCGGCGAGCGAACCCATGGCCGTGCCGCAGACCCCGGTAAAGTGAACTTTGCGCAACGAACTGTCTGGCACGGCGCTCATCAATAGACGTCCTTCCGGTAGCGTTTGGCTTTTTTCAATTCTCCGACAAAAGCGGCGGCTTCTTCTTTGGTTTTGCCGCCCTGCTCTTCCACGATGCGATGGAGCGCGTCATCGACGTCCTTGGCCATGCGCGCGGCGTCGCCGCAGACGTAAAAATAGCCGCCCTCGGCGAGCCAACGCCAGATATCCGCTCCGTTCTCCAGCATGCGGTGCTGCACGTAGACCTTCTCCGCTTGATCACGCGAGAAGGCGGTGTCGAGGCGGTGCAATACGCCCCGCTCGCGCCAGGCGTTGATTTCCTCCTCGTAGAGGAAATCAGTCGCGCGGTTCCGGTCACCGAAGAAAAGCCAAGTCGGACCGGTTGCCCCGGTCGCCTCGCGTTCCTGTAAAAATGCCCGGAAGGGTGCGATGCCGGTGCCCGGACCCACCATGATGACCGGAACGGTTGGATCCTCCGGCGGACGGAAATGTTTCGCGGAGTGGATGAAGACAGGTATCGAACGCGCTGCAACGCGGTCGGCCAGATAAGTCGAGCACACCCCCTGACGCTGGCGCCCGTGCAATTTGTAGCGCACCACGGCCACGGTGAGATGCACGGCTTCGGGATGGGCCTTGGGCGACGAAGCGATCGAGTAGAGACGCGGCTGGAGCTTGCGCAGCACCTTGACCAATTCGTCAGGAGTGAATCTGGCCTGCGGATAGCTCTCGAGAATGTCCACCACTTCCCGGCCATCAACCCAATCTTCCATCACCGATTTTGCCTCCGGATCGGTCAGCTCGGCCAACTCGGTAGCGGACGGGCACTTCTCCAGAATGGCGGCGAGCAGCTGCCGCGACGGCTCGCGCAGCGTGACTTGTCGGGTCAACACCTCTCGCAGGCTGGTCCCCGCACTCTCGACCGGCTCTTCGCCCGTGAAACCCGCCGCCGAGAGCACTGCATCAACCTCCGCCGTGTCGTTGGCCGGAAAAATGCCCAGCGAGTCACCAACCTCGTAAGCCAGACCCGAACCGGACAACGAGACCTCGAAGTGCAGTGTTTCCTTTCCCGATGCAGATCCGGTCAAGGAGCGCTGGGCCGCGAGTTGTGCCGGGAAAGGGTTCTTGCGCGAGTAAACGGAAGCGGCGGAAGACATGGGTCGGAGAATATGACGTCGAATGTCCCGTTTTGCACGCCTCAAACCGCCTGCCCGAGCAATCGCGCCACGGCCGATTCCTCGGTAATAACACCGACAAACCGTCCGGTTTCCACGTCCCTCACCTCGGCGACCGGAGTCTGGGCGCGGCGGAGCTTGGTCAGGGCTTTCCAAGCAGGCAGATCGGAATCGAAAGAAATCAGCGGCCGGGCAAATGACTGCGCCCTGGCCGTCATGGCACCCGACAAAACCGCGGACCCGCAGGACATGGCGCCGAGCGGCAGACCGTCGGGGCCGATGACCAAAGCATGCAGCGCATCGGCGACCTGACGATCCGCGAGCAATTCCCCGAGAGGAGTATCGGCCGACGCGCGCGGAAAACTTTCGACCGGCAAGGCGAGCGATCCGGCGGTCATACGGCGAAAATCGAGCACGCTGCGCAACATGGAAATCTCGAGCGGCGAAATGCCCTCGGTCTTCCCGGCCAGAATCATCAATTCCTCGCCGGCCGGAGGACGGGGCAACGGATCGGGCTGCACCCGCCGGAGCAAGCGGGCCACAGGCCGGGCCAACGGCGCCCAAATCGATCCAGCCAGCGTGACCAGCCACCACAAATGACTGAGCACAACGAAGGGCAACCGGCGGAAGACCTGCCGGGCCAACACACCAACGAGGAGCGCGTAGAGCGGGATGAAAAGCAAGGGAATGAAGCCCTGCCATCCGACCAGCGCGCCGGAAACCGCCAAGACAGCCAAGGCCCCCGCGCCCGCCGCATGGCTCGTCCAGACCAGCACAAGATCCGCCTGCGGCCGCACCGCTTCCCACGCGAGCATGGCTTTGGCCCGGCGATCACCCTTGTCCGCACGGTGACGCAAACGCACGCGGTCCAAGGCATGCCAGGCCGCATCAAGCCCGGAAAAGACGAACGACACAACCAGCAAGGCTGCGGCAGCCAAGAGTGTCATGAATTTTCCCCCTTCTCTGCCGGACGCACCCGCTGCAGGGCCACTTCGCGCACCCGACGCAGCGCCATGGAACGAACCGTCACCTTCCACGGCCCGAGCCGCACGGAAGCCCCCTGCCGCGGCAGCTTGCCCAATTCATGGATGATGTGGCCGCCGATCGTCTCGATGCCTTGGCGCGTCGCATCGAAGCCGAGGTATTCGCTCAGATCATCGAGGCGCGCGGTTCCGGCCGCCAGCACGCGACCGTCACCGAGTTGCTCGATGTAAAGGTCGGCTTCCACCCGCGGCGCGGCATCACCGAGGATCTCCTCGATAAAGTCCTGCAAGGTAACCACGCCCTCCACGCCGCCGAATTCGTCGAGAACCACGGCCAGAGGCTGGCGGTGCTTGAGGAAACTGCCGAGCAGGGCGCTGGCTTCCATCGTTTCCGGCACGAAGGAAGGCGGCAGCAGGACTTCGGTGAAATGCATGCCGTCGGGCAGACGGCTCAGGGCGCGCGTATCGAGGAGACCGACCACCTCGTCGGGCGCCTCACCGATGACCGGCGCACGGAGAAATTTCTTTTTCAGGAGGATGGCCCGCACTTGCTCGTTGGTCATTTCGTCCTCGACGAACACGACATCCACCCTCGGCGTCATGTAGTGGCGCACCGCGACCCGGCTGAGCCGGAGCACTTCGGTCAGCGCTTCCGCTTCAGGCAAGGCAAACCCGCCTTCCTCCTCCCGCACCCAGACGAGCGTCTCGACCTCTTCCGGTCCAAGTTGGGCCCGCACCTCGAGCGACCACGGGAAAAGTTTTCCCGCCACGGTCGCGACCAAAGGTTGGATGCGGTCGAAGAAGGGACCGAAGACCCGCCAGACCACCGCCCCGGCGCGCAGGAGCGGACGTTCCCAAGCACGCGGACGGCGCCCGGCCACGATCGCGGGGAAGACTTCGAGCAGGATGGCCGGGGTGAGGAACCCCAAAATCCAAGGCCACATCGGGGTGCCGAAAGAGTGCGCGGCCCCCACCGCCGCCAACCACAGCGCGCACCATCCGGTGGCTCTCGCCAAGGCACTGCCGAACGCGAGAAAGGTGAAAAGACAATCGCGCGGATGGGCGAAGTCGGCCGCCTGCAAGGCCAAACGCGGCGACCGCGGCCATTGGTCCATGCGCTCGCGCGGGGTGTGCCAGAGGACGGCTTCCAGTGCGCCCAAAGCAGCACCGAGCGCGGAGAATAAAAGACCTGCCGCCAGCCAGATAAACCAGAAGCCTTCCATCAAAGAAGCTCCATCATAGCTGACCCGCCGCCGGAGCCAAGCCGGTCGCTGATGTTTTTTGCCCTGTCCGCCCCGCGCACCCTGTGGTTTGTTGACCGGCAAACGCCATGGGTAAACACGAGAGGATTGCTGCGCGGATGACCGGACGGGACGACAATTCGTCGTGGCACCCCTGCTACCTCGAATATTTCCGGCTTTTCAACGGGCAATCCTATTACGAAGCCCACGATGTTCTCGAGCACATCTGGCTGGGAGCGAATGGCGAACGGTATGTCTTTTACAAAGCCCTCATCCAATTTGCCGGCGCCCACGTGCACTTGCAGCATCACCACCGCGAACCGGCCCACCGCATCCACGGCCGCCGCCTCCAACCGGCCTCCCGCCTCTTCCGTCGCTCGGTCGAATTGCTCGAGGCTTTTCCAGCTGCTTACGAGGGCATTTCGCTCGACGGAATCCGCCAAACCGCCGAGCACACCATTCAGCAACTCACTGAATCGAAGTTCACCACCAATCCCTGGTCCCCCGATCGCGCCCCACAACTGCGCGGGCCCGATTAGATTGCGACATCCACCCTTCCCCTCGCTCCCCGAAAAGAAAGGCTTGCGGCCCAAGCTTCCTACGGACTGTGGTATATCCGCTTTGAGAACTTTACCCGGCATAAGGTGCGTTCTTTCTCTGGTCGTCTCCGTCCTCGCTATCGCGTCGAC
>Ga0247840_10006369_pt1 | contig 17037 bp, 20 predicted proteins | sample LaCruzMarch2015__FD_192404 | JGI IMG/M metagenome (GOLD analysis project Ga0247840, IMG submission 192404) | Freshwater microbial communities from meromictic Lake La Cruz, Castile-La Mancha, Spain - LaCruzMarch2015_17m | ecosystem: Environmental > Aquatic > Freshwater > Lake | place: Spain... | reverse complement strand
AATATTAAATTTAATGGATTCGATCCAATTCAAATAGCTACTGAAGAATTAAATACAAAAAATCTACCTTTGATTATAAGACGACATTTACCTAATAATAAATATGAAGATTGGTCTGTTTCTGAATTAATGATTTTGTAAATATGTATACTATCAATATTATTGAATTTAAATTAATATAAATTTAAATTCTAATTCTCCATATTTTTTTGATATTTTTCTACCATCATAATGAAGGTATCAATCCATTTCCACATTACATCTCTATCATCTTTATCAAGTTTCGGTGATTTCCAAATATTTTTTAGATTATTGGCTCTATCATTTCCTAACAATCCAAATAATGCATTACTTTCAGTAAAAAATTTTTGATTTCTTTCTTTGACCATTTGTTTTTCTGGTAACACATTAGCAATAAAATAATTCATAATTTGAGTTACTGGTAATTGGTCTTTTAATAATATTCTAATAACTACTAAGTCTCCTTGTTCTGGAAATTGTTCAATTAATTCATCAAAAAAAGAAATTAATCCTTTCTTAAATTCATTTAAAATTAAAACAGTATTAGAGGTCATTTTATATTTATTCTTTTGTTTAAATTATTTAAGTAATTTATAATTTATTTTTGTAAGCATTGGAATACATTCTTCAAATAAGATAAAATTTTCTCCATCATAAAAACCTGAATTATTAAAAAATTTTAATCCTGTTTGTAGCATATTTTGATTATTTGTAATTTTATTATAGTATTCATACCATCTACTATTAAAATAAAATTTATATTCAAGTTTTTCTGTTATATCATTAGTATTTACTAACTTTAATTTGTATTTTATTTTATTCACATTTGAGTTTGTATTTTTAATGTGAATAAAAGCTTCAATAGTAAAATTATTATATAACTTACTTTCTTCTATTAATCCTTTTATTACATCTTGATTATAATTGTTAGTTAATACAGGTAAAATTTTTATTTCATTATTATAATTTATATATAAATAAATTTTAAAAGTATTTAAAGTATCTTTACAAATCAATTCATTATAATATAATTTCCAATATTCGTTTTCGTTATTCATTACATAAGAATTTAAATATTTGATTGAAGGAATATTTACCTTTTGTATTATATTTTTTTCTTCTTCTATATTTATTATATTTTCATATTCAAATTCACTATTATTTATACTTTGTTTATTATCTAATCTGATTAAATCTATTTCTTTAACAAAATTATTGGTATTATTTTGAGTTTCAATAATATTTAAAATTATTTCTTTTTGAATATAATAAGAAATTATATCATTTCTACTTTCATTTATTTCATCTTTAGACAATTCTAATTTAATTTCTTTTATAATATTTTCTAATTTATTTTCAAAATCTGTATTCAGTGTAAGTGGGATTTCATTAATAATTGGAATATTATCTGTATGTGTTTCAATATTTGGTAATTTAATAATTTCTTCTAATATTTCATCAACTTTGTTTAATTCTAATGTGATTTCTTTTTCAATATTTTGAGTTTCTATTTGTTCTTCTATAACCGTATTAATATTACTTTCTTTAATTATTAAAGTATTTGTAGGTAATGATTCATTTAATTCTAATAATTCTATATGTGGTTTGATATATCTTTCATTAGAAAAAAATTCTAATTTGATTTCTTTTGTAATATCTACATTTTTAATTTCTTCTTTTTTCATCTCATTAAATTCATCTTCTATTTCAAGTAAAGTTGATGGATTAATAACTTCATATTTTTTTATTAATGATACTATTTCATCATCTTTTTTTTCATCATCTTCATTTAAAAAATATTCAACATTAATTTCCTTAATGATATCAACTTTTTTAATTTCTTCATGATTGTCATCTATAAATTTATTTTCTATTTCTAATAAAGGAGAATCACCTTTTTTTATTTCCTGATTATTATTTATTTCAGGTATATCTATTTTTGATTCTATTTCTTCTTCATTATTTAAATATTCAAGTTTAACTTCTTTTAATATATTAATATCATTTTTTAATTCTTGTATAACTTCTATATATTCATCTTCTATATCAAATAGATTTATTAATTTCACTTTTTCGTCTACTATAATAGTAGATTCATAATCTTTTTTATTGTGAAAGGTTAATTCTAATTTAATTTCTTTTTCAATATTTTCATAATTTATTTGATCTTTATTTTCACAATTAATTTCTTCATTTTCCTTTATTAATAAATTTTCTTCTTTTTCGTTCTCTTTTTCTATTTTAATATTATTTTCTATTATAAAATCTTCATCTTTAATTTTATCTTCAAGTATAATTTCAGTTTTTATTTCTTCTACGCTTTCAATAAAATTTAAATTGTTATTACAATCAATATTTGTATCTAATATTTCTAAATGAATAATAGGTTTTATTTCTTCCTCAACTAAATTAATATTAGTATTATCAAAAGTATGATATTCAAATTTAATTTCTGGATTAATTTCGTTGATAAATTCTATCTCTTTATTAATAGTTATAATTTCTTTTTCAATATTTTCATCTTTTTCTAGAAAGATAAAATTATTTTTTTCTTTTTCAAGTATAATTATTTCATCATTTATCTTATTAATAATTTCATCACAAATTTCACTCAAAATTTCTCTAAATAATTCTTTATCATTCACAACATAATTATCCTTGGTAATAACTATATTTTTTTCTTCTTTAATTTTTAAAAGGTTATCAATATAAATAAATCCAGTTGGTCCTTCAAAATTATTCTCTTCTAATTTTTCTTGTTCAAAATAAAAATTATTAACGTATTTGTAATAATAATCTAAATTATCATTCAAAAAATTATTAATAAAACAAGTTTTATTCTCTTTTTTTACATTTTTTAATAAAATTTTGTCAAATGATTCTATCTCTAGATTTATATTTTTTCTAATTTTATTATATACTTCGTGTTCTTCTTCTTTAACCTCTTCTTTTATCTCTTCTTTAACCTCTTCTTTTATCTCTTCTTTAACCTCTTCTTTTATCTCTTCTTTAACCTCTTCTTTTATCTCTTCTTTAACCTCTTCTTTTATCTTTTCTTCTGTCTCAGTTTCTTCTTCTTTTATCTCTTCTTCTTTAACCTCTTCTTTTACCTCTTCTTTTATCTCTTCTTTAACCTCTTCTTTTATCTCTTCTTCTGTCTCAGTTTCTTCTTCTTTTATCTCTTCTTCTGTCTCAGTTTCTTCTTCTTTTATCTCTTCTTCTTTTACCTCTTCTTCTTCTTCTTCTTTTATCTCTTCTTCTTTAACTTCTTCTTCTTCTTTAACTTCTTCTTCTTCTTCTTCTTCTTCTTCTTCTTTAACTTCTTCTTCTTCTTTAACTTCTTCTTCTTCTTTAACCTCTTTCTCCGTTTCTTGTGTATTATCTTTTGAAAAAATTATGTCATCTTCATCTTCTTTTTCTATTTGATTTATAAATAAACTAGTTTCAAGTTGTTTATTTCTATAATATAAATTATGATAATAATTAAAAGACATTTATTTTAATATTCTTGCATTTAAATAATTGATTAATTATATTTTTAATAATTAATCAAACAAAAAGATGGATACATAATTATTTTTTAAAATATTTTGGCAATACAACTGAAATTATGTTTGTCGTATTGAATATGTTGAATTTCTAATTTTAACGTATCACCAATATTATATTTTTTGTTTTTATAAACGAATGATTTTTCTTTCGGTTCAAGATTAATTTCATTATCTTTAGGAACCAATAATTCCATCATACCAAACTCAAAAATAATTCCTTGTGAAAATACCTTTTTAATTTTACAATCTAATACTTTATTTTTTTCAGGTTTAAATACTTTGGCTTTATAAGTTATATTAAATGATGGATTTGTTCCTCTGCATAAAGGATTACTTTCTATATTAATAATATCTAATACTTCAAGCATATAACCAATTGTTTGATTACAAAATATTTTATTAATCTTATTAAAAACATATTCTTTAATATTATCATCTAAATGACATGGAGGAATATCAATATTCTTTTGTAATACACATTCAGTAGTCATCTTCAACTTTACACAAAATAAACATAAAAAATCAATTTTAATAAAAATCTGATATTGATGATTGATTTACATTAATTCTACTTCCTGATGTATTATTTGAAGATACAAATACTTGATTTACAGGTGTAGAACCTTTAACATTTTTATTGTTCTTTAATAATTGTTTATTGACATTATCAATCTCTTGAATCTTATTTTGAACATACAATTGATTATTATTTGTTCTATTTTGATAGGTTTTAGTAATATTAAATGACGTAGACATTTTATTATAAAAAATTTTATTTTTAAATAATTAAATAAATTATAAAAGATGACTTCCATGCAAAGTACAAATACATATACTGATTATAATTTCATGTATGATGTTCCTGATTTAAAAGCAAATCAAACAGTATTTCAATTTAATAATGATACGATTTCTGGTTTTGTTCAAAATAATCCTGAATTCACTATATTCAATTATCTTTTAGACAAATCTCAACAAAATGTTAAATATGGTCAGATGAATGCCAATTTTACTTTTTTTATTGCAAGAGATGAAGATATTTTGAAATATTATAGTATGAATGACTTTTTAAACATGGATTTATATACTGCAAGACAAATTGTTTTATATTCAAGTATTCCAAAAATAATTAATCTAGATTCACTAATAAGATTAAATGATATGATTCAAGTTAATTCAAGAATTGATGATTCTTTTTTAACTATTGAAAATTTAAATGGGCCTATACATATCAATGGTTCTAGAATAACTGAATATAAAAAACTACAGAATGGTGTTATTTATGTTATAGATAAATTATTAGTTCCTCCTTCGTTTTATCAATAAATTTAATTGAATTATTTAATTAAATTTCGTAATATATTTATAATCTCTTAATTTCGAAAACAGCTTCAACTTGCACTAAAGGATTGGGATGTTTAGGACTATAATAATCTGGTTCAACAGGTACAAATAATTCTCCATTAGGTAAAAAGACGGAAAATACAAGATTTTCGTTAGGTTTGAATTTAATAGTTTGTATTGCACCTTGACCATCCAATTTAATAAATTGTGAAGTTAAAGGATTTGAAACATCAGTAGTTGGTGCAATAAATAAAGCTTTTTTTCCATCGGGATTATTACTATAGATTGAACAATTACTATGATTCATAGAAGAACCTGTTGTTGTTCCAAATTGAACATAAACGAAAGGATAAAAACTGATTCGAGCTCCATTTGTTAAAATTAAATTTGGTAAAACAATTGATAGTAATTTAACCTCATAACAAACTTGTTCTTGTTGACTTACAGTTGAACCATTATAACACAAAGGAGCAAAATTATCATAACTAAAAGGTAAAACTTCACAAATACCAGTTCCACCTAATGATAAACTAATAGATTTATCTAATAATGCACAATAAGGACCATATGTTCCTAAAGGACCTGAATAACCAGAAGAACCAAAATATTCTTTAATCATATAAATATTTTTGTCACTTGGCGCATCATTTAAACCAAAAGAAACTGGTCTTATATAAACATATTTATTATTCAATTGGTAAGGCGTGCAACAATCAGGAGATCTTGTTGATGTTCCCCAAGTTCCATCTTTATCTGGTAAACTTCCAAGTAGTTGTTCATTTGGATTAAAACAAATATAATTATTTCCTTTTGCTGCTCCAGTATATCCACCAACATAACAAGGAATATCTTTTCTAATTGAGAAAATATTAGGATAATATGTTCCTGTTCCGCTTGGGCCTGTTGAACTATAAGCACCAGTAACTCCAACTGGTCCAACAGCACAAGCACCAGTCATACCTGTTGGACCACTAACAGTTTTTGGATTAAAGAGAGAAGTATCAGTAAAAGGACTTTCTAATACTGCTACTTTTAAATCAGCTGTATATGCACTAATTTTTCTTCCTTCATTAGTAACTTCATTAAAAACAATATCACCAGTATAATATTGATTGTAAGGAGCAGGATTTTTTAAATCAAATATTCCTCCTGGTTGTAAATGAATAAAAGTTTTTAACCAAATAATCTTAAAATCATAATTTAAAATCTGAGACCAATCGAAAGTAAAATTATTATCTAAACTAACTTGATAAAAAGTTGGATTAGAAAGTTGAACAAAATCAGTAATTATTCTTTCTTCTACTACTAAATTATTTTTCAAAATTTGTAATAAACTTCCAGTAAAATAACCTGCAGGAAATCCATTTTCTGGAAAATTATATAAATTAATATCAAATGCTGCTCCGCTGAAATCTAAAACTGGATTGGCAGCAGTCCCTCCAATTTTACCAGCCACATTAGTAACATCATTACAAAAAGGAACACTTGGATCGATTATGATATAACAATCGTTAACAGACCAAACTGATGAAAAAGGCATATTCATAGTAATTGTTTGTGTGCTTGGTGTATAAGATGTAATAGTTCTAGTTTCATTAATAGTAGTATCAATTATTCTATAACCATTATACCAATTTACACCATTTACAAGACCGTTTGATGGAGCAGTATCTAATACAGGTGTAAATCTTGTGCTTCCTGAACCAAATATTTTTCCTCCTCCACCTGAAAAAGGGTACACTGAACTAGTCGCAGGTGTTGAAGATGCAAAATTTAATTTAAAAGTATAACAAGGAAATGCATTAATAACAGGATCGTAAGCAGTAGAAGCAGTATTTTTTAAACCACTTTCTTCAATAGGAATTTCAAAGTAAGATACTAAAGGATATCTTGTTCGATTTCTTCTAGCACTAAATACTTCTATATATCTTTTGTTGGACATTTTTATAATAGTCTATATTTTATTTAAGTAATAAATTTCTATTTATTATAATAAATGAGTTATTGCAGTTATTCAAGATTATACCAAAATTGTAATGGAGATCTCACAGCACCTACTAGTTCTACAAGATATTTAATGCCAACTTTTAAAGGATATAATTATCCTTCTATAACTTTGGATCCTAATGATGAACAACTAGCAGGTATTACATATCAAAATACTTCTTTACCTGAAAATGTAGAGTATAGATATGTTAACAAAGAAAATTATCAAATTTCATCCAAACCTTTTAATGAAATTTGTCCTAAAAATGAAAAATCAGAAACTTGTGAATTAGATGATGAGGGAAAATCATTATGCGGGTCTGGTGAACTTTATTCTATCTTAGATCCTCGTTTTAATCTTAGAGAATGTGCCAAAAATATGATCTTGTTAGAAGATCATTTATTTCATAAAGGTAAGAGATGTAAAGATTGTATTTTGAAACATCTGTTAACTATTGAGGGGTTTTTGGAAGAAGCTATCACACTTGATAAAAATCAAGAATATCTTCAACAAACACAAGAGACAATAGATAATTTTAGAGATTTATTTAAAAAAATCAGTAAAAAAATTAAAGATGCAACACTGACAGATAAAGATTGTTGTGAATTGGCGCAAAATATAAGAAAATTAAGAAAACCCCTATGTCAAACATATGCAACTTTTATTTAAAAAATCAAAGTATTAATAAATTCATTTAATTTATTAATATCGAGAAGATATGGAACCTATTTTATTTCTAGTTTTTTTATTTTTCTTTTTCAAAAATTAAAAGCTTTATTAGAAGTTTTTAGAAAATTGTAAAAATTTTTTAATTCTAAAGTCTTTTGATGTAGACATTAAATGTAAAATAAAAATATCTTTTGGATTTGATTCATAAGGATAAGTTGAATTTATCTCTTGTGTTTCAGTTATATATACATTTTGAGGTAAATTAAAACTTGAATGATTCCATATTTCATAAAAAAATTCTTGTTCATGTGGGAACTTACTTTTATAAATACTTTGAATTCCTCCATTATACCAATATGTAAAAAATTTTCTAGACCAATCACAATTTTTTACTAAAATTGTGCCTGAATTTATTAATTTACCTCCCATAGGTTTATCACTGGCCATAATTAAATTATATTTTTTATATTTTTCAATAATATTTTCTAATCTGATATCATGATTATTAAATATAGCATCAGAATCAATGTAAAATATCCAATCATACACATCTTGATATTCATGTAATAATATTTCTAATAATCTAATCTTATTCCAAGTTATATGAACGTCTTTATTTTCTATTAATTTATTGGCTTCATTTTCAATACAAATAGAATATCCATGTTTCATACAATAAATTTTATTTATTTTAGAAGATAGACTAGCATAATCTTCAATATTTTTATCATAACTCATAACTATAAGAATTTTCATTTTATTAATAACCTGATTTATAAAATTCATTTCTTAGCTTTGTTAGTAAAATTCCTAAATGATTTTTTCCTCTATCTCCGCCATCTCCCCAAAAAGAATCAAATCTATTATGATTAACAATTGGTCTAAATCCAGTACATAATAATTTATTTTTTATATCATCATTTTGATTAAACTTTGACTTTAAAATTTTATACATGTTTTCAATCTTTTTTTCATCTTCAATATTACCATGTGTTTCTAAATACTGTTCTCCAATATATTTAGCCACTCTTGGATTTTTACTATTTTTGAGTTTGTCGATATATTCTTTATCATAAGGATTTCTTAAAGCATAATAAGCAGATTCAGAATTAGGAAAAATTCCAACACCTGGAATATCCACTTTATGATCAGAAAAATTACTTAATCCATTTTTTTCAGAGTTCTTATAACATTTTGAAAAATAAAGAGGTGAAAAAATTTTTTTTAAATAAAACCTTTGATTACGACTATTAGGAAAAATTTTATTTTTCCATTTATCTTTAAGTATTTTTCTTTTTGAATGTGAATCTGATACAATATCTATGGCTTCATCAGGTGAAATATCTTCTAATCTACAAAGAAGACATGCAGACACCATAGCTGATCTTCCATGACCACCTTTACAATGAATGTAAATTTTTGAACTTTTAATTTCATTAATATAATTGTCTAAGAATAAGATTAACAAAACAAAATTATAATTATCATCTGGAATGTCTCTGTCAATTATTGGAAATTTTATTATATCATACTTACTCCTATAGTCGAATAAATTTTCTTCTTCTGTTGTTAAATTAACAAAAAGTTTTACATTGTAATTTTCTAAATCTTCAATATCTTTTTGAGTTGGATAAGCTCCAAATAAACATCTATCTTTATAAAAATAATTAGACTTGTCCATTAAATATATTTATATATATTTAAATTTAAACTTTTAATCAATTTTTTTATAATTATATATAATAAAAATGTCAAGAACTAATTATGCTAGAATCAAAAATTTCGGTTGTTCAACAGTTTCTCCTAACTATTATTCAGCTTGTTTAGATAATACTGTTGATGCAGGTTTTTTAATGGGTGCTGATCCTCAAACTTGGAATTCAAGATCACAAGAATGTCAAAGTCTTTTATCTCAACATGTAGCTGAAAATTCAAAACAGAGTAATCAATTTGATGCTATCAGTATAGCTGCTATAAATTTACAAGGACAAGGATTTCCTAATCCTATTGCCAATTGTACATCTAATTTATCTAATGTTGGAGGTTTTATTAAAGATCAAAATTATGGTTCTCAAATTTTAGATAATGCTGGATGGATGAAATATTGTGCTTTCGACAATGCAAATGTAAACATGATAAATGTTAATCCTAATGATCCAAGTTCTCCTCTTGTTCCTCTTATGAGAGGAATTAATATAAAATCATTATGTACTGTTGACCCTAAGACCATAGATAAAGATCCTTTAATGAATGCGCTTTTACAAAATCCCCAAGATCACGTAGGATTATTACAAAATATAAAATATAATACACCTAATCTCCAAGGCACTAAGTTGGGAAATTTTTACAAAGTAAATAATAATTATTTTAATAATTTGTAAATATAAAATAGATGTATGCAATAGCTAGATTTGAAAAAAATATGCCACATAATAAATTAGGTATATATGGTAATGTTTTATTTTATCAAAAAGGTGAAGGAGAAAACACCTTAATTAAATTCACTTTTTCAGGTTTAAAACCTAGAGCCATTCATGCTATACATATTCATGAATTTTCAGACTTTTCAAAAGGTTGTATGAGTGCAGGTGGGCATTACAATCCTTTTTGTTCTACTCATGGGTGTATTTATATATCAGGAAAAAATAGACATGTTGGAGATTTAATTAATAATATTATTGCTGATGATAATGGAAATGTTAGTTATGAATATATAGATGATTTAGTCTCTCTATACACTCCTTATTCTGTCATTAATCGTTCAGTTGTAATTCATGAAAACATAGATGATTTAGGTTTAGGAGAAAATATAGAAAGTTTAAAAACTGGAAATGCTGGAGGTAGAGTTGCTTGTTCTAAAATAGAAAGAATTTGAATTTAAATTTTTAAAATTTAAATTTAATACATAAAACTATATTTTTTATAAGTATTTTGATTTTGATTATTTTTTAAGGAAGAAAAAGATTCTTTATTTGAATCATTGTTTTTAAAACTTCTAAAGTTAAAATTAGGGAGATAATCATCATCATCATTTTTAAAAGTTCTTGAAGTTGAAGAAGAATTATTATCACTTTTTTCTGTTTTATTTTGAGAAAAATTTTGTAAAATACTATTTTTATTTTGTAAAAACTTATAAACTAAATATCCTATAATACCAAATAATGCAATATAAAAAATAATTTTCCAATTAAATTTGTTGCTTGTATCAATTCCTTGAGGAGGCATTCCTTGAGACATTCCTTGAGGCATTCCTTGAGGCATTCCTTGAGGCATTCCTTGAGACATTCCTTGAGGCATTCCTTGAGGCATTCCTTGAGGAGGTAAAGCTTGAGAAGTCATTCCTTGAGGAGGTAAAGCTTGAGAATTTACTTTTGGTAATTCTCTTAATTTTATACTTAAATCAATATTATTAGGACTATCTGCTTTTACAACACAAAAATAATTTTGATATACATTATCAGTAACTTTAACATAATCTTTATAATTTTTTAAGATTTTATTATATGGTATATCAGATAAATTATCTAATTGAGTTTGATTTAAGATGGCAACATAAATTGGCTCGTTTGAATTTTGACAAATAATCTCAATTTCAGCTTCAAAATTTGTAGCTGTTTTATTAATATCAATTAAAGTTTTTGTTTTAGATATTTGATGTTGAGATTTTATTTCTTCGATTTGCATTTTAATTAATTTGTTTTAATTTTTTTAAATAATTTTTGTTTAAAATAATAATACTATTATAAAATGGTAATAAAAAAGGATATTATATATCCTATTTTTATAGAATGTTTAAATTTCTGTGAAAATAAGTTTTGGTTATCAATATTTGAAGATTTAGCTTATGGAAAGAGTCCACATGGGACATTTATTCACAAAAATTTTTTTTGTTGTAATTACAAAGGAAAAGAATTTAGTTATAAAATAGAAGAAATTGAGCCTAAAAATATATATTCAGATATTTTTAATCTTTTAACAAAAAGATTAAAAATTTTATCTGAAGAAGATAGAAAAAATCAAATTTTAGATTTTATAAAAATTGAAAACGAATTGAATGAACAAAAATATGACAAATGGTCTTCAATTAAAAAGAAAAGCACAAAAGACTGTCTAATTGAAAATTTTATAATTGAAAAAAAGAAATGTTTTGATTTAAACGATAAACAGACAAAAATTTTACAAAAACAAATTAATCTTGGGATAATCTTTAAAACTATTTCACATAAAGATATAATTTTAAAAGATGGAAGAATTGAAAAAATAAATGATTTAGATTTTTTTAAAAAAGATTTTAAAATAAATCGTGATTTAATAAAATCTGATGAAACAGAAAATTATACTGAACAAACAATAGAAATATATAAACTATCAGATATATATAAAAAATATTTTTTTAACTATGAAACTACTACTGATTAATATTTTTCCATAATCTAGAATATCTTATGATATCTTCAATCTTAAAATCTTTTTCATTTTTTAAAATATTCTTTTCAACTTTTTTAAGTTTATCTTCAAGTATATTTTTATTTTTATCAAGACAATAATAACTAATTAATAAACAAGCTGAATTTTTATAATTAGGATAAGTTAATGAATAATAAGAATTTCTTACATATCCAAGTTGTTCATTATTTAATTTTAAAAATTCATTATACTTTTGAATAGATATTTCTAAAAGTGTTTTGAAATATTCATCTGATTCAACCTGTTTTTGTAATCTTTGTAATTTTTTAGCTTCAACACTTATACCTCCTATTTCTCCTTTGGCAAAACCAGATCTTTCAAAAGCTTTTACTTCAGCTTGAAACTGGGGTTCATCGTATTCAAAATCACTTAAGTCTCCATCTCCTCCATATTCATTAAAATCTCCAATATCTTCAATTAATTCATCATCCATTTATTTAATATTTTATAATATAATTTAAAATATTAATTTTAAATTAAAAATGGACGACTCAATTTTAATGTCTTTTAAAGCTTTAACATCATTTGTTAAAGATTTAAATGATGTTTTTGGTAAGAGACAAAAATCTTTAGCACTATATGCTAGATTAATTGAAAAAACAGGTATTGTTCATGAAAAACCTATTGAAAAGCACTTGGAATCTTTTAAAGCATTTTGTATTTATAATAGAGATGCAATTTCTTCACAAAACAAAAAATTATTAAACAATCCTAAAATTTCTTATAATGATCGAGTATTTATTGATATGTCTCATATTTTCAGTCTATGTGAAAATGATTCTGACACTACAGATACTATTTGGAAACATATTTTAACAATCTCAGCTTTATTAGATCCTACTAGTAATGCCAAAAAAATTTTAAAGGATAATATTGAAAAAAATAAAAACAATGGAAATGATTCTAAAGAAGAAGAATTTATTTCATCTTTAATTGATAAAGTTGAACAATCTATCGATCCTACAAAAGTTTCTGATAACCCAATGCAAGCTATTTCAAGTATGATGTCATCTGGTGTTATTACAGATTTGATTGGTAATATGCAATCTGGATTATCAAGTGGAGATTTAAATTTAGGCAGATTAATGTCTACTGTTCAAGGAATGATGACAAAAATGGGTGGACCAAGTATGGAAAATATGAATTCTCCTATGCCTGGAATGCCTGGAATGCCTGATTTAAGTATGATGATGAATATGCTAGGAGGTATGAATATGCCCAATTTACCTCAATTACCTGATAATGATAAAAAAGAATAAATTTCAATTTATAAATTTAAACTTATAAATTGATTCAAAAATCAAATAATTTAGGAAATTTTAAATCGTATTGTTTAACAGCTTTTTTGAATAAATTTAAATAATTTAATATTATAATAAGCATCATAAATAAATTTACTACTAAAGCATACCAAAAACCTGTTAACTTATATTTTGAATAAAAAAAAGTAACATTACCAAATGTCCAAAACAGTGCAAATATTATATATAATGTTAAACCATCTGCAGCTCTTTGTAAAGTTTCTTGATCTTTAGTAACTGAAATTAAACAAAATTTATTTGACATCTCAACAGAACCTATAATTGATTGAATTGTTGCAAATAAAAAAACTTGACCAATTAGCCTTGTATTAATCATTTTAATACAATACAATATATAAATTTTAAAGATATTTATAATTATAAAATGTCTAACAAAGAAATTAGAAGAATTTATCCAATACGTAAATCAAGAGCTAAATGGTTTATTAGATTATTTGCTTATCATAATTGTGAATCTCACAAAAACAATTTAATTGAGAATAAAGAAAATTGTCAAAAAGATAGACAAATAGAAGATTCATTTATTGCATTACATAATTTTGATATTAATAACCCCAAAGGATACAATGGCAAATTAATTAATCCTGAACAAATAGTTGTTCCAGATCAAAAGATTAATATTATATTTGATTATCCTTTATTAAATTCTACTTCAATTTCAGTATCTACAAAAAATGTTAATGGATTTACATTAAAAGAACTTATAAATAAGGTAAAAAAACTATATCAATATATATATGAAGAAGAAACAAAAACTGCAAGTGAAAAAACTTATCAATTAGAAAAATTATGTTTAGATTGTATTTTCGATAAAAAAACTTTAAATAATCATGTCTCAAAAATTAAAACAAATACAGAAGAAGAATGCCCTATTTGTTATACAAATTTTGATTTTGATGAAGAGATAGGATTATTGAGATGTGGTCATAGATATCATTTTAAATGTATAACAGAATGGATTAATTTTGACGGGAAAAATTGTCCTCTATGTAGAACTAATATAAAACATTGTCAAGAATGTAATGGTAAACTTTTGATAAATTATAGCTATACAGGCAAAGTAATTCCAATTGAAGATAGAGGAATTATTTTAAATAGAAACTTAACGGATGGAAAATATGGAATTTATGGACATGATTTTGAAGATTTATATCTTGAAGGTTTTTGGTATGATAATAAGAATAAAAATTTAAGACTTTTTGTAGGAGTCTAATCATTTAATTTTGTTTAATTAAATGATTAATATTTTAGTTATATATAAAAACATTACAAATTATTAAATATATTTACTCTTCATCTTCTAACAATTCTTCTTCTTCTTCTTTTTGAACTTTCACTTTTCTTCCTCTCTTTGGTTTTTCATCTTCTTTTTTAGGTTTCTCTTCTTCGGCTTTAGCTTTTTTTCCTCTTTTGGGTTTTTCATCTTTTTTAGATTGTTTTGATTTTGTTTGTTTTTTGGGTTTCTTTTCTTCAGGTTCTTCTTCAGCTTCTTCCTCCTCGACTTCAGGTTCTTCTTCCTCCTCAACTTCAGGTTCTTCTTCAGCTTCTTCCTCCTCGACTTCAGGTTCTTCTTCAGCTTTCTTTTTTCCTTTTTGTTTTTTAGGCTTTTCTTCTTCGTCTTCAGATTGTGCCTTCAATTCTGCGTTCATATCCTTTGATCTTTGATTGTATTCATCTTTTTCTTCTTGAGAAAGTTCTTTCCATTGTCTTCCAAGTTCTTTGGTAATTTCTGTGGTTTTCATTTCAGGATTTTCGCTCTTTATTTCTTCTCTCTTATCTTGACAAAAGATAATATATCCAGAAGGTGCTCTCTTGGCTTTTGACTTTTTCTTTCCCTTCTTTTCAAATCCTTCACTTGGAACATATTCATTCATTTCTTCTTCATATCTCTCCTTGTCTTTACCGGCTTCATCAACATATTTTTTCTTCTGTTTATCATTCAAAGATTGCCACATTTCTCCAAGCTTTGAGGTAATCTGTGTGGCTTTCATTTCAGGATTTTTCTTTTTAATTTCATCTCTTTTGGCTCCACAAAAGATAATATAAGATGATTTAGGTCTTTTAGGAGCAGCAGGATCTTTTTCTTTTTTGTTTTTACCTTTAGTTGAAGACTCTTTAGGAATCAACTTCTTAATAGAATCTTGTTTTAAGAAGTTTGCAAGAAGTTCATCTTGAGACATTTCATTATCGTTCAAAGGAGTCTCAAAATCCACACCAATTTCATTATTTACATATTCCACAAACATATTCAATAATTCCATCATATTCTTATTCATCTTGTTCATTTTTCCACTCATTTCCACCGATATTTCTGTATTTTTGATTAAAAAAATCAATTTTATTATAACTTATCTACAACATAAAAAAGAAGGACATTTACATTTAGTCACTAATAAAGTAGTTTGTAATAAAGAGATAGAAGAATCAATTAATCTTAAGATTAAATCTTGTTGATTATTATCATTTTTTATTATCTCTAATTTAACTAGAGATATAGTAATAATTTTTAATACTAAAGCAATATCCTTCTTAGTTATATTTTTCAAATTTTTATACTCTATATTAAATATATCAGTTAATATCTTTATGATTATTGGAATATCATATAAATCAATCTTATTATCACTTATAATTTCTTTCAAACTTTCAACAATATTTTTTAAAGGTGATAAAAATTTTACATTATTGTTGGTTAAAATCAAAATAACTTTATTAATATTATCTTTAGTAGACTCATCTATGCTCATTTTCAAAACATTTTGTAAAATATTATCAACTTCTTTTGTGGTCGTTAAAAGTTGAAACAAATCAGTATATATATTCATTATTTGAGGTTTATCTAATTTTTCTTCATGTAGCACCAACTGTTCGGATCTTGATATTTCAACTTTATTTTCTAATTCATTGGACATTTTTATTTATAAAAAAATACAAATTATTTAAAAATTCTTATTATTATATAAAATGAAAAACGTTTACTACTTAGAAGATTCCGATTTTGATTTCAGTAATACCGATGGAGCCAAACTTGTTGGTTTTGAAAAATTAGGAATGTCTAACAAACCTGCTTTAATTCTTATTTACGCTTCATGGTGTGGACACTGCAAAACTTTAAAACCTAAATATGAAGAATTTGCAGCTATGATGAAACAAATGGGAGAACCAGTATACATTTGTGTCATCCAAGCTGATGGTGAACAACCAGGTCAAAAAGAACTTTCTAAAAAGCTTCGTCAAATTTCAAAAGATTTTCAAGGATTTCCTGATGTTTATTTGTTTAAAAATGGAAAATTACATAAAAGATTTGAAGACCAAAGAACAGCTGAAGCCTTGATGGGATTTTGTAAACAACATGCTTAAATTTTAAATATATTTTTTTTAAATATATTTAAATAAATGTCTGGTTGTAAACCTCAATTTACTAAAAAGTATTTATCAAGACCATCACCCAATTTTCCTGCCAATAAGTGCAGAGGACAATCTTTAGTTGGAAATGATGGAGTTAATATGTATATGTCTAAAAAAGCATCTAATGGTGTTTACAGATGGGTAAAACTTAAAAAAGAACCCATTTCTAAAATTCTTGAAGAAACAGAAAATAGACGAAAAAGAATCAAGTCAAGAAAGCCTAAAAAGACTTCAGTCAAGTCAAGAAAGCCTAAAAAGACTTCAGTCA
>Ga0247840_10006367_pt1 | contig 17046 bp, 16 predicted proteins | sample LaCruzMarch2015__FD_192404 | JGI IMG/M metagenome (GOLD analysis project Ga0247840, IMG submission 192404) | Freshwater microbial communities from meromictic Lake La Cruz, Castile-La Mancha, Spain - LaCruzMarch2015_17m | ecosystem: Environmental > Aquatic > Freshwater > Lake | place: Spain... | reverse complement strand
CTTGACGCCGAACGCCTCGACGATCCGGTCCCAGAGGAGCCGTGCCGCGCGCAGCTTGGCGATCTGCATGAAGAGGTTCGACCCCAGCGAGAGGGCCATCACGAAACGCGGCGCGATTTCGTCCTCGGGAATGCCCGCGGCGGCCAGGACGCGGAAGTATGCGGCCCCGGTCGCGAGCCCGAACGCGAGCTCCTCGATGGCTGTGCCGCCGGCATCCGCCCAGAGGTTGGCCTGGATGCCTGCCGTGCGGATCCCTTTTCCGGCCGCCCATTTTGAGAGGGCTGCCATCTCGGCGTAGGCGTCATCGAGGGAGATTTCGAGTTTCCCGTCGCGCGCCCATTCGGTGAGCGGGTCGGCGAGCACGGCCCCGGCGAATCCCCCCGAGAACGCCTGCAGAAGCCCCGCGAGCGGGAGCGCGCTCACGCCCGCGAACGCCAGGACCGGCGCCGCTTGAAAATCAACCCCGGCAAACGCGCGGCTGGCGTCGTCGAGCGTCGCGAGCGAGAGCCCGCATTCGCCGACCTCCCCGCACGCCGCCTCGTCGGGATCCAGCCCCAGGCGGGTTGCCACATCGGGCAGCAGCGCGACCGAGTTTTGTCCGCGCATGAGATCGCTTTTGAGCGCGGCGTTGAATTTTTCGGGGCACCCGTAGGGGAGCTCCTGAGCGATGAGCCACGGGCTCTTTTTGTTTCCCGACGCGTGCGACCCGCGCACGAACGGCGGAAGCCCGGGCCAGGACTCGGGGATCGAGAGCGCCTCGACATCCTGCCTGTTGTAGATCGGCTGGAGCTTGATGCCCTCCGGTGTGGACGTGATCAGCTTCTTGTCAAAAGGCGCGCCCTTGAGGGATTCTTCGGCAGCCTGCCGCCACTCTTCGTAAGTGGCGGACGGAAATTCGTCGAGGGTGAGATTCATAGGACTAATAGGAATAATGGGACAAATGAGGATTTTACTGAGCACTGAGCACTGAAAACTCTTTAGTGAACTTCCTCGACGAGGGCTTCGGTTGTTTTTCCGTTGATGGTGATCTGGAGGTGCTGGTGGCGGCCGGTCGGGCGGGGTGCCGGAGCGGCGGGAGCGGCGGGAGCGGCTGCCGGCGCCTCTGCGGGCTTCTTGGCGGCGGCCGGGTCCACGATCGAGCCGGGGTCCTTGATCAGCTTTTCGTATTCGACCGGGAACATGGCGAAGAGGACGACCGCCTCGTCGGTTGTCGGGAGGCCTTTTTCTGCGAGCTGCTTGCGGAGGTTGTCCACGTTCGGCTTGAGCGAATCGGCGGGGCGGGTCGTCATCGGCGATTTGCCGGAGATCTTCTCCGCGAGGGCGAGGACTTCCTTGTCGACCGGCGCGGGCGTGCGGCCGTAGTTGCCGAGGACGATGTCCATGGCCGAGGGCGAGAAATTTTTCCAGCGCCCGAATTTGACATTGAGCATCGCCTGGGTGCCGACGATCTGGGAGATCGGGGTGACGAGCGGCGCCCAGCCGAGGCATTCGCGGACGTAGGGGATCTCGGCGAGAACCTCGGCGATGCGGTCGCTCATGTGCATGTCCTTGAGCTGGACGCGGAAGTTCGAGAGCATCCCGCCAGGGACCTGGTAAACGAGCGTGTCGCTGTCCACGACCTCGTTGGCGTGGGCGGTGAACGCCTCCAGTTCCTTGTAAACCTTCGTGAAATACTCGCGGAGGTCGGCGAGCTTCTTGCGGTCGAACGACGGCTGGCGCGGGTTGCCGTCCAGCAGGGCCAGCATGCGGAGCGTGTCCGGCTGAGAGGTGCCGTTCGCAAATGGGGTGATCGAGGTCTCGACCGCCACCGCGCCGGCATCCGTCGCCGCGACATACGATGCCGCCGCGAGGCCTGCGGTCTCGTGGCTGTGGAGCGTGACCGGGAGGCCGGTGAGCTTTTTGATGCCGGTGACGAGCTCCGCCGCGATGCGGGGGGTGATGACGCCCGACATGTCCTTGATGCCGATTTCCGTGCAGCCCATGTCCTTGAGCTCCCCTGCGAACTTGAGGAACGCCTCGACCGTGTGGGCCGGGCTCGTGGTGTAGCAGATGTCGCCGCGCGCGATTTTTCCGGTCTTGTTTACCGCCGCGATCGCCGGCGCGAGGTTCCGGGGGTCGTTGAGGCCGTCAAAAATCCGGAAGACCTCGATGCCCGCATCGGCGGTGCATTTGACGAAGAGCTCGACGACGTCGTCCGGGAAGCATTTGTATTGGACGATGTTCTGGCCGCGCAGGAGCATGCCCTGCGGGGTGTTCGGAGCGGCCTTTCGCAGCGCGCGGACGCGGTCGAAAGGCTGCTCGCCGAGAAACCGCAGGCTCGTGTCGATCGTCGCCCCTCCCCACGTCTCCAGCATCCGGAAACCCATCGAATCCAGAATCGGTGCCGCCGGCAGCATCTGGCTGGTTTTCATGCGGGTGGCCGCCATGGACTGGTGTCCATCGCGCAGAACGGTGTTGTGGAATGCTACGGGCTTCATTGTGGTTGGTCAGGTTGAATTATTAGAAACTCTAATACGGCGCTTTGAGATAACAAGCCATGATTTGGCGCAAGGTTTTTCACGAAAAGCCCTCCGGCGTGTTTTTTGGGCGTTCCCCGAAGAGGGCGGAGCCGATGCGCACGAGCGTGCTGCCCTCCGCAATGGCCGCCTCAAAATCCCCGCTCATGCCCATGGAGAGCCCCGGGAGCGGCTTGCCCGTCTGCTGCTCGAGGTCGTCGCGCAGGCGGCGCAGCGCGGAAAAATACGGCCTGGCCGCGAGAGGATCGTCGGAATAGGGAGCCATCGTCATGAGGCCGAGAACCTTGACCCGGGGAAGGGCCAGCAGGCCCGCGATCTCGCGGCGCAGGCGGTCGGGCTGGAACCCGAATTTGCTTTCTTCGCCCGAGACATTCACCTCGAGCAGGATGCGGGGGAAGCACGCGCTCTCCTCCGAGGCGCGGTCCATCCGCTCCGCCAGATCGCTGTTGTCCACGCCATGGAAGAGGCGGAAGAGAGGCAGGGCCTTGCGGATTTTGTTCGATTGGAGATGTCCGATGAAATGCCACTCCAGCGAGGGTGGCAGAAGGGGGATTTTTGCCATGGCCTCCTGGATTTTACTTTCGCCAAAAACCGTTTGCCCCAGCCCGGCGGCCTCGCGGACGGCCTCGGGCGGATGGGTCTTCGAAACGGCCACGAGGCCGATGCCGGACGGATCCCTGCCTGCGGCCACCGCGGCGGCCCGGATGCGGTGCCGGACCAGATCGAGAGTATTTTCGGGAGCGCTCATTAGAAATTCTGTTCTGGCATTTCTTTCGGATATTAGCTTAACTTATCTGCGAGGAGCCGGATGCAAATTCAAACATTCAAAGTATTCAGCGATTTGGCGGATACGGAAAGCTTTTCCAAAGCCGCCGAACGGAATGGTATCACGCAGAGCGCGGTGAGCCAGCAGGTTCGCTCCATCGAGGAGCAGTTTCAGGTGCGGCTGATTGACCGGGGGCGGCGGGCGTTCCATCTGACGCCCGAGGGGCAGGCCTTCCTGGCCTCGAGCCGGGAGATTGTCGGGGCCTACGAGGAGCTGGGCACGCGGATGCTGAAGCTGCAGGAGGTGGTTTCCGGCGAGCTGCGCATCGCGACGATTTTCAGCATCGGCCTGCACGAGCTTCCGCCGTATCTGAAGCGGTTCCGCCGGGAGTTTCCGCTGGTGGAGGTGCGGATGGATTACCGGCGGTCGGCGCAGGTCTATGCGGCGGTTCAGGAAAACCGGGCGGACGTCGGCCTGGTGGCCTACCCGGCCTCGCGGCGGGGGATCACCGCGGCGGTTTTCTGGCGCGACCGGCTTGTCGTCATCTGCGCGCCGAGCCATCCGCTGGCCGCGAAGCGCAAGGTTTCGTTGTCCGACCTCGGGGGGGAGAAGTTCATCGCGTTCGAGCCCGATCTTCCGACGCGGCGGGAGATCGACCGGCGGCTGCGGCAGGCCGCGGCGCGGGTGAAGGTGGCGTTCGAGTTCGACAACATCGAGACGGTGAAGCGGGCGGTGGAGATCGAAAGCGCGATTTCGATCGTGCCGCGGACATCGGTGCGGTCGGAGGTCGAGGCCGGGCATCTCGTCAGCCTCGAGCTTTCCGACCCGGAGATGTGGAGGCCGCTCGGAACCCTCGTCAAGAAGTCCTCCGCAGGGACGCCCGCGCTGCGCGAATTTCTGGGTCTCCTCGAAAAGACCGATCTCGGAGGGGACGGCCACGATTTTCAGGCCCATCCCGACAAACTGCGTTTAAAAAAATGAGCACACCAGCAATTGGAATCATCGGCGGGAGCGGGCTTTATCAGATCGACGGGTTCACCGGGGTGGCCGACATCGTGGTGCCGACGCCGTTCGGGACGCCTTCGGACGTGATCATCGGCGGGACGCTGCACGGGCGGTCCGTTTATTTTCTTCCGCGCCACGGGCGGGGGCACCGGATCGCCCCGCACGAGATCAACCACCGGGCGAACATCTGGGCGCTGCGCTCGCTGGGCGTGCGATGGATCATCGCCGTGACCGCGGTCGGCAGCCTGCAGGAGCAATACCGGCCGAGGGACATCGTGCTGCCCGACCAGTTTTTCGACCGGACGAGCCGCCGCGAACACCACACATTTTTCGGCAACGGGATCGTGGCGCACGCGTCGCTCGCCGAGCCGATCAGCCCGGGCCTGAGGAAAATCCTGGCCGCCGCCTGCGCGGAATCCGGCCGGCGGTTTCACGACGGGGGGACGTATGTGAACATGGACGGCCCGGCATTTTCCACCCGCGCGGAATCGCTGCTCAACCACCGGTTGGGATTCGCGGCCATCGGCATGACGAATTTCCCGGAGGCGAAGCTCGCGAGGGAATCGGAGATCGCGCTCGCGACGCTCGCGACGGTCACCGACTACGATTGCTGGAAGGCCGAGGAGGAGCCCGTCACTGCAGATGCGATCATCGCCCATCTCCACGCAAACGTGGAAACGGCGAAGGACATCCTGGCGAGGGCGATCCCTCTTGTTCCGGCGGAGCCCTGCTGGCCGGAGCACCGCAGCCTGGATTCGGCTCTGGTGACATCCCGGGAATTGTGGCCCGAGGAGACCGTGAAAAATCTTGGTGTGATTTTGGAAAGGTTTGTGCGATAGGTGCAGTCAATGACCCGCATTGACGAATGAAAACCCGCCCTTGGCTTATTGTCCCTGCTGTTGCCGCGCTGCTTGTTGCCGCCTGCCAGTTCGCGCACACGCAGACTTCCCAGAAGCCGCAGGTGATCGCTGTCCCGCAGAACGAAGCGGCCGGTGCAGCCGGAAGCGCCCAGCCCGCCCAAGGAGATTCGACCCCGGTCATGCAGGCCCCCGCGCCCGCGCCCGCGCCTGCGACCGGCACCAAGCGCTCGAGCTACAACTCGTGCAATGTCGAGGGCCCGTATATCGCGCTGACGTTTGACGATGGCCCACACGCAACCCTGACGCCCAAGCTGCTGGATATTCTCAAGGAGAAGGGGGTCAAGGCGACGTTTTTTGTGCTCGGCGAATGCGTCGCAGCGAACCCTGCGGTTCTCCAGCGCGCGGCGGCCGAGGGCCACGAGATCGGCAACCACAGCTGGGACCACAAAGCTCTGACAAAGGGAGGCGGCTCAGGCGTTGATTCGGAGATCAACCAGACGAATGCAGCGATCGAATCGGCGACCGGAAAGAAGCCGGTAGTGGTCCGCCCGCCCTACGGGGCGACGAATGCCGCTGTCACCAAGCGGCTGAACGAGGAGTTCGGGCTGAAGGTGATCATGTGGGACGTGGACCCTCTCGACTGGAAAGTCCGGAACGCCGCCCACGTGAAGGCCGAGATCCTGAAATCCACCAAGGCGGGATCGATCATTCTTTCCCACGACATCCACCCGACCACGGTCGAAGCGATGGCCGAGACGATCGACGCGCTGAAGGAAAAAGGGTTCCAATTTGTGACGGTCTCGGAGCTGGTCGCCATGGATCGTCCGCTGCCTCCCGCCACACCGCCGCCAGCGTCCCCCGCGAAAAAGAAAGCAAAAAAATAATCCTCCGCGGCCCGCTACCAGCCTCCCAGCCTCGCCGGCCGCACCATTTCCCATGAGTGAAGAATCCCCTTCCGACCCCGGATTTTCCGGGATCGACCTAGCGCAAAGTTTTCTCCCCTCCTGGGCGAAACCCGAAGCCCCCGGCAAGCAGAACGCCCCGCTGATCGAGCGCTTTGGCGATCGCGCAGACGACAGCCGGCCCTCGGGGCGCGGGGACCGTCACGGGCGTGGCGGGGATTTTCCTCCGAGGGGCCGCAAGCCCGATCGGGGTCCCGCAAGGCGCGATGACCGGCGGGGTCAGGGGAGGCGGGATGACCGCAGAGATGATCGTCGGGATGACCGCCGGGATGACCGCCGCCCGGCCGCGCCGGTTTTGAATGGCTGGACGGCAACGGTGATCCCCGATCCCCGGGGAATCGAGGGGCTTGCCAAGCAGATGAAATCCGGTGGGAAGGCCTACCCGTTATTTGATCTGGCTGTCCTGATTCTCGAAAAGCCCGAGCGGTATTCCGTGCAGTTCCAGCGCAACTCCGAGCAGGCGACGCCGTTGTTCCAGCTTGCCGAGGACAAGAGCCTTTGGCTCAGCGAGGCGGAGGCGGTCCGCCACGCCCTGGGCCGGCATTTGGAAAAGTTCTACCGGCGCGAGCAGATCCAGGTCGAGCCGCCGAAGGGCGCGTATTCGTTCATCGCGGTCTGCGGCCTGAGCGACACGATCCTGGGCCCGCCGAACTACCATGACTACCAGACCCTCCTCCGCAAGCTGCATGCCGAGCGGTTTGCCAACATGCCTTTCGAGGCGTTCAAAAGCCGGGTCCGCATGGTCAAGGAGCCGGAATTTCTGGAAAAATGGAAGGCCGAGCAGAGCACCCGAGAAGAATTTTTTCCGCTGGAGAATCCCGAGGGAGCCGAAAAACTTTCCGATATGAAGGCGGTCGAGCGCCACTTCCGGGCAACCCATGCGGCGGCGATGATCGCGGTTGTGCCGGACCAGGCGACGGTGCCGGGACCGGTGGCGGTCCACCACTCGGATACCGCCGTGCGCCAGCTCGCGCAACATGTCGTCCTGGACTTGCGCCGGTTTCCGCTCCCGCTCGCGCATGTCGTCGGCCACGAATTGGCGGCCAAAGGGCTTCAGATTTTCAAGGCGCACGAGAACATCACCTACGTCTCGGTCGCGCGGCCCCGCCATCTCGACCGGCAGAGCACGCCCGTCGCCGAGGGGCTTGCCGGCATTCTCGATTATCTCGAGTCCCACCACGCCACGCCGCGGGCCGAGCAATGGAAGGCCCTCGTGGAGCTCAGGGTTTCCTCTGCCGACGAGGCCGCCCGCGAAGCGGCTCTCGCGGGAGACCTGTCGTGGTTGATCCACCAGGGTCACGTGATCGACTATGCCCGGCGGGGGCTCGAAGCCGTCCGCAAACCCAGACAGAAGACCGCCCCGGCTTCCGGCCCCGCCGTCAAAAGCCCGGGTGGACCGGAGCAGTCCGGCCAGTCTTGATTCGCGGACGAGACGGAAATCAGTATGGCCGGGAAACGTGGCCGTCGGCGTAGAGGCGGTTCAGCTTACCGGAGTGGACGGTTTCGTAATCGGTGCAAATGGTCACGCGGCTGGGCTTGACGATCCGCACGGTGTAGCCGCGCCTTCCGCCGTAGAATTTCGGCGCTGCTGCGTTTTCGCTGTCGAGCATGACCCTCCACTGGTAGCTGGTATGAGGATCGTTTGCCGCATACCAATTCGGCCCCTTGATATCTGCTGGGCACTTCAAGACCGCATCGGTCACGCCGTAGGGCCCGAGCACGTCCAGCATCGGTTTCGCGACGATCGCATTCGGATCCGTAGTGTCATTAGCACTCGTATAAACCGGGTTCTGCGGGTCGGGCTCGATGACCGGATACTCGTTGTTGTTGTCGCCGACGAACGACAGCACGCCGATCCCGATCTGCCGGAGGTTGTTCATGCAGACGATGCTCTGCGATCGCTCCTGGAATTTTCCGATCTGCGGGAAGAGCATCGTGGCCATGATCGCGATGATGGCCATCACCGCGAGGAGCTCGATCAAAGTGAAGCCGCCGCGCCTTCTCATGGCGCGCATCTCCGAAAGTTGCAACTTCGCGGATCTTCCCAGGGGGCATGGGCGTCCCGCCCGTGTGTGGCACATCACTCCGATACGATTTTCAGTCTCTAAACGGGCGGGACGCCCGTTCCCCCTGTGCTCTGCAACTTTTGGAGAGGCGCGCCTTTTCATTGTTTCGGCGGGTTGGCTTTCATCTGCTGCTTGCGGGCGAGGTAAGCTTTCATCCGCTGTTCGCGCTGCATCGGCGACTGGCGGGAGTCGCGGGCATCCTGGCGCGCCGCCATTTTTTCCTGGACGTCGGGGCGGTTCATCACTTCCTCCATCTTCGCGCGGCGCTGGTCATCGGGAAGCGCGCGGATCTCATCAAAAGTTTTTTTCATCGAATCGAAGTCCGCCTTGGCGGCCTGGCGTTCTTCCGGCGGGAGCTGGGCGATCGCCGCCTCCGCCCGCTGGGCCATCCACTCGGGGTTCATTCCCTCGCGGCCGAAGCGCTGTCCTCCCGGCGGCCCCCCGCGGTCTCCGCCATCTGGCGGCCCCCCCTGCGCTCTATCGCGCCCGCCTCGCGCGATGATCAAAAAGCTCTCCTGGACCTGCCCGCCCGTGGAGCTGATGAGCTGCTTCACGATGCTGGCGGCGGCCGCGGTTTTCGACGGCATCTTGGCGGCCGGATTCCAGTCGGTGGGGACGGCGGTCATCACGCCGGATTTCATGGCGACCTGCTGGAGTGAGGACTGCAGGTCGTTTTTCTCGCCGGCCTCGGGCTTGACGGCGAGGAAGCGGGGATCCGGCGGGGTGTCACCTGCGGGCATTCCCATCGAGTGGAACCAGGCGATCGCCCACTGGTCCGACCGTTTTCCGGACGCGAGTTCCACCAAGGCGGCCGCCGCCTGGGCTTTCGTGGAAGCCCCCGCAAAAACCACCCTCACCTCGCCCTCGACCCTGACCGAAAGCGTCTCCAGCGCGTCCATCAGCGTCACCTTTTTCATGTGGATGGTGACGGGGGTTTCCGGCGGGACATTGGTCCCGATGCGGACATGGCCCTGGCGTTCGACAGATGCGATGACCTTCGAGACGGGGGCATTGTTGAAATCCAGTGTGATCAGCCCGTCCGGCCAGAAATACCAGACGGCCGCGAGGACAAGAACCATCCCCGCCGCAACGCGCAGGATTGTTATTCGGTTGGATTGCATCCCGCATTCAACACCGCGTCCGCTGGGGAGTTGCGGAAAATTTGACACGGGAGGGGGTGAGGGCGAAGATCGTCGGGCCATGGCAAGCCCCAAAATCGCTCCCGAGCTCCACCAGAGCAAGAAGCCGGACTGGATCAAGGTCCGGCTGCCGAACAATCCGGTTTTCTTCTCGACCAAGGACCTGGTGTCGGATCTGCGGCTTCACACGGTTTGCGAGAGCGCCCAGTGCCCGAACCGCTGGGAATGCTGGAGCGGGGGCACGGCGACGTTCATGATCGCCGGCGAGCGCTGCACCCGGGCCTGCGGTTTTTGCGCGGTGGACACGGCGAAGCCGCTCCCGCTCGAGGAGGACGAGCCCCGGCGGGTCGCCGAGGGCGTGAAGCGCCTCGGGCTCAAGCATGTCGTGATCACCGCTGTCGCCCGCGATGACGTGCCCGATGGCGGAGCCGACCATTTCGGACGGACGATCGAAGCCATCCGGGCCGCCATGCCGCAGGTGGCCATCGAGGTGCTTGTTTCAGATTTCAACGGCAAGGACTCTTCGATCCGGCGGGTGCTGGACGCCGGGCCGGACATCTTCAACCACAACCTCGAAACCGTCGAGCGGCTCACCCCGGCCGTCCGATCCCGCGCGAAATACCGCCTCTCGCTGGACGTCCTCCGGCGCGCGAAGGAAATGGAGCCCGGCATCGCTACCAAGAGCGGTGTCATGCTCGGGCTCGGGGAGACCGAGAACGAGCTGTTCGAGGCGATGGACGACCTGCGCGAAGCCGGGGTGCAAGTGCTCACCCTCGGCCAATACCTGCGCCCCACGCCAAACCATCTGCCGGTGGTCGAGTATGTCAGCCCGGAGGCGTTCCAGCTCTACGGCGAGATCGCCCGCAAGAAGGGCTTCACGTTCGTGGCCAGCGCCCCGCTCGTCCGCAGCTCCTACCACGCCGGGGATTTTAAACCGGATCAGTAGGAATAGTTGTCCGGAAGCTGGAAGGCGTTTTCGATGACCCTCACCTCGCCGGGCGAGGCGGTCAGAACCTCGACGACGTCGAAGCGGAATGTGATGTCCGGCATGTCCAGCATCCGGAGCCACTTCATTGCGCCCCGGATGATCAGGCGGCGTTTTTTTTGATCGACCGCATCGAGCGGGCGCCCGAATTCCTCGGACGACCGGGTCTTCACTTCGACGAAGACGAGTTCCTTGCCGTGCCGGCAGACGAGATCGACCTCGCCGCCGTGCGGGGCGCGGAAATTTCTCCGGAGGATTTTGTAGCCGCACTGGCGCAGATGCCTCGCGGCGATGTCCTCGCCCTCGCGCCCGAGGCGGATGTGCGGCGCCTCAGAGGAGCTCTGCAAGCGCAACCGGCGAAAAGCTTCGGCGATGAACCGGACAGGGACCATGCTCACGGAGTTTGGCAAGATGATCGGGCGTTGGATAGCCTTTGTGTTTGGAAAATCCATATTCCGGGTATTTCCGGTCGAGCTCGAGCATCGCGCGGTCGCGCTCGACCTTGGCCACGATGCTCGCGGCGGCGATGCTCAGGCTCCGCGCGTCCCCGCCGACGAGGGCGGTATGCGGGCAGGGAAAATCCGGGACAGGCAGCCCGTCGATGAGGGCGTGGGCCGGACGTGGCTCCAGCGAGAGGAAGGCCTGGCGCATCGCCCGGTGGGTGGCGCGCAGGATGTTCCACCGGTCGATTTCGAGATTGTCCAGATGGGCGGAGGCCCAGCGCACGTCCGGGTTTCCGGTCAGTGCTGCGTAAAGGGATTCCCTTTTCGCCGCCGACAATTTCTTCGAGTCATCCAGGCCCGGCAGGCGGAAGTTCAGCGGCAGGACAACGGCGGCTGCCACGACGGGCCCCGCGAGGGGTCCGCGGCCGGCTTCATCGATTCCCGCGACCGGAAAAATCCCGCGCGAGAAGAGGAGTTCTTCCTGCTCGAACGAGCAGGGCATTCTAGGCCCGCTCGGCTTTTTCCTTCACCGTCGTCGCCGACTTGCCCTTGCGGTCGCGCAGGAAGTTCAGCTTGGAGCGGCGGACGGCTCCCTGACGCTCGACTTCAATTTTCGCGATGCGCGGGGAGTGGAGCGGGAAAACCCGCTCGACGCCCTCGCCGTAGGAAACGCGGCGGACGGTGAAATTGGCATTCAAGCCCGCGCCTTTGCGCCCGATCACGATGCCGGAATATATCTGGATACGCTCCTTGTCGCCTTCGACGACGCGCGTGTGGACTTTGACGGTGTCGCCGACTTTGAAGGCGGTCACGTCCTTCTTTAACTGTTCGCTTTCGATCTTCTCAATGGTGGTCATGGCTTGAAAAACTGGAACTGATCACTATGGGCGTCCTGCGTTTGAGTGCAAGCAGGATTCCGGAATATTTTGCGTGATGGGTGCAGGAAGGCTGGAATCGCGGTCGTGCCACCTTATTGGGTCGGCTTGCTCCAGCGATCCCGGTCGGCAAAAATAATGCACTCCCCCTCGATCGGCAGGGCGGTGTAAAACGGCAGGGCGAACCCGTCCACCTTGGGCGGCCGCGTGATCAGCAGCGCCCATTCCTTGTAGCTGCCTTTGTAAATATCCGAGAAAAGTCGCAGGTTTCCCGTGATCGGCGTGAGGTAGAGTCCCGAGATCGGTTCCCCGAGAACCCGGTAGTCGTTCAGGCGGTTGAAGGCGCGCACGGACTCGGGCAGCAGGACTGATTTGCGCCCCGCATACCACGCGACAGCCCACGGCATGTCGGAGGCGGTGATTTCCTTTTCCCCATACCACTCGCCAAGGATCCCGATAAACGGCGGCACATACGGCGGCCACTGGATCGCCGCCCCGCGGTTCCCGAACAGCGTGGCCAGCATCGGCACCGCGCAGAGGAAGACGACCGCGCTTAAAAAAATCATCCTCAGCAGCGGGAAGCCGAGCTCCCACCGGCTCCAGAGCACCATGAGAAACGCGAGTCCGTAGAAAACGAACAGCGGCAGGAGGAGGACATGGAGCTGGTTCGAGGACACTACGCCGCCCACCCCGAAGATCCCCATCCCGGCGACCGCCCCCACCCACATGAGGAGGACGCACCACCGGAACAGCGACACCACCGGCGAACGGAACGGGTGCAGCAGCGCCAAAAAGAACGCGCCGGCTGCCAGGTTCATCCCGAGGAAAGAAAATAACCCCTCGATCTGCGACGAGACCCCGGATTTCATTTTTGTCAAGATCCCGGAACCGCTGAGCGGAGGCGCATCATCCAAGGACCGGAGATACCCCTCCTCCGGGGATCCGCCCGCGCTGATGGCCGCATAAACCGCCAGGCCGAACGGATTCCCGCAAACGGAATAATTGCGGACCAGCCAGGGCAGCGTCACCATGAGCACCGCTGCCAGAGCCCCCAGCGCGGCGATCCCGCGGGGCGGAAAATACACCACGGCGAATACCAGCCAGCCCAGAAAAATCCAGACCGCCAGACCGTGCGCGAGAATCATGAAGCCGAACAGCAGCCCCGCCCCGAAGAGGGAAACCAGCACCGTCACCAGCCGGTCCTGCCTCTGCATCGCAAAGACCGTCAGCCAGATCGCTCCGGAAAACAGCAACAGCATCAGCATCTGCGGGAGGCCCGAGAGCGAGAACTGCCACATCATGTCGGTCAGCAGGATGATCGAGCACGCGATCAGCGAAAGCTTGCTGTCGAAAAGGCGGGCGCCCACAGAATACCAGATCGCCACGGACAGCAGAAAAAAGAGGATCGAGAAGGTGACGATGATTTTATCTCCGGCATAGACCAGGTCCGTCGGGGTCATCTTCCATGCCGATTTCACGAGCAGCAGGGGCAGCGCGTTTACGATCGGGTTCAGCGGGGACTGGTAAAAATCCGGGAAATGGTCCGCCGGGATTTCCTTCCCCGATTTTTCCAGCTGCCAGATTGCGAGCGGCCGGATGAAGTCGGTGCTGAGCCCCTTTCCGGAAGCGATGTTGCGGGCGATCTGGGCCTGGTCCATCGCCGTGATGGTCGAGAACCCGCGGAACTGCACGAACAGATAAAGGAGGGTGAGCGCGATGATGAGAAAGGCGAACATCGCCCCCCGGATAATGGGGGCCAGCCTGCCCTGCTCGAGTGAGTGAACGGCGGTTTGCACGCCGACTTCGCCTGTTACTGCCATAGATTATGAGGGGTTGTTGCGTTTCGGGATGTTGAGATTTTTCAGACGCCGGTGCAACGTGCGCCGGCTTATCCCCAATACCCGCGCCGCGTCCGTGCGATTGCCCCGCCAGTCCTCCAAGGCGCGCAGGATAAGCACCGTTTCGGATTCCTGCAAATTTAATCCGCCGGGGGATGAGGCGGAGGCGGGGGCGTTGGTGCGGTCGCGCACCGGGGCGGGCAGGTCGCGTGCGGTGATTTTGGCGGAGGTGGACATCACCACCCCGTGCTCGATCGCCGTGCGCAATTCCCGGACATTGCCCGGCCAGCCGTAGTCGAGGACCGCCGTCATGGCCTCGGGGGCCAGCTCGCGGAGGTCCTTGCTGTTTTCGGTCGAGGATTCCTTCAGGAACGCATCGACGAGCAGGGGGATGTCCTCCTTCCGGTCCCGCAGGGGAGGCATCGTCAGCGGGACGACGTGCAGGCGGAAATACAGGTCCTCGCGGAATTTCCCGTCCCTCACGAGCCCGGCGAGATCTTTGTTCGTCGCGGCGATGAGGCGGACGTCGGTCTGCAGGGTCTGGTTGCCGCCCACGCGCTCGAAGCTCCTCTCGCCGAGAACGCGGAGAATTTTCACCTGCGTGCCGGCGTCGATTTCTCCGATCTCATCCAGGAAAAGCGTGCCGCCTTTCGCCTGTTCGAAGCGCCCGATCCTGCGCTCGAACGCTCCGGTGAAGGCGCCCTTTTCGTGGCCGAAGAGCTCGCTGGCCAGAAGTTCCGGGGCCAGGGCCGCGCAGTGGACGGCCAGAAATTTTTCTTTGGCGCGCGGGCTGAGGTGGTGGATCGCGTGCGCCGCGAGCTCCTTGCCCGTCCCGCTCTCGCCCTGGATGAGCACCGTGGCCCGCGAAGGGGCGACCTGCCTGATGGTGTCGAAGACCTCGACCATCGCCGGCGAGCGCCCGATCATGCCGCCGATCGTCATCTGCTTGTCCGCCCGCTCGCGAAGCACCTTGTTTTCCTGCCGGATGGCGCGGTCTTTCAATGCCCGCCTGATCAGGATTTCCAGCCGGTCGATGTTCACCGGCTTGGTGACAAAATCGTAGGCGCCCTTCTTCATGGCCTCGACCGCGGTATCCACCGATCCGTAGGCTGTCATCATGATGCAGACCGGTGGCCTGGCCAGCGCGAGCGCCCGCCCGATCAGCTCCATCCCGTCCTCGACGCCGAGCCTCAGGTCCGTGAGCAGGACGTCGATCGGCATCGTCTCCATCGTCTTCACGGCGCCGTCCGCATCCGCCGCGACATACACGTCAAAATCCGAATCCAGGGCATTGCGGAGCCCGTCGCGGGTGTTCTTTTCGTCGTCCACGATGAGGATGGATGAGGACATGATCCCGCAGTAGATGCCAAATGGGCACCGCCTTCAATCCGCGAAAGTTGCAAAAGCAAAAGAAGTGGCGCATGGCATAGGCGGCCACGGCGGTGGCAGGGATGTATTCTACGGAGCTTTCGTTGCGCGCCTGAGCCTGGGCGACGCCGAGGATGGTCTTCTCGTCGCGATGGTTGACTTCGATATCCCAACGCCAGACATATTCCTGGGGCAGGTCCTCCAGAGGCAGGTCCGGATCGGTGCAGATCAAACCAGCATTGGGCGGGATGCCCGTGCCTCGGGAATCTCAGGCGCCGCGGTTTTTTTCCAGCCTCGCCTTCACCGCCTCGAAAACGATCGGGAGGACCGAGACCACGATGATGCCGAGGATCACGAGCTTCATGTTTTTCTGGACGATCGGAAGTCCGCCGAAGAAATATCCGCCGCCGACAAAGAGCCCGACCCAGAGGACCGCCCCCACGACATTGTAGAGGAAAAATTTCGGATACGTCATCGACCCCACCCCGGCGACAAAAGGGGCGAAGGTGCGAACGATTGGGACAAAGCGGGCAAGGATGATAGCTCGCCCCCCGTATTTTTCATAAAAACCATGCGCCTTCATCAGATAGTCCTTCTTGAAGAACCGGCTGGCTTCGAAGTGAAAGACTTTCGGGCCGATCCATTTGCCGATCGCATAGTTCACCGCATCCCCCAGCACAGCGGCAATCAAAAGCAGGGGCGCAATGATTTTCCAATCCATTTTCCAATCCATGAAGTTCTGCGCCGCAAGCGCACCCACAGCAAAAAGCAGAGAATCCCCCGGAAGAAACGGCGTCACCACGAGCCCGGTCTCACAGAAAACAATCGCAAAGAGCAATGCGTAAATCCAAACCCCGTAGTTCTGGATGAACCAGACAAGGTGGTTTTCGGCGTGCAGGAAAAAGTCGATAAATACAGACATGGCGGGTGCCCTTATGCGCGGCCGGGCGGCCGCTGGCAACTGGAATTTCAGCGATGCCTACCCGAGTTCCTCGAGCCCTTCGAGGGCGATCTGCGACCATGTCTCCAGCGAGTCGCGGCGGGCGAGGAGCTCCCCGCGCGTTGCAAACCCGAGCTCGGCGATCGCCTTCTCGCCGGCCCGCACGTCCGGGCTTTCGAGGTCCACGATATGGACGATCCCGAGATGGACCTTCCCGACTTCGGTCGAGTCGTCATTGATCAACGCCACGGCCCGCTCGGCGAAGCCTCCGCCGAGCTGAAGCTCCTCAGCGATTTCACGCCGCACCGCGTTGTGGTAGGCCGACTGGTCAAAGGAAAAAAGGCTTTCGTCGGTGTCGTTGATGTGGCCGCCGATGCCGACCGAGCCCTTCGCGACCAGCCGCTTTTCCCCGCTCTTCGCACCGCGCGTGTAGTGCAGGATTTTTCCGCCGTGCCGGAAAATCGCGTAGGGGATCAGCTGCTTGAGCAACGGGTTTTCCTCCGCCGATGAACGGGCGACAAAAAAATTGTTCTCCTTCAGCAAAAAACTTTGCAGGTAGCGGTCCACCTCGTGGCAGAGTCCCTGAAAACTTCCCAGCCGGTCGAAATGCTCGCGCTTGATGACAAGAATCTGCTCTTCTGCTTTAGCCATGGTGAAGGGCACTTTGCACGGGCAGCAACCGCGATCAAAGCGAAAAACCAGAGATTTATGCAACGCGGCGCAACAAGATGCTTGCCGATCTCACAACCTAGCCTATGATTCACGATCCAAGCAGGCGGACAGTTCCATGAAACTTCAAAGAATCTCCCTCGATCATATTGCGAAGCTGGCCGGCGTGCACAAAGCTACTGTCTCCAGAGCGTTGCGCAACCACTCGACCATCCCCCTCCACACGCGCGAGCGGATCCATGAAATTGCGCGGCAGGAAGGATACCGCCCGAACCCGCTGGTGGCCATGTATCAGGCGCAGGCCCGCTCGAACCGGCCGACCGCCATGCAGTCCACCCTGGCATGGCTCAACGACTACCCGAACCCGGGTTGCTGGCAGGAATTTCCCTGGCTGCGCGGCTACCTGCAAGGGGCGCGGCAACGCTGCGAAGACCGGGGGTTCCGGCTCGAGGAAATTCCGATCGGGGAAAACGGGACCACCACCGCCGCCGAGGTCACGCGGGTCTTGGAAATCATGCGCCAGCGGGGGATTTTCGGAGTCATCCTTCCCCTGATGCTCCACCATCAGTTTCTGCAGGAGGAATGGTCGAACTGCGTGATCGCCCTGGTGGGAA